>Ga0207101_1005_pt1 | contig 66682 bp, 49 predicted proteins | sample Alteio_BWMinHeat_83_FD_153581 | JGI IMG/M metagenome (GOLD analysis project Ga0207101, IMG submission 153581) | Enriched cells from forest soil in Barre Woods Harvard Forest LTER site, Petersham, Massachusetts, United States -... | ecosystem: Environmental > Terrestrial > Soil > Temperate forest >...
GGCTTCGTCGGCGACCGCGAGCATCAAGATCTCGCGGCCCTCTTCGCTGCGGCCGATGGAAAAAACGCGAACGCGTGGGGACTTCGCGGCGAGGGCACGAAGGTAGGCGTGCGCTTTCGCGGTGTCAACGAATTCGCCGGGGGCGCCAGGGATGCGGCCGAAAAATTTGATCGGCGAGGGAACACTTTGCGATTGCGGAAGATAGGAAACCCAGGGCGAAAGGAAACGAGGATCGCCGGTGGCTTTGGCGATGGCTTCGACGGAGCCGGGTTCGGGAGTGTCCGGGGCTGCGGTGTCGATGGAAAGCGCGGCGGCCGCTACCGTGCTGAGCAAGGCCGCGACCACCACTAGCCATCGAATCATTGCGCGCCTCCGTTTGGAGAATTTGTTTCTAGTTGAGCGAGCGGAGTGTATCACGGGGCCGCGGAATGCGACGAGGGCGTGAGGCTTTAGATTGGACGCCAAGAGATGGGTATTGATTAGTGCCTATCGGACTGTCGGGAACCCTTCGGAACAGCTGGCCGAATGCGGTTAGCAGGCACAACTCCTGAACTCTCGAGCACCGAATAGAATTGGTTGGCGTCCAACCCGTCGAACGTCTCGACAACTCCAGACGGCCAACGGATCTCAACATGATCGATTTTTTTGGCAGAGCCAAGTCCGAAGTGCAAGCGCGTATCATTCTGCGAGAGATAACTTCCGCCGCTGTGCACTTCATCCGTCTGCGTCACACCACCCGCCACTATTTTTACCCTGGCACCAATCGCCATGCGATTGCTTTTGGTACCGGCCAGATCGAAGCTGACCCAATTGCGGCCTGGCACGCCGTGATTTCTCAAAATCATGGGTGCGCCGTCGAGGTCACCGATGACCACATCCACATTGCCATCGTTGAAGAGATCGCCGACGGCGAGGCCACGAGAAACGCGCTTCTGCATGAGAGCGGGGCCGGCCTGGTCGCTGGCGTCGCAGAAAGTGCCGTCGGTTTGATTGAGGTGGAGGAGTTTGGGCTGGCGATAGCCGCCGCCGGATGGCAACGAGTCCACCTGAGGATAAACGTGACCGCTGACCGCGATGAGGTCAAGCCAGCCATCGTTGTCGAAGTCGGCGAAAGCTGTGCCCCACTTCACCCACGGTAGCGAGGGCAACGCGACGCCGGATCGGTAGGAGACATCGGTGAAACTCCAGTCACCATCATTGCGATAGAGATCGTCGTATTCGTCGGCGAAATTCGTCGCGTAAATCGATGGGCGCCCGGTGTGATTGTAATCGCCGACAGCCACCCCCATAGAGCCCTGTTCGCTGCCATCTTCACTCACGGCGGTACCAGACTCCAGCCCAATCTCCTGAAATTTTCCATTGCCTAGATTCCTGTAGAGCAGGCTGGGAGTGGAATCGTTCGCAACATAAATATCCGGCCGGCCGGAATTATTGAAATCGGCCCAGACGACGCCCATGCCGTAGTAACCATTCGGATCGCTAACGCCGGCGAATTTGGAAACGTCGGTGAAGGTTCCGTCACCATTGTTATGGAACAGGGAATCGCCAGCGCCTTTGAGTCCGCGCGGCCCACATTGCACGTCAAGACTGCGGTACTTGCAGTTGGGTGAAGAACCGAAACCGGGCAGATCATTCAAATGAAAATCGACGTAATTGGAAACCATCAGATCCACGAAGCCATCGCCATCGTAGTCGCCAAAAGCAGCGCCAGCGGACCACCGGCCGTCGGCGACGCCGGCTTTGGCGGTGACGTCCGTGAACGTGCCGTCCCCATTGTTTTTGTATAGAACGTTTCCGCCTAGGCACGTAACATACAGATCGGGCCAGCCATCATTGTTGTAATCTGCCACCGCGCCTCCCATGGCAAAGCACGGCGTCGATAGCCCCGCTTTGGAGGTGACGTCGGTGAAAGTGCCGTCATGATTGTTATGATATAGAGCGCCCTTGCTGGTTTGCCCCTTGATGGCCATAGCGACCGTCGGGGCGTTAGTAAAATAGATGTCGACCCAGCCATCGCGATCGTAGTCCAACAGAATCACACCGCCGCTCATGGATTCGACAATGTATTTCTTCGAAGGGTCTGCAGTGTGTTGAAATGCGATTCCCGTCTTGGCAGTAATGTCTTCAAGTTGCGGCACCGGCCGACCGGCGCATTTAATGGTTTTGGCGTTGGGCGGCGGCGGAGGCGCCTTAGGATGGCCTCCCTGTGCCCAAGCCGAGCCAGCGAAAAAATGGAGCAGAAAAGCGAGACGAAAAAATCTCCACAGCGACATTCTTCTCAAGGGATCTCCAGGGTTATGGCCGTCACGGCCGCTCCATCGGGCGGGGCACGGTGGACTCGCGATTTTTTGCCTTCAATTCCTTGTAAATCTGCAATTCACGATCCGCGTCCGCAGTGCGTGACTCTTTGCGATAAGCGGCTTGTAGTTGGTAATGGACGTAGTCGTTCTGCGGCAGTTCGCGAGCCGCGGCCTCCAATTCCGCGACAGCTTCTTGAATTTTCCCGCCTTCCAGCAGCAGCTTGCCCAGCTGATAGTGTCCGTTTCCGTTTTCGGGGTGATGCGTGGTTACCGAGCGGAAAAGCTCGATCGCTTCGGCTTGTTTACGCCGCTGGACGCATACGTAGCCGAGACCGATGGTTGCATCAGCGTCGTCGGGAGCCCATTTCAGCGCAGCGTTGAACTCCTCCTCCGCTTCGTTCGAATGCTCCCAGCGTAGCTGTGCCAGACCGGCATAGTAATGTGCCCTCGCCAGTGAGGGATCGCCGTCCAGGGCGCGATGGAACGCCTGCACGGCGCGGGAAAAATCGCCCATATCGGTCCATAGCTGCCCTACCAGAAGAAGCGCGTCAGGAGAAAGCTTGGATTTTTCGTATTCCTGAAGAACATGCGTTGCCTGCGTGGAGTCGCCGAGGCGGAATAACGAAGCAGCCCACGGATAGCCAAGCGTAGGGTCATGCATGGCGCGATCACTGAGAGGCGCTATGGTTCTTGCGACTTCGCGGTAATTGTCCAGGCTAAAGTAGGCCGATCCCAGCATGGCGCGCACCGCCGCATCGGAAGAATCGCTGGCCAGGACTTGCGAAAGAGCACGCGTGCATTCCGGATAATTTTGCGCGCGGAAGGCGGCAACGCCGAGGTTGCGCAGTAACCCAGGGATGGCCGGGCTCCATCGCTCCGCTTCCTGGTAATGAGTGAGCGCGGAGGCGTAGTCGCGGCGAATCGCTTCCGACGTGGCAAGATCGCTGAAACTGGAGCCGAGGATTAGACGGAGCCGGTTTTCCTCGGAAACGGCAGCTTTTTTTGTCTCTTCGGAGAGCCCGGAACGTGCCAGAGCTCCGGAATCGAGCGGCAGCGTGGGATCCACGAGCTGAGAAGGAAAAGCAATTGGTTGATCTTCCTGGCGGTTCAGAAGCGCCACTACTGCGGCCGGAGAGACCGAGCCTTCCTCGGACGCTTTGTCGGCGATCTGTTGCTGCGCTTCCGCGAGCGCCTGCTTTTGAAACTCGCGAGCCCGCGCCATATAAGGAGCCGCTTCATCGGCTCTTCCGCGGCCGGTGAGAATGCGGCCTAGCGTGATATAGGCCCTGCGAACCTGGTAGTTGCCGCGAGATTCGTCCTTGCCGGTCAGCTCAATACACTTCCGTAGATACTCTTCGGAGCGCACCGGGTCACCTTGGGCATAAGCATTCAGTCCAAGGAAGAGCCACGGTTCGGGCCAGGAAGGGTCGAGCTCGATGGCGGCCTTGAGGTGCACGTTAGCTTCATCGTAGTGGCGGTCGTTCGAATCCAGGTAGCCGAGAAAATAATTCGCGAGGAAATCGCGTGGGAAATTGCTGAGTTCGGTCACGAATTCCTGGCGGATTTCCGGCGTGGTGGTCCATTCATTTTTCCACAACAGCGCCAGGCCGAGAAAGTAGTGTGCATGTGGTGTGCGCGTATCCAGAGCGACGGCCTTGCGGAGTTCGCGGATCGCGTCGTCTTGCATCTCCGCGTCGCGATACGCGTGGCCGAAGAGGACGTGAAGTGAGCCGGAATCGCCCACTGAGGCCACAATGGTGTCAAATACTTCCGCGGCTTTTTTCTTGCTTTCAGCATCCTTCAGCGAGAGCAAAGAGCTAGCCAATGCATAGGCAGGTTCGAACTCTGGCTGAATTCGGACGGCCCGTTCCAGGGAGTCGACGGCCCTTCGGTACTCTCGCTTTTTCATCCAGGCTTTGCCTTGAATATTAAAGGCCCGGGCGCTGTTGGGATCGAGGAGCAGAGCCTTTGAAGCTTCGACCAGCGAATCGTCAGGACGGTTCGCATAGAGATTGCAGATGGCTAGACCCACATGAGTTTCCGCGGCGTCTTCCCAGGTAAGCGAGCGCCGGTAAAGTTCGGCAGCCTCCGGAAAAGCGCCCTCCGTGGTGCGCACATTCCCCAATTTGCGGAGGGCGAGTGACAGCACCGGGAAATTGGCTCGGGCAACACTGCCGGGATCGCCCGTATTACGGGCTGCTTCGGCTGCCTTCAGGCGCTCTTGCAATTCGTCAACGGGTGGAGCGGCACTGGTTGCTTCCTGCCGGTCAGGGCGCGCGGGAGCCGTCGATTGAGAAGCGGCGCAGAAGGGTATGCCAAGCAAGAGGCATAGTGGCCCCAAATAGCGTATGACCGAGGCCCGGTGAGCGCACAAAATGGAAACGGAGTGGTCAAAAACGAACGGCACAGGAATAAGTCTCCACTGAAATTTTAGCAATAAACGGCGCAGAAGGCAGATGAAGTTTGCTCGATGACGAACAGAATTCCGCGCACGAAAAGAGCTTGGGGACGTTTGCTCGCCAGCAAGAAAACACTATCTCCAAACGGGAGCCGCTAAGAAAAAAGCGGCGGGGCCCGGTACAGCAGGCCCCGCCGGAGAGTTGCTCGAACGCCTGGAAGCTGCGTTCGTCAGAAGGTGAATTTCAGCCCATATTGCAGCTCGCGGTTGGGCTTGGTGACGATAGTCGATCCGAACCCAGGGTTGGCACCGCCGATCCCGGTGTTAGTGACGCCGTAGGCGCTGATGACGTTATTAGTTGGGCTGCAGGGTTCATACTGGGTCTTTGGGATGCCTGCAACCACAACGGGCGTCCCAGGGCCGCAATACACGCCGCCGCCGTTGTAGAACGTACCAGAGCCATTATTCCCGCCTGTGCCCTGGATGAAGGTCGCGTCAAAGTTCGAATGGTTAAAGGCGTTGAAGAAGTCCATGCTGAAACGCAAACCGTACCTCTCCTTAAACCGCCAGTTCTTGTAAATTCCTATATCCCCATTGACATAATGGGGGCCGTGGCAAGCGCCGCGAGGCGCATCGCCAATCGTCCCGATATGGAAACCGATGAGCGTAAAAGCGTTCGGATTAAAGATCTGGTTGCCGGATACGCCTGAGTTGCAGGAGGTTCCCGGTACAGTGTTGGGACGCTGGGTATTGTTAAAGCCAGTTCCCGAGAGCGAGTTTAAGCCGGCGCAAGGGAAGGTGAGTCCACCGCCCGAGCACTGAGGCGTTGGGGCTGCAGGATCCACTAGCGCAGTAGGTGTCGTACCAGCCGAAGCCAAGCCGCTTTGGTACACAGTGATGGAGTTGCCGCTTTCCGCCGTGAAGATAGTGTTGAGTTCCCACCCGCCAACCGATTCGCGGACGAAGCTTGCCTGGTGCTCGAACTTAGGCAGGAAGAACACTTCGTTGAAGACGAAGATATGCGGCCGGTTGATGGTGGCATTGCCGCGGTCCTTACCAATGTTCTGAATGTCCGTGAAGCTGCCCTGGCTGCCTCCGCCGTTGGCTGCGTCCTGTTCGAAATCGGCTATCGTGTGCGACCAAGTATAGGCTGCGTTTATGTTGGAGAAGTTGCTCAGCTTCGAGCGGAACTGCACCTGAAGCGCCTGATAGTTAGAGTGGCCGTCGCGGCTGAAATAGTTGATGCGGCCAAAGTTGGGAGTTGGGCGTAGAACGTTGTAACTGGGCGTGGCTCCTTGTGCGCTTGAACCCATAAACGCTGCAGCTGCAAAGTTACTTTCGGGTATCTGGTTGATGTCGTACGTAGTAGTCTGATGGATACCCACGTTGCCCACATAACCTACCTGGAGCGCGGTGTTGCGGGCCACCTCCTGCTCCACGGACACGTTCCATTGCCATGAGTTGGGGGCGATGCCGCGTGGCGACCTGCCATTGTTCGGTGACGTGGAAGCTCCCGTTATACCGGGCGAAACGTCGAGCGAGCGAGTGCTGTTGGCGGTAATCGCAAAAGGCGCCGTATTTGAGAGGCCGACTTGCGGGCTCACGCGCTCGCGCTGATAGAACTGCCCCCCGCCTACACGCAGAGCCGTTTTGCCGGTTCCGAAGATGTCCCAAGCCACACCGAGACGCGGAGCAATGTTGTGGTTGTTGTTCTCAACCAAGGCGCTGTTGACGCCTGGTGTCCCGGCGCTTAACGGCAGGCCAGTCGTAGCGGCGGCTGCCTGGCAGAAGCTGGTACCCGGTACCACGACGACGCCGTTGCAGGCATCATTTGGGAATGCTTGGGCGCGTGAGAGGCTATAGGCTGCCAAGCTGAACGACGCCATCTGGTTGTTGTCGTCGTAGGGCTCCCGCAGCAGAGACCAGCGCAGGCCATACGTCAAAGTAACGCGGCGGTTGAACTTCCAGGTATCGCCGGCATAGAACTCGATGTCGTGCCATTTGCCGTGATCTACCGGGTTGATGTTCGTTTCGCCCACGCCGGCAATCGTCTGTGAATTTGCGCCCGTCCCCGGCAGCAACACGTTAGCCAGGGTGTTTCCGGTGACAATACCGATGTTGCCCCAACCTACGTCGCTGAGGCCAAACGTGGGACGGTCGCCGCCGCCGAACTGATTCTCGTTTTTGTGGTTGGCGCTAACCAAAGCACCAAACTTCCAGGCATGGGTGCCTTGTATTTTCGTTACGTTATCCTGGAAAGTGTACAGGCTCATATCGTTGTTGTATCCCACGATGGCCCAAATCGAGGAGAAGTTGCCGTAGTGTTGCAAGCCGCCCCACACGGTCGGGAGGCCGCCTTTTGTCTTCCCCGCCGCTGGCCATGCGGGCGGCATAGCCGTATCAAATTGCGCACTCAAACCCGGGTCCGCGCTACCCTGAGCGCTAATGATGATGGCGTTGTGCGCGTAACCAAATTCGAAGTCGTTAATCAATGAACTGCTGATTTGGGAGGTCAGCCGGCCCATGATGCTCTTAGAGGGCTGGTTCCAACTTCCCTGGTAGGTGGCGAAAGGATCATCACCCCAGCCAAAAGCGTTATTGGGTGCCGGAATGCTCCAGGCGTCCTGAGTGTACCGAAAAGCGATGGCATTTCTTTTTGTTAGATTGAAGTCAATACGCACGTTTTCTTCGCGCCAGGGAGCTCTTGTAACCACGTTAGTCGCATAGTTGATGTCCGAAGCGCCCGTCTTTCCGTAGTTCGGAGGTGTCAAATTAGCCGCCGGATAATAGGCAGCCAAAAGTTTGCCTACGGCGTCCGGGTTGGCGATGGCATATTGGTTCCCTGCCGCCTGGAAGCGCACCGGAATATTGGACGTGGCGGAGTAGTTGGGATTGGCGGCGGTTCCATTGTTGGTGAATGTTGCTGGAGGCGGTGCATTGCACGTAGTGTTGTCCGCGGCAGCGCCCCCCTTATTCAATGAAGCGATGGCCGCCGCTACGTCAGCACTGAAATCGCCACCACGCTCGGCGGCAGTGGGCACGCAGGTTGAAACCAGGTTGCCGCGGTTGTCTTTGTTCCACTCCTCGTTCCACCAGAAGAAGAGTCTGTCTTTCTTGACTGGACCGGAAACAAAGTAGCCATAGTCATTGCGCCGGAGTGGCGGCTTGGCAATGCCGCCAACAAACGAGTTATTGGCAAAACTGTTGGCATTTAGTTTGTCGTTACGGCCTTCATAAAAAAGGCCGCCGTGGAACTGGTTTTCACCGGAACGCGTGGTGATGCTGATGACTGCGCCCGATGCCTGCCCATACTCGGGGCCATAAGAATTGGTGAGCATCTTGAATTCGGCAACGGAATCCACGGAAGGATAGATAAGGATGGTGCGGTTGGAGCCGACGTCGTTGTTGTTCACGCCGTCGATCAGGAACAAGTTGTTGGTGCTGGGATTGCCGTTCACCGAAAAATCCGCGCCGCCCTGCAATCCTTTATCCTTCGTGTTAAACCCGTTGTTGGCGGAGACGCCCGGTTGCAGCTGGGTCAGCGCCATAAAATTACGCCCGTTCAAGGGAAGCTCGCGAACCTGGGTGCCTTCGATAACCGCGCCGACATCAGCAGTAGTGGTTTGCACTTGAATATCGCTGGCTTCCACGGTGACCATTTCAGAAGCAGAGCCGAGTTCAAGTTTTGCATTAACCTCGGTGGCGGTTGAAACGTGGACCTCCACGTTTTTGGCAAGGAACTCTTTGAAGCTGCCGGCCTTGACGGTCACCTCGTACACACCGACGTTAACGGCCGCAAACGAATAGGCTCCCAGCTCGCTGGTCGTGGCCTGCATAGTGGCGTTCGTGCCGATATCGCGGAGTGTGACCATGGCACCTGCAACTGCCGCGCCGGAAGGATCCGTCACCGTACCGCGGACGGAGCCCGCATAGTTCTGCGCATTCGCGGCGAAGGGAATCGCCAACAGGAGCACGAGCGCGCAAACAAGCGCCAGAAACGCACCCTTCAAATTTGCTGATTCGTTGTTATTGGAAAATTGAATCTTCATTCGTATACCCCTCGAGGAAGTATTTTCACGAGGAAACACCGGATGAAATCCACGCTGAGGTTCAGCAGCAGAGGACTCATTTCCGTTGTTACCCCACCACAAAATCGAGTTCGAACCCAACCCCTAAAGCACTACGGGACGTAATGCTTTTCTACTAGCGGGGTATTTACAACCATTTCGGGAAGCTTGTCAAGCAGAAATAATGATATTCTAAAGAAAAATAATGATATTCTACGCCGGGCCGCGGGGAGGGGTGGGAGTGTCTCCCCTGGGACTGTGACTAAGTTCAGGGACGCGTTCTCTATGCATAAATGTAGAAGCACGCTGGGCTACTGGCAAAACGGTAGGGCCGCTGTGTGCGTCGAAAGCCTATGTGAGGCGATCCAAGTTGCGCTAGAATCGCGGTTTATGGGTTACCAAGCGGTCCCAATGGTGAGATCCCTCTTAAGAATTGATCTTTGCCCCCTATCCCATTTTTGGAAGATTCGCTGAGGACCTCTGGATGACTCCGCTGCCGCCGAAGAGAAAAACGGGCTCGCGCAATTCCGATAAGGTCACCCTGAAGACCATTGCGGAGCACCTGGGACTGACTGCCGGGACAGTCTCCGCGGCACTGAACAATTCGCCCGCGGCGCGGTCCATCCCCGAACACACCAAGAACCGCATTATCGCTGCGGCGCACGAATTGAATTACCGGCCGAATTTTTTCGCGCGCACGTTGCGGCTGAAACGGACGTATACCATCGGGGTGATTGCCGAGGAGATCGGCGACGCGTACGGAGCGATGGTAATCAGCGGCATCGAAGAATACCTGCGAAAAAATAATTTCTTTTTTCTGACGGTGATTCACCGGCACGATCCAAAACTGCTGCAGACTTATGCGCAGATGCTGCTGACGCGGGGAGTGGAAGGGTTTATCACCACGGACGCGTCGGTCAAAGAGACACTGATGCTTCCAACAGTGGCGGTGGCCGGGCATGCGCGCGTCGAAGGAGTGACCAACGTGGTGCTGGATCACAAGCGAGCGGCGAGGATGGCACTGGAACATCTGAAGGAGCTGGGGCACGAGAACATCGCATTCATCAAAGGCCAGACTTTCAGCTCGGACTCCGAGGTGCGATGGAGCGCGATTTGCGAGGTGGCGCAAGAGATGCACATTCAGGTGCGGCCAGAATTGACGATCCAATTGGAAGGAACGGATTCGACGCCGGCCATCGGGTATCCCTTCGCGAAACAACTGCTGGCGCGAAACCATCCTTTCACGGCGCTATTTGCCTACAACGATATTTCCGCCATCGGTTCGATCTGGGCGATTAAAGAGGCGGGGTTGCGCGTGCCGGAAGACATCTCGGTGGTAGGGTTCGACGATATTCCCGGCGCGGCCTATGCCAATCCGGGGCTGACTACGGTGCGGCAACCGCTGATAAGAATGGGCCAGATTGCCGCGCAAACCGTTGTCGATCAAATTGAAGGGCGCGACGAATACGTTCCTGAAATAGCGATCGAGCCCGAGTTCGTGGTGCGTGATTCCACAGGTCCGGCTCCTTCGCGAAACGTGAAAGAACGGTCGCGGGAAATTCGCCTCTCCGTCTGAGGCGGAGGATCCGGACGGCAGGACCACGTCGCGCGACTAAGGCCGGGCGGCAATTCCCATTGAAGGAACCTCACTGGTGGACGGCACCTTCAACTTCTTGGCGTCCTTGGCGTCCTTGGCCTCCTTCGCCTTGATCTGCTGATAGATTCCGAGTTGGGCTTTCGCCTTGTCTGGCGCGCTAGAGCGCGAATAGGCGAGTGCCAGCTGATAGTGATTCTGCGCTTCTTCCGGGGCCAGAAGCACGGCTTGCTCAAGCGCAAGAACCGCCCGCGTCACGTCACCCACTTGTAGGCACAAAGAACCAAGAGCACCTTGTGCGTCGGCATTCTTTGGGTTACCGGCCACACTTTTTGAGAGGCTCTGGACGGCGCCACTCAGATCACCCTCCATTTTTTGAATCATTCCCAAATAATAGAGTGCTCCGGGATCATCGGCGTTTTGCTTCAGGCAAATTTCCACGTGCCTATGGGCAACCGGCAAGTTGTGCTCATTGTTGAACGCAATGTCGGCAAGGATGAGGTTCATCTCGCGGTCGTCGGGGTGCGCAGACACCACCTGATGGGCGTAAGGTTTGGCCTCCTCCCAGTTCTTGACGCCGAAGAGAGCGAGCGCAAGCAAATAGGTAGAGCGCAGGTCATCAGGAACCAAGGAGTGCAGCTTTTGAGCAGTCTTCAAAGCGCTGGTGGTCTGATTGTCGTAGAGTTGCGCCGAGGCCAGTCCATACAAAATATCAGGTCGTTCCGGGGCAAGTTTGGTGGCGAGAGAGAATGCTTCCGCCGCCGCCGCCCAATCCGACTGTTGTTTGGCCACCTGCCCGGCAGCGACTAGCGCATCGAGAGAGTCCGGAGTGCGCTCCAGCACGCTCTCCAATGTTTTCTGCGCCTCTTCGAGTTGGCCCAAACCAGCTTGTGTGCGGGCGAGATCTACCAGAAAACGATCGGTGGCCGGCTGTTTCCCTTGCGAAAGCGAAAGCAGCTGCTGTGAGCTTTTGAAATCTCCGTGAGCTAGAAAAAACTCCGACAATTCCGGAAGAAGATCCGGCTGCTTTTCCGCCACTTGCAGCATGGCTTGAATCTCCAGGCCGGCCTTTTCCGGCTGCTGGAGCCCTAAATAGTCCGCCGCTAGTGTGGGCAACAATTCCGCAGTGCGCTTTTCCACGGGAATGTTTCCGGCAGCTTCGATGGACTTCGCGAATTCTCCAGTTCCCAGATACAGCTTAGCCAGCGCAAGATTGGCGCGAGCGTCATGGGGAGCGACCTTCGCTGCACCTTGGTAAGCGGTCAGGGCTGATTCGAATTTACCTTCCACAAGATAGGCGTCTCCGAGACTAAGGCGAGGCTCAACTAGAGCGGGCGCGCCAGCGATGGCTTTTTGCAGGGCCTCTTCCGCTTGCGCATAGTGCCCTTGGCGGAGATAGACAGTTCCCAAAAGATTGTAGGCTCTTGCTGAGTGCGGGAGCTTCAAAAGATATCGACTCAGCCGCTGCTCGGCTTCCTCCAACTTTCCCCGCTGAATCAGACCAGAAACGGTGGTGAGCTCGGCGCCTTGGGCGCTCGTGATTCTGGGCAGATGGAAAGACGCAAGGGCAATGTAGGCACACGCGAGAATCTTCCTCCACACGCGCGGGCTTGATCCTTCTCGGGAAACATGCTGGCTTTGGCAATCGCTCAAGGTAATCCTGTCCCAGAAATCTTAGCCTACGGGAGCAAAACAAACTAGGAACTCGTCGTGGCCCTTTCTCCATGGACCGATTTCCCCTAGAATCCTCTAGGGCCAATAAATTTTCATCTATGCGGTTATTCACGACTTTACTCACACTCTTTTTTTTGCCGTCACTCATCGGCGCCCAAACTCCACCTATTCATTTTCGCGAGGTGGGCAAGGAAGCAGGCCTCACCAAAGTGCCCTTCAGTTCGGCGAAGCAGCATTACGTAGTGGAAACAATCTCGGGTGGAGTCGCCCTATTTGATTGCGACAACGATGGAAAGCTCGACATTCTAGTGGTAAACGATGCCACGATCGAACAAGCCAGAAGTGGCGGCGTGCCCATGGTTACGCTCTACCATCAGGGAGAAAATCTAAAATTTACGGATATCACCAAAGAGGCCGGGCTCACGCACAAAGGCTGGGGCATGGGAATCGCGGTAGCGGATTATGACAACGATGGCTTGCCCGATATTTATGTTACGGGATACGGCGGCAACGTGCTGTATCACAACCTAGGGAACTGCAAGTTTGAAGACGTAACCGAAAAGGCAGGTGTCGGCGGCGGAGGATTCAGCGCGGGGGCGGCATGGGCGGACTATGATCGTGACGGCCACTTGGATCTATTTGTTTCTCGATACGTACACACGGATCTGAATCACTTGCCCACCGCGGAAAACCCGTCGAAAAATTTTTTCCATAAGGGACTTCCCGTGGAAAACCCCTGGACTATGGATGGCGAGACGGATTTGTTATTTCACAACCGCGGTGACGGTACCTTTGAAGAAGTCTCGAAAAAGGCCGGGGTGGACGACCCCACCGGACACTTCGGTTTGGGGGTCGTATGGGGCGACTATGACAATCAAGGATGGCCAAGCCTCCTAGTAGCCAACGATACCGGCCCCAATTTTCTCTACCACAACAAACACGACGGCACATTTGAGGAGGTCGGCATGCTTTCTGGCGTGGCATTGAGCCCTGAAGGCCAGGAAGTGGGAAACATGGGCGTGGACATGGGCGATTTTGACCGCGATGGAAAACTTGATTTTGCTATCACGGATTATGCCGACCAGCCGAAAGGCCTCTACCTAAATCAAGGTGACCAGGGATTTACCGACGTCACTTACTCCGCCAAGATCGCACAAAGTTCACTCCCTTATGTTTCTTGGGGAACGGGTTTCGCCGATTTTGATAATGACGGCCTGCCTGACCTGCTCATCGCCAGCGGCCACGTTTATCCGGATGTCGACAGCGTTCCTAAAAACGTCAAATATCGCGAGCCACTCCTGCTCTACCGCAACAAGGGCGATCGCGCGTTCGATGAGATTTCAGGACCCGCGGGCTTGAACGACGGAGCCATGCAATCGCGCCGCGGCGTGGCCTTCGGCGACATCAACAATGATGGAAACATCGATATGGCGATTTTCAATGTAGGCGCGCCACCGTCTCTCTTCTTGAACGACACGAAAAACTCCAACCATCGCGTGCTTTTCAAATTAGTCGGAACGAAGAGTAATCGCGGAGCCGTGGGCGCCCGAATCACCGTCACTTCCGCCTCGCGCTCACAAATCGAAGAAATCAAAGCCGGATCCAGCTATCTCTCAACCAATGATCCACGCCTGCATTTCGGATTGGCGGGCGATTCCGTAATGGACAAAGTGGAGATCCGCTGGCCCAATGGTGGCGTCGAAACTCTGCGAAATATTCCCGCCGATGCCATCTACACGGTTGTCGAAGGCCAGGGCATCAAAGGTACGATCAAGCTTCCACCGCCAACTCCCCACGGAAAAGACGCTTTCTCCCGGATTGAATCGAGCCCTGATTGCCTCGGGCGTCCCATGGTGAGAGTTAGAAATCCGCGCGGTGGACACTCATTGATCCGGGAACTTCTTTCAACTCCATGGGAATAGGAAATCAAGTTGCCAGTCCGTGTTAATCTAGCAATCGTTTCACTGGCGACTACACCTGTTCCAGTTGCCTTGAAGTTCTGCGCGCCCGCTCATGTCTCCCCTGGAGGGACCAGATGCGTAGTCACACATTTCTGCTGTCAATTTTTGTGTCGATTGTATCTGCGGGCACGATTGCGGGCTCACTGAGGGCCCAAGAGACTGCTCCGCCAGAGGTTCCGTTTCCCAAAAATGACGTGGGCTTGACCACCCTGCCAGCTCGCAAAAAGGCGCAACTCGAATCGGTGGATCAATTCAAGGTGTTCTATCAGTTTCATTTCACCGATCAGTTGAAGCAGAGCGGAATCACCTTTCGACATCGGGCAGTCCCCTATGCCACGAGCCAATACATGCCGGTCCACTACGACCACGGCACGGGTATTGCCGTAGCGGATGTCGACGGCGATGGGCTGTACGACATCTACTTTGTGAATCAGCTCGGCGGCAACGAACTCTGGAGAAACTTGGGAAACGGAAGATTTGAGAACATTACGGAGAAAGCAGGCGTCGGTCTCAAGGACCGGGTCAGCGTCACGGCGTCATTCGGCGATGTCGACAACACGGGGCATCAGGATCTCTTCGTCACCACCGTCAATGAAGGGAACGTGCTTTTTCAAAACGATGGCCATGGCCATTTTAAGGATATTACCCACGAAGCCGGCCTTGACCTGGTCACTCATTCTTCCGGCGCTTTCTTCTTTGACTTCGATAACGATGGTTTGGTCGATCTGCTCGTCTGCAACGTCGGCGTGTATACCAGCAATGAAAAAGGGCCGGAGGGGGCTTACGTCGGCCTGAAAGACGCGTTCTCAGGCCATCTTCATTCCGAACGTTTCGAGTACCCTGTTCTTTACAAAAATTTGGGTCACTATAAATTCAAGGATGTCACCGCTGAAGTAGGACTCAATCCGCGCGGCTGGTGCGGCGACGCAAGCTTTGCCGATCTGAAGGGTGATGGCTGGCCGGGCATCTACTTCCTGAATATGCAAGGTTCAGGGCACTATTTCGAAAATCTAGGCGGCAAAAAGTTCGTAGAGAAAACGCAAGACTATTTCCCCAGGACACCCTGGGGAAGCATGGGCCTGAAGTTTTTCGATTTCGACAATGACGGCCGCATGGATCTTCTCGTCACGGATATGCACTCGGACATGATGGAAGAGCAGAGTCCCGACCACGAGAAGGAAAAAATCAAGTCTCCTAGGCCCGCCGATGAGTTGGGAGGTCCCACCGACAAGTTCATCTTCGGCAACGCTTTCTACCACAATCTTGGCAACGGTAAGTTTGAGGAGATTTCCGACAAGATCGGCGTCGAGCAACTTTGGCCCTGGGGAGTCAGTGTGGCCGACCTCAATGCCGATGGCTACGAAGATATTTTCATCACCGCGGGAATGAATTTTCCTTTTCGCTATGGCATCAATTCGTTGTTGCTTAATAACCGCGGCGAGAAATTTCTCGATTCCGAATTCCTTCTCGGAGTTGAGCCGCGCCAAACGCCCTACACTCCCTGGTTCGTCATGGATTGTACCAACCACGACGTCTTAGGCCCCCTGGGCAAAATAGTATGCGCGGACCAGACGCAAAAAGTCACCGTATCAGTGCCCAAGGCGAGCCGCTCGTCCGTAATATTCGATCTTGATAATGACGGCGACCTGGACATTGTCACCAACGATTTCAACTCCGAGCCCATGGTGCTGATCAGTGATCTGGCCCACCGGAAAAAGATCCATTGGCTTAAGGTCGTGCTCATTGGCACAAAATCCAACCGCAACGGCCTCGGCGCCACCGTCCGCTTGTACGCGAACAAGCAAACCTACACCCGCTACAACGACGGCAAATCCGGGTACCTGTCACAAAGTGTTTTGCCGCTCTACTTCGGCCTGGGTGATAGCTCAATAATTGATCGCATTGAGGTCGATTGGCCGTCAGGCCGCAAGCAGGTGATTAGCAAAGGCCTGCATGAGAACGAGACGCTGAAGATTACTGAGCCCTCGAAATGACCCATCCCGAGATTTGTACTTAGTTTGGGCACAACTCACGCAAATCTCCTAGCAGCATGCGTGCTGTGAAGCAGAAGACGCAGCCATCGCTCCGATTCACGCCGTCGAGAAACGCAGGTCACCCCGAAAAGTTCACACTCTCTTCCAGTTTAAGCAGTTTACAATTCATGGAATATTCGCCGGCGAATGACCGTGCTCAAGCGAGAGAGGTTCAGGTTTTTTCCTGAAAGTAGGTATAAACTTGGCGCCAGCGGAGATTCCGTATCCCGGAATGCTGGAGGTGTCCATGTCAGGTTCACGACCTAGAATCACAATCACCCTTGCAGTACTCGCGACCTTAGCGCTCCTTTCGAACGCCCAAATGCCGCACGGGATTAAGCCGCCCGAACCCCGCCCTTCGCCCAATACGCCAAATCCGAATTATCCCTCGGGATTGGATGGGCCTGAGATAAAAGGGCCCGATCCCAAGACCGTGGATAAACAAAACCAGGTTGAGCTGAGGCACGACATCGAAAGACTATACGCGCTGGTTTTTGTGCTTCGGGAACAAATGAAAGTGACCGACAGCACATCCACGATGTCAGTCACAATAGTCAAACAGGCGCAGCAAATCGAGAAGCTGGCCAAAGAGATTAAGGACCGGGCCAAACGCTGATCGTGGGGTAGGAATAATCCTGCAAAAACGGCTTTGCTACCCGCTGTTAGGAAGGCTGGCTTCAGCTACTGAGGGACCGCACCTTCCAAGGCCATCCGATCCCCAAGTTATTCGCCTGGGCATTTAACCCCACCACTCTCCAACTGCTTCAACATCCCGCGCGCCGTCGACAAAACAAAATGGTCTTGCGGTTCGGATTTGGTTGGAGGCTGCACTTCCAAAACCAAATTAGCCCGCGACTGTACGTTCCCATCGTTCGTCCGTGACTTTTCTTGCTCCTCCATGCCAATGCTCTGTTGCCTCAGCACGACCACGGAAATCTACGCGCGGGCAGTCCCCTCCTCACGAGAGCGCTGTGGAGAGGTTCGAAAGGCTGTGGGCTTCTTGCTGGACCCATATTCGAGGGGGCGATTCAAGCGCAGGACTTTGGTATTCAATGGAAGAACAGCCTATTTAAGTGGTGCGCCCGGGGGGACTCGAACTCCCGACCTTCTGGTTCGTAGCCAGACGCTCTATCCAACTGAGCTACGGGCGCACAGTAAAGAAATATTAGCACAAGGCGGCGAGGGCACGCCACGGCACGCGGAGCAAAGCATTTTAGACTTTTGTTGGATTGCTTCTGCCGAATTGTGCGCCGTGCGCCTCCGGGCCAAAATAAATCACCACGGCGCCCAGCAAGAGAACCACTGCGGCAAAGATCCCCATTGCCTGGGCATAGCTCATGAGAAGGGCCATGCGCGCTTCGAAATAGGCGCTGCCGGAAGCGATCAACACGCCGAATTGATATGCCAAGCCTGGAAAAAACCCACGCAATTGATCGGGCGAGAGTTCATTGATGTGGGCCGGGATTACACCCCACGCGCCTTGCACCATGAATTGCATCAGGAATCCACCAGCCAGAATCAGGGGAAGATTTGGAGCGAAGACCCACAGCGGGATCATCGCAACGCCGAGCAGAATGGCGGTGATCATGGCACGACGGCGTCCGCGGCGGTCGGAAAAAAATCCGAAGGCCAGGCCACCGAAAATCGCTCCAACCATGGAGAACGCGGTGACGTCCGACGTGCGCTGAGGTGTGAATCCATGTTGCTGCTGCAAATAGGTTGGGTACATATCCTGAGTGCCGTGGGAAATAAAATTAACCATAGCTAGCAAAAGCACGAGGTAGGCGAAGCGCTTCCAATTCCGAAAGATGGCCAGCTTGTACGTCGTCCAATCCGTGCGCGAACGGTGCCACGCTTCCGGCTCCTTCACTTTGGCGCGCACGAACAGAGTCAACAGCGCCGGCAATCCGCCGATGAAAAACAGCGGCCGCCAACCCCAATGCGGATAGACAAAGCGATAGACTCCCGCAGCCAGGAGAAACCCAAGCGCATAGCCCTCCTGCACCAAACCCGAAATGACTCCCCGCCAACGCGTGGGAACCGATTCCATCGCTAGGGAAGCCCCCACGCCCCACTCGCCACCCATTCCGATGCCGTAGAGCAATCGCAAGAAGAAGAAGACTCTGTAGCTCGGCGCAAGCCCGGAGAGAACTTCGATTAACGAGAAATATAAAATATTGACGATGAGCGGAATGCGGCGGCCGTAGCGGTCTGCGAGCAGACCAAAGACGATTGCGCCGATCCAACGCGTGCCCAGGCTGGCAGTGCTGGTCAGTACCAGAGCGGAGATGCTGGTGCCGAATTCTTTGGCAATCGCCGCAAAAACGAAGGTAAGGATGAAAAAATCAAAAGCGTCAAACGTCCAACCCAGAAACCCCGCGAGGACCGCGTGAACCTGTCCGGTGTTCTCAGATGCGGGGATCGGCGTTGCGGGTGATTCCACTTTAGTCTACGCGCCACTCGTTGGGCATGGGCATGGACCGAGAGATGGCAAACGCAGAGACGACCGCTACCGCGCCAAAGATTCCGGCGGAGGAATAGCGGCCGAAGCACAAAGCTCCGATGCAAGCAAGCATGGTGTAGACCATGGCGCAGCCCAGCAGCCAGCTCAGAAGATTGCGGCCAAGATCGCGGGTGACCGTTTCATCGCCCGCGATTTTCGCAACAGGTTTCCAGCCGGTAATCTGCGGCCGGACCTTTTTGTAGAACCTTACAAGCGTGTCGCCGTGTTCTGGCGCGGTCAGCAAAGTAACGGCGATCCACACAATGGTAGTTACACCGGTCGTGCAAAGCGTGGTTTTCGCAAAAACGACGGGGTCTGAACCGCTGAAGGGATGCGGCCTTCCGGCGATGGCCATCCACAGCGAATTCGAATGCAGAGCCAGTGTGGTCACCAGCGCTGCGGTCATTGCGGAGATTTCGCTCCAGGCATTCACGCGCCACCAATACCAGCGGAGCAAATAGACGCCGCCGGTGCCTGCGCCCAATTCCAGCACAATCTTCCAGCCTTCCGAAACGGAAGTGAGCTGCCAAGCCACCGCGGCAGCAGCCACGCACAAAAACGCGGTCGAAAGACGCGACGCGTTCACATAGTGTGACTCGCTTCCATCTTTCTTGAGGAAGCGGCGATAGAAATCCTCCACTAAGTAGGAGCTGCCCCAATTGAGCTGCGTGGCGATCGTGGACATAAACGCGGCCATGAATCCCGCGAGAAGAATCCCGAGAACCGCGTGAGGAGTATTGCGAGTCGCGACCATCATGTAGCCGCGCTCGGGTTGCGCTAATCCGGGATAGAGAACGACCGCCGCAAGCGCCGTCAGAATCCACGGCCAAGGGCGCAGCGCATAGTGGGCGAGGTTGAACCATAGGACGGAGAGCAATCCGTTTCTCTCATCTTTTGCGCTGAAAATCCGTTGGGCGATGTAGCCTCCGCCGCCAGGTTCCGCTCCAGGATACCAGAACGCCCACCATTGCACGGCCAGATGCACGACAAAGGTGATGACCGGCAAGGTCCAGAGCGCTTCTCCGGTCAAGCCGCGCGAAAAATCGGGAAGCATCGCGGTAATGTCGCTAGCACCAGGGCCGGCGGCCGCGCGTTTTGCCGCGAGATTCGCCAGCATCTGCTGCATTCCGCCTGCCGCGTGTACGCCGTACCAGGCGACACCAATGACGATGGCCATCTTGAGGACGAATTGAAACAAATCCGTCCACAGCACGCCCCACAGTCCTCCGAGCGAAACGTAGATTCCCGTGAAGGGCATCAGAAAGAAAACGCAAATTGCCAGCGCCTTGGCATCACTCACACCAAGCGATGTGCTGATGATGTTCACCATGGCTTTGGTGACCCAGCCGAGGATCAGGCAATTCATCAACAGTCCAAGATACACGGCGCGAAAACCGCGCAGAAATGCCGCGGGTTTGCCCGAGTAGCGGAACTCCGCAAATTGCACGTCGGTGATCAGGCCGGAGCGCCGCCACATTCGCGCAAACAGAAAGACGGTCATCATTCCGGAAGGAAGGAAGCTCCACCACAGCCAATTCCCCGCCACGCCCTGCGTGTAGACCAAGCCCGTCACCGCAAGAGGAGTGTCCGCGGCAAAGGTCGTCGCCACCATCGACGTTCCGGCCAGCCACCAGGAAACGTTGCGGCCGGAGACGAAATAATCTTCGGTACTTTTTCCGGAGCGGCCGCGAAAATAAAGGCCGAGAAAAAGAGTGATGAGCAGATAACCAACGATGGCGGCCCAATCTGCAGGCGAGAGTGTCAAAGTGCGACCTTTCTAAGCGAGGCTGGCGTGCGCCGTACTATATAGCACTTCAGGCCGCTGGCAGCATGGTCTTTTCGAATTCCGGCCCGCCGGGGGCTTCGGGGTCACTGCGAAATCGGAGCGCGTGCCGCCCGCCCCGGAAACACTCCATCAACGAGTTGCCCGGCTTTGACGACCGGAACGCCGTTGACGAGAACGAACTGAATTCCTTCCGAATATTGCAGCGGCTCTTCGAAAGTAGCTTTGTCAATTACACGGGCGGGATCGAATACGGCAATGTCCGCATCCGCCCCCACGCGAATTCTTCCTTTGTCCTTGAATGTGGGCGCACGCTGCTCCAATCGTTGCGCGGGCATCAGCGTCATCTTTCGCAGTGCGGTCATTAAGTCCAAAGCTTTTTCATCACGGACATAGTGTCCCAGCACGCGCGCGAATGTCCCTTGTCCGCGTGGATGAACTTTGGCTCCCGTAATGGGCATGCCATCGCTGGCAATCATAACCATGGGATTCGCTACGGCAGTGCGCGCAGCTTCCTCAGGAATGGAATGGATGACGACTACTCCGCCTTTTTTGCGGTATGTCTCAAAAGTTTCTGCGGTCAACCGTTCGCCCGTGTCCGCCCATTGCACGTCGTGAAAAGTGATTTCCTGCTTTTCCTGCCAGCCGGGATCGAAAACTGCAGATTGCAAGTAGGTGCTCCCCGCGGTATAGGGGTAGCACTCAGTAGTCACATCGAGGCCGCTTTTTTTTGCGCCTTCAATCACAGCTATCAGTTGCGGCGTGTATCGGATTCCCATGCTGGTGATGTGGACCACGTGGAGCGGGGCGCCCGAGGCCGCGGCCGCGGCAATGACCTCCTCCAAGGCGCTCAAACCGTTCTCCGGCTCTTTTCCGCCCGCATAGCGCAAATGCACGTGCACCGATGCGCCATATTTTGCCGCCACGCGAAAGGTTTCCACAATTTCCCAGTGCGAAGCTCCGGGTGTGTAATTGATACCCATGCCCTCGGCAAGAGCGCCGCTTTGGAATCCTCGTTCCAGCGCTGCCTTTATTTGATCGATTTCCTCCGGCGTCGCCTGGCGATGCGCCGCGGCATCTTCTGCAGCCATCTCCGCCGCACTCAGTTTTCCTCCCAGCCCATGCTCTCCGTTTGTCTTGGTGAGAACATTTCTGCGCACTGGGATGTGGCCGATGCTAACTCCGTAGTTGATGAGAGACTTCCCTCCCCTCGCCGCATACCAGCGGTCCACGTCGGCAGTGCCGCCTTCTAACTCGAGCGAAGTTGTTACGCCGTCGTGTGCTTGAAATTGATAGTTGCGCGGCTCCTGCCCATGCTCATGCAGGTCGATGAATCCCGGAGCGACGACGAGTCCCTTCGCGTCGATCACCTGTTTACCCTTCAATGTTTCATTCGAAATCGCGCGAATCTTGCCACCGCTGATTCCCACATTCCTGACGGCATCCAAGCCCGACTCCGGATCCATCACTCTTCCATTCGCCAGGACCAGATCATAGGTCGTATCATCCGGCGCAGCGCTCTTCTTCGCACCCACGCCAAAAAACACGCCGAGCAGCGCCGCGCTTGCCAGCACCGACCGCATCCCCATCTTGCCGCGCTGCTTTGACATAAGTCCTCCACTCTCCCGTCAGCGCGCTAAGTCTCTTCGGAGCGGCTCTTTCTGTCAAAGGATTTCCAATCTGTTTCGGTGAGTCTCAACCCACTGGCGGGAACTTGCACACAAAAAAATACCCCGAATCGCTGGGGGGAGCGACCCGGGGCGGGGGTACTACTGAGGGGGGGCCGGAGGAAACTCGTTTTATTTAGTGCACGTGCTGCACGGCGAGCAAACAAATCTGCCGCAACTCTTCGTAGGTGAAATAGGTCTCTTCCTGTTCACCGGCGATTTCGCGGTGGCCGAATCCCGATTCACTGGAGATGCGGCTCAACTCCATTTCGGAGATTCCCAGGAGAACCGCCGCGCGCCGCCGTGTTACGTATTTCAATTCTTGCGCTTTCATGGTCATGGTCGTTTCCCTCACGCAGGAAGTAGAACCATCGCGTCTTCTTCAACGGCCAATATCATCGTTTTATAGATGTCCACGTCCCAGCCGTCACCGATCCGCATCCGGATTGTTTCGACGCCATCTTTCAGCAGCTTCCCGCGCAGTGGCACCTTGATATCGCCCAGGGCGACCTGCAGAACCACTGGACGCCCAATCCAACTCTTGAAGGCGCTGTCCATGCTTGATCCCCCTCAGTGCTGAAGCGTGACGGGTATGAGAATCACGCACGGCAACGAAGGTCACAATGGTACAGAGAGGGTACGGAACTAGTAAGAAGGTACTGTTTGGCGTTTCTTCACGCGATTCTCCACTGTTTCCATCGAGGTACATCCGTACTGTTTCTGCGGGACGCCCGGCCCATAGGAGAAAGTGCATGGGCCCTTTATCCTCTGCTCATGACGCGCCACAATTCGTCTGAGCGCAACCCACTGAACGAAAGTCCAGGTCCAGCGTCCACGCGGCCAGGTATTGGACTGGCGCTTGGCGGAGGTTTTGCGCGCGGCTTCGCGCACCTCGGCGTGCTACAAGTCCTCGAGCAGAATCAAATCCCCATTTCGCACATTGCCGGAACCAGCGTGGGCAGTATCCTCGGCGCGGCCTATGCCAGCGGCGCACCCCTTTCGCGCATCATTGCTACTTGCCGTACGCTGCGTTTTCGCGACATCGCGCGCTGGCGCGTTTCTCGCCTGGGCCTAGCGAGCAATAACCGCTTGGGAGACTTGATCGAGCGCGTTTTTGAATCGCGCCAGTTTGAAGAACTGCGAATTCCTCTGGCCGTAGTGGCCACCGACCTCACTTCCGGCGAGCCCGTCGTTTTTACGCAGGGGCATCTTGTCGACGCCATCCGCGCAAGCTGCGCCTTTCCGGGATTGTTCGAACCCGTCGAGATTGGCACGCGCTGCCTCGCCGATGGAGGACTGGTCGCCCCTGTTCCCACGCTGGCAGCCCGCGAACTCGGAGCTACTTCGGTCGTGGGCATATCCGTTGGAATGCAGGACGGCCATCGCGGGGCTCCTACCAACATCTTTCAAGTGGTGAGCCGAGCGGTCAGCGCAGCGCAGAAGCATCAACTCGAAATCTGGGAACGTCATGCGGACATTGTTCTCCGCCCCGACGTGCAATCCCTGGCTTGGGACGATTTCGATCGCGCCGAGCAAGCCATCGAGGCTGGCGCAGTGGCCGCCCGTCGCGCGCTTCCGCGCATTCAAAAGCTATTGGGGCAGCAGGAGGATTCCGCGCGAAAATTCGAAGCGCGGCAGGAAGCGGAAGACAAGGGCTACCTGTGGCTTGCGGAGGCGCTCCGATGATTCGTCTTAGTGCATGGATCGCGGCTCTTACGATGCTGCTTTTTCTGTGGCATGAATGTGGAGAGGACGCCGGCGTTTTCTGCTACCGTATAGGACTGGGTGCATTGACGAACATTCGTTCGCGCTCACTTGTTCTTGCACCCATAACGGATTCCAAAAACCTTTCCATCGCGAGGCATTACTCCGAGTGCTCGACGCCATCCTCCACTTTCTCCACTCGCTCTACGACCCCGAAGGACTCAAAGGGCTAATCCGCTCCGGCGGCGCACCCCTTATTTGCGCGATTGTTTTCGTTGAGACCGGTTTTTTTGTCGGCTTTTTTCTTCCCGGTGATTCTCTGCTGGTCACCGCCGGCATTTTCTCCGCGGCGGGTGTGATTCCGCTGAAGTGGCTTCTGGTCCCGGTCATGCTTTGCGCCATTGTCGGCGATCAGATCGGCTACTGGATCGGCCGCTCGGCGGGAGCAGCTCTCTACCGCCGTGAAGACTCGCTGTTCTTCCGGCGCAGCCATCTCCAGCGCGCCCATGATTTCTACGAAAAGTATGGTGGACGGGCGGTCATCCTCGCGCGGTTCGTTCCCATCGTTCGAACCTTTTGTCCCCCGGTCGCGGGCGCGGCGAAAATGCCGTATGCACGGTACGTCGCGTTCGACATCTGCGGGGGCGTTCTGTGGGTCGGCGCGATGATCCTAGGCGGCTATGCGCTGGGACACTCGGTGCCCAATATCGGGGCCCGCATTCACTACGTGATCGCTGTGGTGATCTTGGTCTCGGTCCTGCCGGTGATCATTGGCTTCCTGCGATCGAGGCGCTCTCCTCCCATCTCCCGTGCCGAGGGTAAGTAGGCCGTGGCACAGACAAAGTTTCGGGCCATCATTTTTGATATCGGCCGAGTGCTGATCCGCGTGGACGTGAGCCGCGCGATGGCGGGGCTTGCCAGCGGCCTCGCTCTCAGTCCCAAAGAGGTGTGGTCCGCCATCGAAAAAGATCCGCGCTGGATCGATTGGCAGGAAGGCCGCATCTCTCCGCAGGACTGGCACCTACATCTCAGCAAACGTCTCGGCGGTTCACTCACATTCGAACAGTTCACGGAAGTCTGGAATCGCGCCCTGGCTCCGGAACCGATTCAGTCCGAAACGCTTCTGGAAGAACTATCGAGAAATTACCGCCTAGCCCTGCTCTCCAACACTGACCCGATTCACATGTCCTATGCAGAGGCCCACTTCCCGTTCTTCAACTTCTTTCCTGTTCGAATCTATTCTTTCCGGGTCGGAGCCAGTAAACCCGATCCGCTTATTTATCGCGAAGCCCTTCGCGCTTGCAAAGTGCGCGCCGAGGAGGCCATCTACATCGACGACGTCGCCGCTTATTCCCAGAGGGCGCAACACCTAGGTATGGCTGGTATCATCTTCCAGACGCCACAACAACTCGAGCAAGAGCTTCGCGCTCTAGGCGTTGAGACGGATTGAAATTGGGCCAAGCAAAAAATCCGCTGTTCGCTCTCTGTTCGCGTAAACTTTGCTAGGACTAGTACCACCCTACTGATTCTTGCCTCCTCCCAACCATCCATTCCTCTATCACTTACCGCCAATCTCTGCTTGACCCGTTTGGCTTCGTGCATGCAACCTCCTTGTTACGGGCCGGTTAAAAAAACGGCGTTCCCCTAATCAGGGGTGAGGAGAAAAGATTGACTATGTCAGACGATCGCATCGTAGAAGTAAGAAATGGTTCTTCCTGGCAGCTTCCCGCCATTATTGTTCTCGGGTTGGTTGCCCTAGGCGGGCTTGCTTTCGGCTGGAATGCTTCATCCAAGCTGGACAGCACGCAGGCAGCAGTGGCGACGCAACTGAAGACTACAGAGCAAACGGTACAGCAGGATATGTCGTCCTTGAAGGATCGCCTCGCGCAGGACGAGAAGGCCAACACGGAGCTGCAGGGCGACCTGAAGGTGGTCACCAGCAAGCTCAAGATTACGCAGGGCCAGCTGAAGAAGGCGCGTGAGGAAGCAGCGAAGCTCAACGACGCGACCACTCAGAAGGTGGCGGCGCTCGACACTTCGGTGCATTCCGAATTGGCGACCAAAGCGACCGCGGATGACGTGAAAACCGTGGACACCAAGGTCGTGGGAGTGAAGACCGACCTCGATGCCACACGCGAAGACCTGAAAATGGCGCGTAGCGAGATGGGCACGCTCATTGCGCGCAATCACGACGAGATCGACCAGCTGCGCCGCCTCGGCGAACGCGACTACGTTGAATTCACCATTGTTGGCAAGAACAAGCCGACCAAGGTGGGCAACGTAACCGTCGAACTCAAGGGCGTCAACGAAAAGCGCAATCAGTTCAGCGCCGCCGTGACCGTCGAAGACAAGCAGTTCGAAAAGAAGAACCGGGCCATGAACGAGCCGATCTTCTTCTATCTCTCCGGCACGCACATTCCCCAGGAAATCGTGGTCAACAAGGTGGGCAAGAACACCATCAGTGGCTACGTCAGCATCCCCAAGGCGAACGCGCCGGCGGGTTCGACGGCTGCGAAGTCGGGCAACTAATTACACGTAGTTTTACTCCGGCCGAATTCTCCGGACGCATCTCAAGGCGGGCAGAAGATTCTGTCCGCCTTTTTCTTTTGTCTGGAACAGGGCGAAAGGTGGAATTCCGATAGAATGGACTTCGCTATACCGGAGCCTTGTTTGCGCCAGACTGCAAACATACTGTTCATCGCAGTTGATTCGCTGATCCCCGCACGTGGCAAGAGTTTTCCTGGCTTGGACGAATTTACGGCCGCCCTCGACCACCAAGGCATTCCTGCAGTTTGGCTCACCAGCCGCTCGCGGCTCCAATTTGACGAGCCCCGCCGCAAGCTCGGCCACACCCATCCCTTCATCGCGGAGGACGGCTGTGCTGTCTATCTCCCGGAAGACTACTTCCACTTGCGCCCGGATTCAGTTGCCTCCAAGCAGGAAAAACAATCGACGGTGCGTCTCGGCCGCTTTACATGCCTGCCCATTGCAGAAGCGCTGCCAGCCGCCGCGGAAGCGCTCGAAAAGCTTTCCGAAGATACCGGAGTGCCGGTTGTGACATTGGGATCCCTATCCCCCAGGGAGTTGGCCCAGAACACCAATCTCCCCCACCACGACGCTGAGCTATCCCGGCAGCGCGATTTCGACGAACTCTTCTTTTTTGCAGGTGTATCGGATAAAGATGTGGAGCGGTGCGTAGCCGAGGGCCGCAGGCGCAAGCTACAGCTGCGGCAGCATGGCGTGCTTTGGTCCATCGCCATCGGCGCCAGTGTGCAACGCTGCGTCCGCGAGCTTTCCAGACTCTTCGATCGCGCCTTGCGCTCTCACGCCCATACCGTTGGAATCGCCACGCCGGATCGGGCGCCCGATCTTTTTGCCTTTTGCGAGCGCAGCATTCTTCTGACCGATGGCACTTCAGGCCGCTTAGCGCAAGAACTTCCAGGGGCGCCGCGCGCCCGGCCCCTGGCGCTCCACGCACCGGACATCTGGGAGCGCGTGCTGGAAATCGTGGCCACAGGAAACTGGACCGCACTGGAAACAAAATGACATAAATGCGCGTTCCTTTGCACACACCGGCAAAGCGTTTCGGGTTGAGCTGGCTGGGCAAAATTCACAAATTGCTCATTTCGCGTAGCATAGAGCTCAGGCATCCGTCTGGACCTCATGGCCCTATGATTGCCCAATTCCTTGCGGCAGGTTAAGGTGTCCCCTGACTCTGTCGAATCGTATCCTGCGTCAGGATGAAATGCTCGAAAGGATCAAGTACTAGGAGATTCCTTACCATGGCCTGGTTTCGACGCGTTCTTCACCTTCCCGCTCAAGAGTCCAATGTCGGACTGGTTCTTGTTTTTTGCGTCATCACCATGACCTTCATGTCCATTGCCCTTGTCTGGCAAGCGCAAATCATCGCCAATCAGCGCGAAGCCATACAATGGCTCGAACAGCTCAAGTTCGGTGGCTAGTCTCCGCACATCCAGTAGTGCGTTCACGCTCTGACGAGCCCTCTCTTCAACAGAAGGAATAGAGTCCTTTCTCCTTCACCTGGAACTTCTGGGTAAGGAACACTTTTCCACACGATCCCCGCGACTTTTTCGGCCACCTGTGATTCAATATCTCCACAGGGGATTTCTTTCTTCGGGAGATTTGCTGTGAAACGCACTTTGAGACTCTGTCTGTTGGCCGCAACACCTGTACTGCTTCTCGCCTCAAAACCCGCAACGGCTGTGCCGGCTCCGGCGCAAGCTGCTGCAGCCACTGCTCATTCGCAGGCTTCGAATCCGGCGTCCTCGCATGATCGCCATCACCGGCGACATAGTCACGCAAAACGCTACCACCATCGTCACGCCCGTTCTAATAGTTCCAAACATTTGTGAGAAACACGGAATAGAAAAGCAAAAGAGGAAACCTGGCGGTTCCCCCTTTTGTTAATTTACTGGTGTCGTCTCGGAAGCGCGCTAAGAACACGTATGTTTCGCGAGCGACGCGCACCGCAAGAGCGGTGTGTTCAGTTTTGGTGCAGCTCTAAGCCCGGTGGAGTCATAGTCCCTCCGGAGCTGCTCGAGCTCACGCCTTTGCTTTTACGCCTCGGATTTGTCGAATGCAAGCGAAGAGTTTAATGAACACGGGATATCCACAGGTGGCAGGCATTCGCGGATTATCGGAATCTCGTTTACTTGATGAAGAGCGTTTCGCGGAGCTGGTCGCGGCTTACGAACGATTTCATTGTACGGTAGCGGCCAAAGAGGTCTTGAATTTCGCGGTTTTGATAAACCTTTTGCGCGGGACAGATGACCGCGCTTGAAATCATTTGCAATGTGCTCGAATCCGCCACGCGATAGCGCTGAAACCCTTCCGGCTTCTTGCTGTGGAACATGGCGAACACCACACCACCTGGACGTAGGAGCTCCGTCAAGTTCAATACCATCTGCTTGGCCAGCGTGGGCTCGAGATAGTCCAGCAAGTCCCACAACAGCACCGCATCAAAAGAGGATCTCGGATATTGCAGATTGTCGCTCAGAAAGCGTGTCGCGCGGCCGCTCGGGGTCATGTCCAGAGTCTCGAGGGCTGTCGCATCCTCGCGTAAACGCGCCTCCTCCTCGGTCAAAAACCCTTTCCACCCGCGAAGGAGATCTTCCGAAGAAACTCGGAACCCTCGCTCGATGAAGAAACTCAGTGTCGTTTGCCAGGCCGGGCCTAGATCCAGCAGTTTGCCTCGGCCCAAACCGTCGAGATTCCAGAGCAGCTCTTTGAGCCCGTTCGAAATGCGGGTTGTTTCGAGCACTTCTGACGCCCGCGGAGCGGTCCCGCCAACTGCCGGCGTCACAGGGGTTCGCGGACGCAGATTTGCAGCCATTGGCCGGGAAACATCACGGTTCGTTCCGCTTCCAACTCCAATACCGAATTTGTGCAGGAAGCTCATGGTCTAGTCCGCCGCTGTTCCCGAACTCAAAGACGTGGCTTCGGAGGACTTGCTTGCGCTGGCTGCGGTCGCTTTGGTCTCCGCAACTCGAACGGGCTGCTTTCCGGCTTCGACCTTCCCCTTCAAGAGCGCGCCTTCTTCAATCGCCAGCCGTTCCGTCTGCACTTCTCCGGTGATTTGTCCGGTGCTCCAGACTTGAACTTTGTCCCGGCCCGTCACTTTTCCTTCGATTTTTCCGCGCACGATGACTTCGCGCGCATGCACGTCCGCTTTCACGCTTCCATTCGGTCCAATCGTCAGGCTGCCGTTTGCCAGATTCAATTTCCCGTCAACGAGTCCGTCAACGAAGAGATCTTCGCTGCCGGTGACTTCGCCTTTGATTCGAATGCCCTGGCTGATACAAGCAGCAGAGCGAGAAGAAACCGGAAGCGCACTGGAACTCAGGGGAGTACTGATAGGCGCTGCACTGGCGACTTTTGAAGAATTTGCGGAATCCGCGGAGCTTTCAGCAATTCCTTGCGGCTTGACGTCATCCTTTTTCCACATAAAACACCTCGACATCGAAAATTAGATTTTCGAAGCCGCATATCGCAGGGCTGGTTGGGAGCCGCGACCCAGAAGAGTGAACATAGTACACGACTTAGCGGGTGTAAACAAGAATGGCGGGTAGCAAATGTAGGGTGTTTCGTGAAAGGCTATACCACTAATTGCGGAATTGGTGCTCCCATCTCTACCACCAATTGTGCTGTCTTACGTGTCTCAACTCTTCCCGTGCGTTTCCCACACGGCAACCAGCATCCCCGCGAACTCCCGAGTTAACTCTTTTGTTGACTTACGCTTCTCCCACCAGCGTTGCGGATCGAAATCGCCATCCCGGGCACTCGCAATGCTTATCCCTATGCCCTGTGGAAAAACTCGCCGGAAAATATACCGCGCCCGTCTTGTGTGATAGTTCGATGTCACTACAATCATGCTGCGCCATTTTTTTTCTTTGGCGAATTTCAGTAGCGCTTCCGCTTCTTCCTTCGTACTATCCGCATCGTGCGGCAACCGAAGGATTTTTTCTTTCGGCACTCCTCGCTCGATCAGGTCATGCTCCATCAATTCCGCGATGCCCGCGTTCGGCCTCAAGCGCCTTCCGCTTGCCACGATCAGCAGAGCCTTCCCTTCCCGCAACAATTCCGCTGCGCGCGTCGCGCGGTCGGCGTAGAAATTATCGTCGCTGAGCACCACGAGTGCATCGGCCTTGCCCAGGGGATCCTCGATGATCCACGATTCCGCAACAAAACGAAGTATCGGCCCTCGCGCAAGGTACAGAACCGTGCAAAACACTAGAAAACACACGAGGATTATCAGGTTGACGACTATGCCGCCCCGTTCGGCTCGCTTCGCAGGGCGGCTATTCATGAATTCGCGTCCAGTGTCCGCAACTGCGCCGCCGCCTGCTCCGGCAGCTCCGCATTGAAGTACACCTCTTTGATGCTGTACGACTTGCTGCGCTTTTCCACGATCGGCAGGATTTCGATGTGCCAATGGTAGTCTTCCGCGAGGGTCTTCCAATAGCCGGATAATTCGCCTTTCTTGCTCTTGGTGCTGGGTGCCGTGTGCACGACAAGATGAAACGCCGGCGCCACCTTTTCCAAACGCCGCAAAACGCGCCCCAACAAGGCCGCCAATTGTCGGCGGTTCGAACCCGGCCGCGGCTGTTCGAACAAATGATTGTGCCGCCGGTGCACCAGCCAGATTTCGAACGGCACGCGCGACGCATAGGGACAGAGTGCGTAATACTCGCCTTGCACATCCACGATGCGTTTTCCCTGCTTCTCTTCCTGGCGAACCGTGTCGCAGAAAATGCAGCGTTCTTTGCCCTTGAACCATTCGTGCGCGGCGCTCAGTTCATACTTGATGCGGCGCGGCACAAAAATTGTTGCGGTCACTTGCGAGTGCGCATGCTTCCATTCTTCCCCAGCCATCGCGCCCTGATTCTTGAAGACACTGACGTACTTGAAGCGCGCATCCTTTTTCAAGTCCGCGATGCGCGAGGCCCAGACCCACAGCACACGCTCGATCTCTTCATCGCTGAACTGCGACATGCGTCTGTCGTGCGCCGGTGTCTCAACCACCACTTCGTGGGCCCCGATCGCGCGCATTTTGTCGTACATGCCTTCCGCCGAGCGACTGGCCTCGCCTTCGATGTGGTACAGCGGCTCCGGATGCGCAATCACGCGAACCTGCCACGCGCCTTCCGCCGGCCAAGTGAGGATAGACGGCAGCTTCTCAATTTTCGCGGGTTCCAGCGGACACTCCTCGGGCAAGTCACTGAGTACCTCTCTCTGCCCCAGGATGACCCAACTCTGTGTGATGGGATCTTTGCGGAGTTCCATGCGGTGTCTTCAGCGCGTATACCGGGCCGGAGTCGGCCCCTGTTCGAGCCGGTGGCGGTCCCAGATGGCCCCTTCGCGCGTGAAGTACGCCATCTCGAAATCCTGCGTCAGTTCCAGCGCATCTGTCGGGCAGGCATCCTCGCACAGTCCGCAAAACATGCACCGCGAAGTGTCATACGTGAACGTGGTCAACACTTTGCGCCGCGTAGCATCATCGCGCTCCCAGCCCACCACAATCAGGTTTTCCGGGCACGCCAGCGCGCACAAATTGCATCCAATACACAGCGTCTCTCCCGTCTCCGGATTGTTGTTCAGCCGCGGCGCACCGCGATACCGCTCGGCCACCATCGGCCGCTCCAGCGGATACTGCTCGGTCACAATGTTTTTGGGATTTTGCGCCCGAAAGGTGACTGCCAGACCCTTCAAAAAATCTACTTGGAACAACCGCTCCAGGAGTTCCCGCATGCAAGTTAGTTTGTTTCCCCCCTCCTGAATTGTCAAGCAAACTGACAAATCTTCTGTTCATGCTATTCTCTCGCCGAACATGGAAATGGACGTCCAGTTCATGCAGGAAGCACTGGCCGAAGCCCGCGCTTCAGCCGTCGCTGGGGAAGTCCCGATCGGCGCAGTCCTTGTCCACGTCGGCAAGATCCTTGCCCGTTCCGGCAATCGCACCATCCGCGACAATGATCCAACCGCGCACGCGGAAATCATTGTCCTTCGCGAAGCCTCACGGCTCCTGGGCAACTATCGCCTCGCCGACACCACGCTGTACGTCACCATCGAGCCTTGCAGCATGTGCGCCGGGGCGATGATCCAGGCGCGCGTCCCGCGGCTGGTTTATGGCGCCGACGATCCCAAAGGTGGCGCCGTTCGTTCCTGTTTCGAGGTCCTTTCACATCCGCGGCTCAACCATCAGGTCGAAATCTCGTCAGGCATTCTAGCCACCGAAGCTGCCGCGCTTCTCCAATCTTTCTTCGCCGCACGCCGTTGAACAATGCTCTCCCGCGCATACGGGCATGGCTCCCACTCCTTCTCTCTGCTAAAATAAAGCATCGAATGACCGCGGAGAGGTGGCTGAGCGGTTGAAAGCACTCGCCTCGAAAGCGAGCGTGCGGGAAACCGTACCGTGGGTTCGAATCCCACCCTCTCCGCCATTTTTTCCCTGCAAGCTGACTCCAGAAACGAAAAAGGCCGGACACTTCTGCCCGGCCTCCAACCATCTAAAAAAACCAGCCTTCAGAAATGGCAGCTCGCTGCCCCTCGCTTCTGCAGGTATTTCTGGTGATATTCTTCAGCGCGATAAAATGTGCTTGCCGGAGTAATCTCTGTAGCGATCGGGCGCTTGAATTTTCCGCTGGCTTCCAGCGCCGCGCGCGATTTCTTGGCAATGACTTCCTGCTCCGGAGAATGAAAAAAAATCGCCGTGCGGTATTGGGCGCCGAAGTCCGGCCCTTGGCGGTTCACCTGCGTCGGGTCGTGTACTTTCCAGAAGGTATTGAGCAACTGTTCGTAGCTCACCTTCGCTGGATCAAACGTCACCTGCACCACTTCCGCATGCCCGGTCTCATCCGTGCACACATCCTTGTAAGTTGGGTTAGGCATTTCTCCGCCGCTGTAGCCCACCGCCGTATCAATCACTCCGGGCACCTGCTGAAAAGCCGCCTCCACACCCCAGAAGCATCCCGCCCCAAATGTTGCAATTTCTGACATTGACATCCCCCTTGGTTCAGGCTCTTTTCACTTCCTCGCATGAGCATTGGATGCGCGAGGCACGGTCCATGATTCACTCGCCATTCTACAGCGTCTTAGTGCCGCGCCGGAGCCGTGGCGGACTTAAGTTTGTCCTGGGCCAGCGATTTGTAGGGACCGCTTACCGAAGCGGCTTGCGTGAACGCCTCCTTGGCTTCCGCAGCTCTCTTCAGATTCAACAGGGCAAATCCCAGACGGTATTGATTTCGCCCGTAGCTAGCATCATCCTGCTTCAGAAGTGGCGCAGCAGCTTTCAGATTATCCACTGCCTGCACATTGGCTTTCTTTTCGATGTTCACTTGTCCGAGCGAGCTTAACGCTAGACCCTTTTGCAGATTCTTCTGCTGAGCCCACTGTTCGTCCGTCGCGCCTTCCGGCTTTGGTGCCGCGTCTAGCAGCGAAATTGCTTTCTTCGCGTAGGTTTCGGCCTTCGCGAGTTGGTCGGCTTTGTCGCAATAATAGTCGGAGAGCACCAGCAACATCCCCAAATTGTCCGGGTCCTTTGCCAGTAGCCCGTTGGCTACTTCCAGCATCTTGGGCGTGTTCTGCGCCTGCGCATACGACGTTGCCGCTACTCCCAGCGCTTGATTCGCGTAGGGCGAGTCCGGAAAAGTTTTTGCAAAGCGCGCCAGCAGCTCCGCGCGTTTCCCCGGCTCCCTTACTTGATAGATGCCGCTGAACACTGCCTGCTGAATGTACGCGTAGCCGTCCTTGTTGGCCTCCAGCGCCAGCGCCTTGTTCTGTTCCCATTGTTGCTCGGAAGAGCCCGCCGGAGCTGGCGCTGCCTTGAAGCGCTGGAAGATCCCCTGGGCTTTCTCGCCGTAAGAAATGAGCCGGTCGACGTCGCCCTTTTCCGATGCCGCGCGCACCATGTTCTGGGCGTTCATGAAACTATCGGGGTCGAGTGCGAAGAGCTTGTCGCCGTACTCGAAGGCCTTGTCATAATTCTTTAGCGTGATGTAGGTATCGACATAAAGACCGTCCACGGTGATCGGGTAGTCGCCCTCCTGGCCCGCTCCAGCCGCAAACTTGTCAATGAGCGCGAGCTTCTGCGTGGGATCCGTGGCCGCGTTGATCTCCGTCAACGCGTGGTCCGCATCCGAGCCCGCCTGAATCGGCACGTATTTGCCGATCTGCTGGGCGAACGCGGGACATGCCGAATATCCCAAGACAAATAAAGTCGCAAATAACAACTTGCTCCGATGCATAGGCACCTCCACGGGCAGGAATTGGCTGCATCTTAGTGCTGCGCTCCATTCCGCGCAAACAAAATCCTTCCCGAGGCTCTATCCGGCCGGGCTCATCTGCCGTGCCCATCGCAGATAGATGATTCCTGCGATAAAGTCGTAGGTGAAGTGCATCGCCATCGCCAGATACAGCGCACCGGTCATCCATACCAACGCGTGACAACCTATCGCAATAGCACCTATGAAAGTCATTCGCGACAGTTTCTGGTTCGCATGGCCCAGGGCGAAAAACGAGACGCAGATTGCCGCAGCCATCCACCGATTCCTGGTCATCGGCAATAACAACGCAAACATCACGCCGCGATAGGTGATTTCCTCGACCGTGCCGGCCGCCAGACTCACCAAAAACCACCACCCCAAATCTTTGGGTTCGTTCGGACGAGCAAGCAGCGTCTGTCGCTTTTCATCCTCCGAGGATCGTCGCCAGAACAGCGGCATCACACCGAGGCCTATCCCTAAGCATGCCAATGGCAAGAATGATTGCATTTCTGCTGACTTTCCCCGCGGCAAAGAGATCGATCTCTCGAAATCACGTCGTCAGCAAAGAAATCGACAGGAACAGAATCTGCATCACCAGAACATTGATGAATATGCGTTTGCGCGGGGGAACCGGCGCACCCGCGCGAACGCGCCGCCCCGATTGAAACGCGACGTACGGCACAAATACGCCAAAGATAAGGAGAAACCAAATCGCCAGCAGATCCATTTGCTCCACCGCACCACTGTTTGCAAAGTGCGACAAGATTATAGAGGCCGCGATATTTTTCAACAGCAATCCTTACCCCTCGACGCCGATGCGGTCTCTGGCCGGCGGAAAGCTGCAGAATTGACGAACCCTACGTTTCGCGAGACGATAGAAGTTTTGGATGAGGTGCCGGAATGGACTTGGGGCTCACAGGACGCGTGGCTATCGTCGCAGCGGCCAGCAAAGGGCTGGGCCGGGCCGTGGCGGAAGAACTGGCGCGCGAAGGCGCGCATGTGGCCATCTGCGCGCGCGCGGCGGGCACGCTCGAAGAGGCGGCGTCTTACATCCGCAAAACGACCGGGCGCGAGGTCTACCCGGAAGCCCTGGATGTGGCTGATTCGAAGGCAGTTGCTACGTTTGTTGCCGCTGTGGAGTCGCACTTTGGGCGCATCGATATTTGCGTTACCAATTCTGGCGGTCCTCCGTCTAACTCTTTTAGAGACACCAGCCCGGAAGTCTGGCGCGTGGCCATCGATCAGCTCTTGATGAGCACGGTTAGTTTCGCCAGGGAAGTTCTACCGCGCATGCAAAAGAACAGGTGGGGACGTCTGATTACCATTACATCTTCTGCAGTCAAACAACCGGTGGACGGCCTGCTGCTATCCAATTCGCTCCGCGCCGCAGTGACCGGGCTAGCGCGCACTCTAGCCAATGAATATGCCCCTTATGGCATCACGGTAAATAACGTTTGCCCCGGCTACACGCGCACGGCGCGCCTCGACAATCTCGCGGCGTCCATCTCCAAGCGCACTGGCGTCAGGCCGGAAGAAGTTTTCGCCGGCTGGGAGCATGAAATTCCTGCCGGCCGCATCGGCACACCCGAAGAATTCGCTGCAGTCGTTACGTTCCTGGCATCGGAGCGCGCCGCCTACGTCAACGGGACATCCCTCGCTATTGATGGCGGCCTGGTCAGGAGCCTCCTCTAGATCGCAATGGCCGCCGCAACCCGCCGACTCGAACTCACGCTACTCACCGAGCGCTTCGCCATTTCGCGGCTCGCCGCCGACGCCCCGATTCCGGACTGGGCTACGTGCGGTTCCTTTTTTTCCGTTACGCGCACGGGCGATGAGCTTTCGGTTGTCAGCGAAATCTCGCAGGTACCGGTCGGCGTGCATTCTCAGCCCGGCTGGCACGTTTTCAAGGTTCATGGTCCCTTCGTGTTGTCGGAAATCGGCGTTTTGTCTGCGCTGGCTGCGCCGCTCGCCGAAGCAAAAATCAGTTTGTTTGCCGTTTCTACTTTTGATACCGACTACCTGCTCGTGGCTGCGGAGACTCTCTCCGCCGCCATCGCCGCCCTGGGCCGCGCAGGACACACCATTCATAGGAGCAAGGCAGAATGACCGGTAGCCTCTGTCGCAGTATTCATCGCCATCGGAGCCGTTCGCGGCATCTCGTACTCGCCGCATTGCTGGCGATGATACTTCCGGCGTTGTTGCTTCGCGCCGATGAACCGTTCGCGCGCAGCCGCGATTACGATTTGCAGCATTCGAGAATCTCCCTTCGATTCGACCTCGAACAGAAAAAAGTTCTCGGTGAAGTCATACACTCCCTTTCGATCCTACGTGAAGGCATCACAAAGATCAGCTTCGACTCCGTTGGCCTCAGCATCCAAAGCGTAACGGTCAACAAATCTGCCGCGAAATTCGTCATGTCCCCCGACAAGCTGATTGTTCCTCTACCGGCTGCAGCAAAAGCCGGGGAAAAATTTGAAGTCGCCATTCGCTACGAAGGCAAGCCCGCCAAAGGCATGTATTTCATTTTGCCGGATAAGGACTACCCCGACCGCCCCAAACAGATCTGGACGCAAGGTGAATCGGAGGACACGCGCTACTACTTGCCGACGTACGACTACCCCAACGACCGCTTGACGACGGATACGATTCTTACCGTGCCCGCTTCCTGGCTCACAGTTTCGAACGGCAAACTAATCAGCGTCACCGACGCCGGAAAAGGCCTCAAGACCTGGACATGGAAGGAGTCCATTCCCAGCTCCACGTATTTGATAACCGTGGTTGCCGGGGAATTTGAGGAAGTGAAAGACACCTGGCGCGGCATCCCCGTCACGTATTACGCGCCAAAGGGCCGCGGCGACCGCCTTCCCATCAACTATGGCCGCACACCGGCGATGCTGGACCTCTTCAGCCAGAAATTCGGCGTGGACTACCCGTGGGAAAAATACGCCCAGGTCATGGTCGACGATTTCGTCGCCGGCGGCATGGAGAATTCCAGCGCCACGACGAACACTAGCAGCTCTCTTGTCCATCCCAAGCTCGCCGTCGAATACACCACCGGACAAGACGCCTTGATCTCCCACGAGCTCGGCCATCAATGGTTCGGTGACCTTGTCACTTGCAAGGATTGGGGAGACGTCTGGCTCAACGAAGGCTTTGCCACCTTTTCGGAATTCCTGTGGATGGAAAAACAGTTCGGCAAGCAGCAGGCCGATTACGACCGCTGGCAGAACGTGCGCGAATGGATGGGCAGCAAAGAACTCTGGAACAAGCCGCTGGTGCGGCACGACTTCGACGATTCCAGTGAATTCGACGGCAACGCTTATGACAAAGGGGGTCTGGTCCTCTACATGTTGCGCCAGCAACTGGGCGAAGACGGGTTCTACCGCGGCTTCAAGCACTATCTGGAGGTGAATCGTGGCAAGAATGTTGTTACCGCGGATTTCGCCAAGGCCATGGAAGAGGCTACGTACACCAACATGGACCAGTTCTTCAGCCAATGGATCTACGGAGCAGGCGCGCCGAAATTCGACCTGAGCTATACCTACGACAACGAAAAACACCAGGTGGCGCTCGCGGTCAAGCAAACGCAGGAAATCGAAGGGCGCGTCGGAATCTTCCGCATTCCCATCGAAGTGGAAATCACCACGGCCACTGGGCCCAAGCTCTATCCCATCACGGTTTCGAAAACCAAGGAGATCTTCAGTTTCCCTTCGGAATCCGCGCCGCTTCTTGTGCTCTTCGACAAAGGCGGCCATGTACTCAAGTCCATGGAGTTCCACAAAGAGAAGATAGAGTGGCTCTATCAAGCGAAGAATGCCGCGGAGCTCGCGGATCGCGCCGATGCCGTTCTGGCGCTGGGGAAAATCAAGAGCGACCCGGAAGTCGTGGCCGCCCTGGGTGATGAATTGCGCAACGACAAAGCCTGGGGAGTGCGCGCGACCGCAGCGGACGCCCTCGGCGACATCGGTGGCGCCGCAGCATTGAGACTGCTCCTTGAGGCCGCCGGTTCGAACGACGCTCCTTGGGTTCGCACACGAGCAGTTTACGCGCTTGGCAGTTTCAAAGACGACTCCGTGGTCGCTGCAAAACTCAGCTCCATAGCGAAAGAGGACAGCTCTTATCGCGCCCGGGCCTCCGCATTACAGGCGCTGGGCCGCCTGAAGGCATCCGGCACGTTTGCCACGCTGGAAACCGCGGTCAACAGCGATTCACCCGATGGCTTTCTGCGCAATGCCGCGCTTCGTGCTTTCGGTTCGCTCGGCGACGACAAGGCTGCGCCACTGCTTCTCCAATGGTCCGCCGTCGGAAAGCCCATCGAAGCCCGCACGGCGGCAATCTACGGCCTCGGGCGCATCCAGAAAGAAAACAAAGACGTCACCGGGCAAATTGCGGCTTATCTCACGGAACCGCGTCATCCCATTCGAATGGCAGCGATTTATGCCCTGGGTGCTCGCGGCGATGCTGCTGCAGTTCCGGCGCTCGAAGCGCTGCTGAAAAGCGATGATCTCAGCATCGAAATGGTGCCAATGATTAAGGGCCAGATCGCGCGCTTAAAAAAACCTGCAGAAGCCAAGTCCGGCACACGCCCCGATGCAGGTGAGGAAGGCAAGGAATCCGGCTCCAGTGGCGCGGGAGAGAATGCCGCGACCGAACGGCGCCTCGAAAAACTCGAACGCCTCCTCCAGGAAATGAGCGAGCGTCTAAAATCCATCGAGTCGCGCCTCCCGCCTCCGAAAAACTGAGCGAGTTGAGAGGTAACCACAAAAAAGGGCCCCGCTTTGCGGGGCCCTTTTTTCTTCTCTGTGATCTCTGCGCCTCTGTGTCCTCTGCGTTAAGCCTTTCTCCGATTTTGCATCGGCTCACGGCTCCGCAATCAAAACCCGCAAATCCCTTAAATTGTTTCCCGTCGGCCCAGTCACAATTGCATCCTCCAAGCGCGAGAAAAACGTAAATGCATCACTCCGCCGAAACGCATCTCCCGGATCAAGCCCCGCCATGCGCGCACGCTCCAGCGTCTCGCCATCCGCCACGGCCCCCGCCGCCGGACTATTCCCATCGATCCCATCCGTCCCACAACTAAGCACCGCGATCCGCTTTCCCGCAATTCTCTCCACACAAGCCAATACGAACGCCGAATTCCTCCCGCCGATTCCATTCCCGGCCACTGGAGAACTCACTTCCCCATCCGCAATCAGGGCCACGCGCTGACCGCGGTGCATCTCTCGAAGTTCCTCAAGCTGCGCCAGCAAATACTCCACCGCTTTCTCCACCGGCCAATCATCCGTCGCATTGTCGCAGCAAGCGATACACCCCTTCGCTTCCGCGGCATGATGCGCTGGATGAAACAGGTCATCCATCCCCAGCAGCAAGGAAAAATGTGCCTTTCGAAATGCGGGAGCATCGCCTTTCGGCGTTTCCGGAATTCGCCCCTCGTCAAACCGGCGTCGCAGCGATTCTGGCAGCTTCTCCCGCAAGGAATATTCCACGAGGATGCGCTTCACATCGGCAACCGTCGTTGGATCGGGCAGCGTAGGTCCGGAAGCCAGTGCGGACTCTTTCCCCACTGGCACGTCGCTGACCGCCAGCGTGATCTTCGTGGCGTTATTCGCGGCGGTGGCCAGTCGTCCACCCTTCACGGCGGAAACATGTTTCCGAACTGCATTGATGGTCTCGATGGGCGCGCCGCATGTCACCAGCGTGCGATTCACTTGCTGGACCTCTTCGAGGGTCATTCCCCGATCGAGCGGCAACTCCACCAGCGCAGACGCACCGCCGGAAAGCAAAAAGAACACCAGCGTCTTTTCATCACAGCTTTTCAGGAGTGCGAGAATCGCCTCTGCCGCTTTCCAGCTCTCCTCGTTGGGCATCGGATGCCCGGCCACGAAGTATTTCATACCCGGCAATGGCTTCAAGGCCGCCGTTGGAGCGGAGACCACGCCTTCGAATCTCACGAAAGGTGCGAGCACGGCGGCGAGCCCGCTCACCATGGCATGGGCCGCTTTCCCGATGGCTACCACTCTCAGTTTCTCGAAGTTTCGTAGATCGAAAATCGCATCGTCGTAGCGCAAGCGGGCCCCTTCGCGACGCAGTTTTCGCTGCATGGCCCCGGGAATATCGATCGCAGCCAGTGTTTCGTGGAAAATGCGGCGGGCGAGTTGCTTCAAATCCGCCATGACGGCTTTGCCAGGGAGCTCTTCAAGAGGTCTTCCACACTTCCGGATTGAGCATGTTTGCCGGCCGCTGCCCGGCAAACAACGCCACGACATTCTGCGCCGCCATGCACGCCATCTTCGTCCGCGTTTCCCGCGACGCCGAAGCCAGATGCGGAGCCAGCACCACGTTCGCGCGCTTCAGCCCCGAATGGATGAACGGCTCATTTTCGTAAACGTCCAATCCGGCGCCCGCAATTTTCCCAGCCTCCAAGGCCGCCACCAGTGCCGCTTCATCCACCACCGGCCCGCGTGAAGTGTTGATCAAAAACGCCGTTGGCTTCATGCGGTAGAATTTCGGCGCATCAAACAACCCGCGCGTCTCCGGCAGTAGCGGCACGTGCACGCTTACGAAATCGGATTCCGCCAGCAGTGTGTTCATGTCGCGAAACTCCGCCTTCAACTCTTTCTCCACCGCTTCCGGTGCCCGCACCGCATCCGTATAGACCACTCTCATCTGAAATCCGCGCGCGCGCCGCGCCATCGCCCGCCCGATCCGTCCAAACCCGACAATCCCCAGCGTCTTTCCCCAGACATCCGTTCCCACCAGCTGATCCAGGCTCCAGCCCTGCCAAATCCCCGACCGCGCCAGCGCCTCGCCTTCTCCCAACCGCCGCGCTACCGCCATCATCAGCGTCCACGCAAAGTCCGCGGTCGTCTCGTCCAGCACTCCGGGCGTATTCGTGGCCACTACGCCGCGCGCGGTGCACGCCGCAACATCAATATTGTCGAATCCCACCGCGACGTTGGCCGCAATGCGCAGATTCGGCGCCGCTCGCAGCAGCTCTTCGGTCACTTTCTCCGTCAACAGACAGACCAGCCCATCTTTGTCTTTCAGCAGCTGCAACAATTCCGGCCGCGGCGGCCGATCCGGTTTCGTCCAGTATTCCACCTCGCAGCTTTCCTGCAGAATCTCCCTCGCCGGCTCAAACAGCGGGTGCGTCGCAAGCACTTTCGGTTTCGCCATCGATCCCTCTTCGCAATTTTGGGAAATTTACACTAACACACCCTCACATCCCCGGCATAACTTGCCATTGCGCGTGCTCCTCAACTCTCACTATAGTGCCTTCGGCATTCATACGCGTGGTCACACGATGAACTCTGGCCTCGTCCAAGAACTCGGAAAACTCCTCGGCGAAGCATCCGTTCTGCACAAGCCGGAAGACCTTCTTCTGTACGAATACGATGGCTCCGTCGAAAAGGCCCGCCCCAACGTCGTCGTGTTTCCCACCACCACCGAGGAAGTCTCACGCATCGTCAAACTCGCCGCCAAATTCAACGCTCCCATCGTCGGCCGAGGTGCGGGAACAGGCCTCTCCGGCGGCGCGCTCGCTCGCACCGGCGGCGTGATGCTCGTCTTCGCCCGCATGAACCGCATTCTCGAAATCGACACCGAAAATCAGCGCGCCATCGTCCAGCCCGGAGTCGTCAACTACGAGCTCACCCGCGCCGCCGAACCTCACGGCCTTTATTTCGCGCCCGATCCTTCCAGCTGGAAATCCTGCACCATCGGCGGAAACGTCGCGGAAAACGCCGGTGGCCCGCACACACTGGCCTATGGCGTTACCACCAGTCACGTCACCGCTCTCGAGCTCGTCCTTCCCGACGGCGAAATCGTCCGCGTCGGGAGCAAGCACGGCGAAGCGCCCGGCTACGATCTCACCGGCCTCTTCGTCGGCTCGGAAGGCACCCTAGCCCTGGTCACCGAAATTACCGTGAAACTTTCGCGCAAGCCCGAAGCGGTGAAAACGCTTCTCGCCATTTTTGATTCCGTGGATGACGCCGCCGAATCCGTGGTGGAAATCACCGCCCGCGCTATCACTCCTGCCGCCTGCGAAATGCTCGATGGCTGGACCTTGCGCGTCGTCGAAGACTACATCCACGCCGGCTTCCCCGTGGACAGCGCCGCCGTCTTGCTTATCGAAGTCGAAGGCCTCACCGAAGCCGTTGCCGCACAAGCCGCCGTCGTCACCGAAGTTTGCAACACCCATAGCGCCCGCGAGGTCCGCGTCGCCCGCGACAGCATCGAACGTGAACTCCTCTGGAAAGGCCGTAAAAACGCGTTTGGCGCGCTCGGCCGTCTTGCTCCCAGCAACTACGTCCTCGACGGCGTTATTCCGCGTTCGAAACTCCCGCAAACCCTGGGCCGCATCCAGCAAATCGGCACACAATTCGGCTTTCAAATCGGCAACATTTTTCATGCCGGCGACGGCAACCTCCATCCTATCGTCCTGTACGATCCCCGCGACGCCGCGCAATTCGAACGCGCCATGCAAGCTTCCACCGAAATCATCCGCTATTGCCTCGAAGTCGGCGGCGCCCTCACCGGTGAACACGGCGTCGGCATGGAAAAATCCGAGCTCATGCCACTCACTTTCTCCGACGTCGATTTCGATCTCATGCGCCGCGTCCACGACGCTTTCAATCCCGATTGTGCGCTGAATCCCGGCAAAATCTTTCCCCTCAACAAAGGCTGCGGCGAAATCCGCATCCGCAAACAATCCGGCGCAGCGACCGCTCATCTATGACCATGACTTCAGTAGAGTTTACCGTGCGACTTGAAGCTGCCATCGGCGCTTCCTATGTACAGACCGATCCTTTTTCGCGCGCCGCCTACGCCGTCGATGAAATTATTCCCTCGGCAGTGGCAAAACCTTCCTCCCCAGAACAGATCGCGGAAGTCGTTCGATTTGCAACTCTCGAAAAACTCGCCCTTATCCCCAGCGGTAACCGCACCAAGATCGCCATCGGCATGCCGCCTGCACGCTACGACATCGCTCTCGACATGACCGCACTCAACCAAATCGCTCACTACGACCCCGGGGATCTCACTCTCAGCGTGGATGCCGGAACTCCTCTCGCGAAGTTGAACGCCACACTCCTCGACCACAACCAATTCCTCCCGCTCCTCGTTCCCTGGTACTCGCTCAGCACCATCGGCGGCACCATTGCCTCCGGCTTGCATTCCCCCTTGCAACAGTTCTACGGCACCCCTCGCGACTTCCTCATCGGTGCCGAATTCATAGACGGCACAGGCAGCCTCTGCAAATCCGGTGGCCGCGTCGTAAAAAACGTCACCGGCTACGACCTTCACAAATTGCTTATCGGCTCGCTCGGCTCCCTCGCCGTCATCACGCGCCTGAGTTTCCGGACCTTCCCGGCTCCTATCGCTGGCAGTCGCGGCTTCGTCGCCTCATTTCCCAATGCCGAAGGAGCCCTCGGTCTTCGCCGCGCCATCGCCGAATCTTCCTTGACTCCGCTCACTCACGACATCGTAAGCCCCGAACTTGCCCAAATCTTTGCCACACGAACTCCGAACACGCCAGAAGCCGCCGCATTCGCCAACTTGGACCGCAGAACGGCCCAAACTTCTCTCCCGCCCATCGGCAATTGGTTCCACCCCCGTGAATGGCAACTCTGCGCCGCGTTCGCGGGCACGCCCGAAGTCCTAGATCGCTACGCCCGCGAACTAACTCTTCTCGCCGAGCGATTCCGTGCCACCTCCACCACCATCCTGGATGACACCACGCGTCCCGCCGTCTGGGGACGGCTTCGCGAAAGCCTCTCTATGCTGCTTGAAGCCTCTCCCGCAACGGTCATTTTAAAAATTGCTGCGCTGCCCAGCCAGCACCCGGCTCTCCTCGCCAGCTTGTGTCAAATTGCCGATCACGCCGCGGTTCCCTACGCACTCGTCGCGCGCGCCGGCGGCACCCTCTATTTCGCGCTTCTACCCGCTTTGGCAAATGACGAAACGACAACTGTTCTCGCCCACTGCGCGGGCCAAATTTTCCATTCTGTTTCCACTGCGGCAGGTCAAATACTCGCGAATCGCGGCCACGCCACGATTCTATTCGCTCCTCTCACCTTGAAGCAGCGCATCAGCGTCTGGGGCGTCCCGCGTCGCGATCTGCCAGAAATGCGCCGCCTCAAAGCCGCCTTCGACCCGCAGAATATCCTCGCCCCCGGCCGCTTCGCGGGGGAAATCTGAAAACATTTGAATTGGTGGAGTCTTACTGGTTCGGCTCGGATTTCGTGTGCTCGGCCTTGTAAGCCTTCCATGCTCCGTCGATCACGTAAGCATGAATCGCATCCGCATCCGCCACCGTCATCTTGTCATGCGGAAACGCAAACTTCGGCGGATCGGCAAAACCCGGCATGCCCTTGTCCCAATGCGAACCGCCCAGGACGATCTGATACCAATCTTTGTGCACATCGGCAGGCATGTAACGAAGGTCCGGAATCGCGCCATTCAACACCCACGCCCCGCTGCCATCTAGCTCCGGCGAGTGGCAACCGTCACATACAAAAGTTCCATATAGTTTTTCGCCCTTGCGAATGACTTCTTCACTCGCCTTTTGCTCCGGAGGCTTCGGCACCGGCGGAATCACAATTTTCGGATAGGGAAATGGCATCTTCACGCCCAGCTTGAACGCCAGCAGCCGCACTGGCCCGCGTTTGGATTCCGGAGTGGCCATGGTGCGCGCGGGGGCAAAGAGGCGCGACCCCGATCCCCACCCAACAGCAGTAATCACATATTGTTGGCCCTTCACGGAAAAAGTTACGGGAACAGACTCAATCGCGGATCCCGTCTTAATGGACCAAACTTTCATCCCCGTGTCCGCGGCATACGCCGCAAATTCTCCCGTTCCTTGCCCCTGAATCACCAGATTGCCCGCCGTGGAAAGAACCCCGCCATTCGTCGCGATTTCCTCTTCCACCGACCAGCGCGCCGATTGGCTCACGGGATCCCACGCGATCAGCCGTCCAAAGAGCCCCGCGCCGCCTTCGCCTGCCTCCACCTCGGCTTTCGAATCCGTATGCCGGTCCGTCGTTGGGACATACACCAAGCCAGTGAGTGAGCTGTAGCTCATCGGCCACCAGTTGTGAACCGTCCATTGCCTTCCGCCGCCTTCCGAATGCGGCACCAGCACCGCGCGCCCAGTCTGCAGATCAATCGACTTCGCCCAAACGACTTTCACGAGCGGTTTTGCCGAGAGAAGTTTTCCAGTCTTGGCATCCAGCACAAAAAAGAAACCATTCTTCGGCGCGGTCATTGCCACGTGCCGCTTCTCCCCATCGATTACCAGGTCGGCCATCAGGATGTGATTGTTTTCGGAGTGAATCCCTTCCGTCCCCGTCTGGTAATGCCAAACGTATTCCCCCGTGTCCGCATTCACCGCAATAATGCATTCGCCGAACAACCGGTCGCCCGTCGCCTTGATCATTCGAAACTCCCCGTAATCCACACCAACGCCCGCCGTCCCGAATATCACCAGCCCTGTCGCATCGTCATAGGTAATCGCATTCCACACGTCCCCGCCGCCGACCTTCCACCAGTCCTTGCCTCCCCAAGTCTTTGCCGCCATTTCCAGCGCTTTCGTTTCGAACGGCTTCGACGGATCTCCCGGCACCGTCCAGAATCTCCACGCTTCTTTTCCGGTTTCCGCATCATAGGCCACTAACGCACCGCGCACGCCGTCATCCGAGCCGTTGAACCCCATCAATATTTTCCCCCTGGCCACATGTGGCGCGCCGGTAATCCCCGTTTGCGTCGGCTCGCAAACTTGCGCCTCCCAAAACTGCTTCGCCGTGGCCGCATCGATGGCCACCAGCCGGCAATCCCCGGTTCCGACATAAACTTTCCCGTTCCACACTGCCACGCCCGCATTCACTCGCGCCGAATACGATCCATTGATTGCCTGGTTCAGCCGCACCTTCGGATCAAACCTCCACAGAACTTTTCCCGACACCGCTTCCACCGCATAAACAATGGACAGCGGCGCGCTAACGTAAATCACGCCATCGACGACAATCGGCTCCGACACCACGCCCATACCGCTTTCGATATCCAAAGCCCAAGCCAATCCCAGGGCGCCGATGTTCTTGTCCGTGATCTGCTGCAGCGGGCTGAAATGCTTCCCGTCAAAGGTGCGCCCGTTCAACAGCCAATTGTTTCCTTCGCTCGCTTCCTCTGCAATTCTCGCCACGGTCACATCGCCCGGCTTGGCTGTGTCGTCCGCCGAAGAATGAAGCGCAAGCGCTATTCCGAGCGCCAGTCCCGCCAACGTCAAACCAGCTACCCGCCAAGTCTTCATACCCCGCCGCCTCTCTTCGAATCTGCACAAACTCTTGCCACGGCTTCCGCCTTCCGATGCGAAGGATTTCGTCTGCCTGAACTTTTTTGGACCGGAGTTCCCGCCGTCATGTTAGTAGCGCTGCCGAAACAATGTCAACGCGCGCCGTTTCGCGCCGCCAGTTGCTCGTAGGGTGCGAGCACAAAATTTTGCGCACCCTGCGCGTGTCTGCGCAGTCATTTCCCGGCCGCTTGAACTTCAGGGATTATTCGTGCAGGACCACGCTTAGGAGAGAACTGTGCACATGAAGACCGCCGTTCTGCCGGATGAACCCCATCTTCTTGAATCGATTCATGAAAAAATTCACCCGCGACCTGGTTGTCCCGATCATTTCCGCCAGCATTTCTTGCGACACTCTCGGAAGCATCTTTTCCGGCTGCGAATCCTTGCCATAGCGGGCCAGAAGCAAGAGTGCCCGAGCCAGCCGTTTCTCACTGGAATTGAACAATTGGTCGATCAAGTCCTCTTCGATCCGGATATTCCTGGAAAGCATGTAAGCCATGAAGCGGTCGGAAAGCGCGTGTTCGGCATGCAGCACGCGGACCATCTCGTTTTTTTCGATCACCAGCACGGACGAAGGTGTAATCGCGGTGGCCGTGGCCATTCGAACATGCTGTCCGGCCAGACAGCCTTCCCCGAAGAAGTCTCCCCCACCCAGAATCGCCACCACGGCCTCTTTGCCGACCTGATTCACAACGGCGAGCTTGATGCCGCCCTTTTGGAGGTACATCACACTCACGGCCAGCTCTCCCTGCGAGAAAATTTTCTCTCCTTTTTGATACTGCACAACTTTTCTCGCTACCCCCGCTGAATCGAGAAAAGCCTGGGCATCGAAAACATTATTCTGCTTGGATTTTCTTTTAGGTTTAGAAATGACGGGACTCGCGATCGTTCTCACAGCTCCACCGCTTGCTGGTATCCTAGCAAATCTCGGCGCTTCCACGCAAGACTCATTCTCTTACGGTTATATTATATATTGATTAGTGTACTGCCTGGACGCCGATCCTGCAGTCGCGCCCGGAACCTTCTTCTCCCAATTGACCCCGCGAAAATGAAATCCGTTCACCGCATCGTTCCGTTGTGCCGGGACTCCACGGGCAGCGCTCTCTCCACCTTCCTTGCGTACAGCCCCGAATCGGCTTCACACAGCAGTCCTTCAATCGTCTCGCCATTCTCGGGATACACGGCGACTCCCACGCTCACGGAAACCTTTGGCCCTTTCCCATCATTGGCCAGGCTTTCGCAAATCCGCCTCGCCACCTGGTTGGCCGCTTTCGCATTCGTCTCCGGTAGCACCAGGGCAAACTCGTCTCCCCCGAAGCGCGCGGATGTGTCGATGTCCCGGCAACACGACGACAACACATCGGCCAGCCGGCAAATTGCCTGGCTGCCCACCATGTGTCCGTGGCGATCGTTGATCGCTTTCAATCCATCCAGGTCAAAGAGCAGCAGAGCAAATTCTCGGCTAGTCCGCTTGCTCCGCTTGATCTCCGAATCCAGCACATCCACCAGGCAGCGATAATTAGCTAGCCCCGTTAGCGGATCGCTCGCGGCCTGCCGCCGCAGGTGATCCTCCAGCTCGCGCTGACGCGTCACATCTTCCGCAATCACTTCGTAGGCTTCCCACTCCCCGTGCTCGTCCAGGACTTCCCGTCCGCTCAACCGCACCTTAAGCTGCGTATGATCTTTCCGCTTCCATTCGATTTCCACCGGTTCGGCGGGACCCGCACTCGAATGCCCTAGCAACTTCGCTCGTCTTTCCGGATCTTGAATGATGTCGCGCGCCAGGTCTTCTCCCAAGAGTTCCTCTCTGGTTCCATACCCCAGCATCTTCATCATCGCTTCGTTTACTTCCAGAAATCTTCCGTCCCGGCTGCAGCGGCAAACCCCAAAACTTCGATTTCCCACGAGCGCTCGATAGCGCGCCTCCGATCGTCGCAACTCTTTTTCCGCGCGGTCTCGTTGATCTCGCAACACCTTTTCATCCAAGGCTCGGTGCACCGCTACGGGCAGGTGCCCAATGCTCTCCAACTCAATGCAATCCGCCGCGCCCTTCAAGATCAGCTCCGCCGAAGTCTCCCGTTTCAACCCATGCACCAGAAAGACCAACGGGATGTCCTTCCGCATCTCGTGCAGCATGTCCAGCGCCTGCGCTTCTCGCCAGTTGGGGCTGGGGTACTCCGCCACGATCGTGTCGTAGACTTCCGAATGAAGCCGTTCCGCAAACTGCTTCGGAGTCAAAACGATATCCGAGCTGACGGTATACCGCATCCTCTTCAGCTCATGCAGGCAGCGCTCCACGTCCGAGAAACAACGATGCACGAATAGGATTCGCACAAGATTTTGCCGGCGTCCTGGCTCATCAAGCGGAGAAGCTTGTGACGCCGCATCCAGTCCCAGTTGAGGTTTTGAAGACATTTCCAGTTTGGACATAATCCCGGGGTGCAGTTCCCTTCCGCGCCCAACTGCACCTCGGGTTTAGTCGGAGTTAACTCTCCGGCAGAATATCGACCGCTTTTCTTTTCTTCTGTTCACAATTAGACAGATAGTACTGACTTGGTACTTACGTCTGCTCTTCTCCCGACTGTCCCCATCTGAAACGCCAACGCAACGGTTCCCCATGCTCCTTCGAGGCTCGTCTTGCTTCAACCATCCCTCTTTTCCTTCTCGTACGCTTCCCCCTCAGAGCAAATTATATTTTTCAAATACGTGCTTTACGGGACATACAAGACCCGCCCGGAAGAGCATAGTTACTTCTACCGGGATCCCGAATCTGGCCATCTCGGATTTTTGGAGGAATACATCGTGCGCAATTTGAATCGCTACATCAGTTCACTCGTTTTGGCTTCTGCCCTCGCCGCACCAGTCATGCTCATGGCCGGGCCCCAGCCTCAAGAAGCCAGCGTGCAAGTCCGCGTTTACGATAGCCGTCACAAGGACTACCACAACTGGGACGACCGCGAGGATCGCGCCTACAGAGGCTATCTCACGGAGCAGCACAGAAACTATCGGGAGTACAACAGGCAGAGCGGCAGACAGCAGCGCAATTACTGGAATTGGCGCCACAGCCATCCAGACTGACCGCGATTAAATAACTCACCAACGTTTTGGCGGTCCCGTCTCGGGCACCGTCAACCATTTCGCGCGCGAAGGGTCGGCCTCTTGCCGGCCCCCGCGCGCTTTATCCCGCTGGGCTGCGTCCTTCCTCGGCATCAACTCTGCGAATCCCGGTGATATGGCTCTCTTCTATCGTTGTCGTCCCCGTGCGTGTTATCCCCATAAGCTGAGACTCCGGGTCGTCAGACTCCCCTCGGCCATGCCACCATTCATCCAGTTCCCCGCGATACGCGTACACCGTCGCACTGCGCGCATGCCGATGGCGAAGGATGGGAAGCCCCTCGTTTTTCTCCCATCTCTGTACGCAACGGACCGAACGCCTCAAGTAAGTTGCGATTTCCTTCCAGCTATCCAGCCGATCCCCAGCACTCGGCATCCGCGCATCGAGAACATCCGCGGTTCCGATCGACGCGCGTATCATTTCCTGAGCTTCTGTGGTGTTCATTGGATTTCCTCCTCGACCCGTTGCCTCTCCAACGTCAGCGGTTCGCTAAACGCGCCCTCCTCCTCGGCATGGAGAAATACGAGATCCTGCACTTCTTCCACGGTTCCCGTCAGCAGCAGCGCTCCATCCACCTTTTCATGAGGTGTGTCGATGCTCTTTTCTTCAATTTTCCGTTTGAGCCAGCTGGCGCTGAGAAACGTCATCTCGCTCGAGTCCAATCCGATTTCGATTCGAGCGATGGAATGTCCGCGGACAAAATGTACGCGGTAGAAGTCGCCTCCCTCCTTGATGCTCTTCGGAAAGAAGTCCAGGAATAGGTTTCCACCCAGCCGCACAAGATGGCCCTCGAACTCGCCGGAAGTCTTCTTCTCTCCTTCCTTCTCAATAACAACCAACTTGTACTCCTTTTCCGCGCTTGGCTCGAACGTAAAGCTCACATCTCCCTCTTTGTCGCGCCAGGTCCCGGCCAAAAGCGGATCCGACTGCAGGTCCACTTCGCTATAGAAGGGCTGGAGGGACACGGCAAACTCGCTTCCCCCCTCTTCACAACCGGCCTGCACGAAACTGCCAAGCGCCACAGCCATGCCGACGATCCAATTCCCTGGGTGCCTCTGCCAGAACTTCTGTTTCCTCATGGCCGCACTCCTCCCAAGGGAGCTTCTTCGGGCCCCCCGCCCAGCTCAGGCGGAATCCTTCGGGCAATCGCTCCCCCTTAATGAGGAATAGCGTCAAAAAAAGACGGGAATTGCAGTTGGTTCGCGAAAAAGGAAGTGTTCAGGTCTGGCGCCGCACCAGCCGGGAAACTGCCAGCTTGATGGCCGAGTACCGCGTGGAGCTGACCATCAGCAGTGACCCCAGAATCAGCAGAACGATGGGCCAGCGCGACTGCTTTTCAAACAGGTCGAACTGCCAGGTAACGATTCCAATGGCCAGAAAGATCATTCCGCTCACAAAGAAATTCTTCATCTGCTTGCGGATACTTCCGAAAATGAAGAAGCACGCCACCATCGGCAGAAGAATCTCCAGTGTCCGCGCTTCTCGTTTCCGCGCAAGATTGTCAAGCTCGTCCTGCCACCGGTCATACGCATGAAACCACAGCAAGAACAGCGAAGTCAGAATGTGCCCCGGAATCACAAAGCGGAATGCCTTCGCTACCGCGCGCATTTGCGCCGTGGGAAACCGGTCGCAAAGAGCTTGCAGGGCAAAATAAATACCTGCGTTGGCGATGAATAGGTATTCAATCTGCCCGCGCGTCCACGCCAGATTTCTCTCCAGCCACTGCCGGTAAGGATGATGCACCGCTGCGAGCCCGGACAGCGCCATCAGCGTAAACACCACTGCAACCGGATAGAAATAGCGAGAGTCGTTGAAAAAACCTAACCGCTCGATAGTAAATGCCACAACAAAGAAGATCACCGCCACCGGCAGAATCCGGAAATAGAACCACCCCGGATCATTCTTGGCAAACTCCAGCCAGCCGAGTCGGAGCAGCGTGACTAGGCTCAGCGCGACTCCCATCACCGCGATCATCAGCGAAAAAACCGACGAATGCGTGAATCGCCGCAACCACCCGCACGCTGGCAACGTCAGCAGAATCCCCCACCACAGTTGCGCATTGGTCACCGCACGGAACGGCTCTTCCAGATTCGCCAGCAGTTCCCAGTCTTTGTGCGGCGATGGTATCGCGGCAATGTGATACTCGATCATCGTCAGCAACAGGACGATCGGCACAAGCAGGCAAAACGTCAGCAGGAAGGCGATTCCGATTCGCAGCTGGCCCCTTAACCAGATTCGCCGCCCGCTCCATAACGTCAAGCCCGCGACCGCCGCCACCATCGCCACGGAAACTTTTCCCGGCAGGTGCACAAATTGAAAGAGAAACAACAGCGCAGCACCAACCGTCAGGATCCACGCTCCCAGGTAGAGCGTCACCTGCGGCAGCGTTAATCTCCGGGCTTCGAGAATCCAGGCATCTTCTCGCTCGATCAGACGGTTGTAGTTTTTCCGGAACTCATCGAATTCATACTCGGAAAGAACTTCGTCCCGCCGCCATGCTTCAAGCTCCTGAATGTGCTGTTCGATCTTTCCGGTGACCAGGCTCGCATACGCCGTCGGCACCGCGTGCACTTTTTCTCCGGCCAAAAATCGTTCCAGGTCATCGGCCATCTCTCTCGCTGTGCCGTAGCGATTCTCCGGCTTTTTTTCCAGCGCCTTCAAACAGATGTCTTGCAACTCGCCGGGGACCTCGGGATTCCGTCGCCGCGGTAAGATGGGTATGTCTTCGCGGATCTGACGGACCTGCTCGCCAAACGATTCCGCATGAAACGGCAGGCTTCCCGTCAGGACTTCGTACAACATCGTGCCCAGCGAAAACACATCGCTCCGCGGATCAAATCGCGAACCCGGAACGGTATGCTCCGGTGAAAAATAATCGGGCGTGCCCATGATTTCGCCCGGGCGTGTCATCCGCCTTCCGTCGCCCTCCAACTGCTGCGCCAATCCAAAATCGAGAATCTTCGGTTCGAGGTCGGTGCCAACCAGGATGTTCGTCGGCTTCAAGTCGCGGTGCAAAATCTGGTGCTCATGCAGAAAATCCACCGCCAGCGCCACCTTTTGCATCAGATCCGCTTTTTGCCGCAGTGTCAGCGCTCGCACCGCCTCCACCAGGGAAGCGCCTTCCACCAGTTCCATCACAAAATGTGGCGTCTCTTCCGGCTGGCCCAGGCTGAAGATATGCACAATGTTCGGATGGCTGATCTGCGCCAGCGCGCGCGCCTCTTGCATGAATCGTTGGCGCACCGCTTCATTTTCCTGGTATCTCCGGTTCAATATCTTGATCGCGACCTTGCGCTTTAGCCCGTCATCGTAACCCAGCAAAACCCGGCCCATGCCTCCCGCGCCGATCTCTCCGAGAATCTTGTGCCCGGAAAGTGTCTCGGGCAGTTTTTCCGCCGCCTCTCCATCCTTCCTCGCCAGGTACGGAAACGAAGGCCCGTCCATCGCATTCATCGATTCCAATAACGGCCGCAGCTCTCTCTCTATCTCCGGTCGCGCCCTGCAGAACTCCTCAATGTCCACCGTTTCTTCGCCAGCATGGCGATCCACGTACGCCGCCAGCGCCTCGGCAACCGCGCGCTCCCGCTCCAGGGACTTCTCTTTGTCCCCGGGATCATCCCGCCGTCCTTTTTTTATTTCTTCGCCGCTCATGGGAATGGATTCGTCACTTCCAGCTCGCGGAAGCGCTTCAACGCGCGGTGCAGCAGCAGCGCGACATTTTCCCGCGACTTTCCTGTGCGCTCGGAAATCTCTTTTGTCGTCAGCCCTTCAAACTTCGCCATCAGAATCATTTCCCGGTATTCCGCGGGCAGCGCATCCAATTTTTTGACGAGATTCTGCGCATTTTCTACGCGCTCAAATACGCGGCTAGGCGTTTCCGAATCTGCAGGCACCGCCCCTTCGGGATTGCTCTCCGACCGCAACCTCACCATCTCTTCCGCGCGTCGCTTCTCCCTATTCCGATAGCGCGCGGCATCCACGATGACGTGATCCGCAATTCGCGAAAGCCAGGCCATTAAACTCCCCGGCGTTCGATACGTGAACTGATTCATGTCTTGCGACGCCGCCAGGAACACTTCTTGCAGAATGTCGTCCACCTCCACAACACTCCGCAGCTCCGCGCTCATTTTGTAATACACCAGCGTGGCCAGCCTTCGCTGATACTTCCGGAACACGAGGCTGAACGCCTCCGTGTCTCCCCTCTTGAATCGCTCAACCAGTTCATACGTGGATGTTCGCAAGTCCAAGGGATCCGCGCTCCAGCTCCGTCTGAGGATTCCCCGTACTCTATCTACACATCGCTTCTGCGCGCAAGCTTCCCCTAACGCCTAATCCAGCGTGAAGGCCACGAACAGCAGCTTCTGATCCCTCTGGATCTGCAACACTACCGGCGCTCCCGGCGGCAGCGCCTTCAGCGCGCTCCGCAAGCGCTCGAGCGTCGTCATCGGCTGCCCATTCAACGTGCGAATCACATCTCCGGCGGTCAGCGGCACTTCCACGCTCGCTCCCGCCGCCCGCGCTGCCACCAGGATTCCAAACGGGCCCCGCAAGTCCGTCGCCATCGCCGCAATTCTCTTGTCAATTTCGATGCCCAGAATTCCCAGAGCCGGCACAAGATTTTTCTCCGGGTCCGCAAGCGCGGCGATTTGATCCATATCGTGCGGCGGTTCCATCACTTTCACATCCAGAGCGAAACGCTCTTTGCCTCGCAGCAGATCAAGGTGGACTTTGTCTCCCGTCTCCAGCGACAAAAAGTGAAACGCAGCAAACGGCAGATTATCCACCTCTCTTCCGTCGACGCCAGCCAGCACGTCTCCGATTTGCACCCCCGCGGCCTCGGCTGTGCTGCCCGGCTGCACGTCGGAGATCACTACACCGTAAGTGCGTGGCAGGTTCAGTGCCGCCGCCAGCGTCGGCGTGATCGTCTGAATTCCAATGCCAATCTCTGCGCGGTGCAGATGGCCGTACTTGCGCAATTGCTGAAACGCCACGTTCACCACCCTGCTCGGAATCGCAAATCCTAAGCCTTCATTTCCTCCCGATTGCGACAATATGAATGTGTTCACTCCCACCACTTCGCCGTTCACGTTCACCAGTGGACCGCCGGAATTTCCCGGATTGATGGCCGTGTCTGTCTGGATGTAGATCAGGGGTGAATCCGCATCGATCTGCCGCGCCACCGCCGAAACTACCCCCATGGTCACCGAATTGCGCAGACCTTCAGGGCTCCCGAAAGCAAAAACTAGTTCGCCTTGTCCCAGTTTGCGGTAGTCGGCCAGCCCCAGCGCCGGCAGTTTCTCCGCGTCCACTTTGATGAGCGCGAGATCGACATCCCGCGCCACGCCCACAATTCTTGCGGGAACAATTGTTGTCCGCGTCGAGAGCGCTGCCCGCAGTGACCCTCCTTCAATCGTGGGAGGCAGCACCACCTGCACGCGTTGCGCCCCATTCACCACGTGTGCGTTTGTCACTATGTACCCGCTGGAGTCGATCACGAATCCCGAGCCGATTGCCCGCTGCCTCCCAATCACCGAGGCGGCGTTTCCTCGCTCTCCTCCTTCCAGCGGCCCATACCCCGTCACCAGGATCTGCACCACGCTCGGCGAAACCCTCTTGATTAACGCGTTCACCGATTCATTCAGTTTCCGAAGCTCATCCGTGCGCGGCTCCTCCCTCCGAGCATCAGCAGATTGCGCGCGCACCGCCGAAGAGGAAAGCACCACAAGCAAAGCGCACGCTGGGAGCATTGCGAGAATGCAAGAAGGTCGGCATTTGTCAGGAAGGCGCTGCAAGCGGGACTGTGTCATGGGCGGACTCTCCTCAATCGTAGGATTCCCCTAGGATGCAGGAAAATAGCCGTCGGAGTACACCAGGAAACGAAGGAGAGAATGGCGCGAAATCCCGCGCAAGTGCGAGCCGTCTACTTGGGTATTGTCCTCGCCTGGTCGTTTCGCACCTATGGACATTGCAAAGGGAGAATGGTACCTTCCTATGGAGCGTGCAAAGGAAGAGTGAAATGACTGATGCAAAGAAGTCGGAGGTCCTCCAAGGGACGCTGGACTTGATGATTCTGAAAACGCTCCATGCGTTGGGGCCGCAACACGGGTTTGGGATTGCCCGGCGCATCGAGCAGGTCAGCCGCGATGTGCTGCACTTGAACGAGGGTACGGTGTACACCTCGTTGTTGCGCCTGCTGCAGCAGAAGTGGATCGCGGCCGAGTGGGGGACCTCCGACAACAACCGCAAAGCCAAGTTTTACTCGATCACCGCGCGTGGCGAGAAGCAGCTTGCGCTGGAGACCGAGAATTGGGAGCGGATTTCCGGCGTGGTGGGGCGTGTACTGCGACTGGAAGGAGAGAGATAGCAATGGGGTACGGGCAGATTCCGCGCTTGCGCGCATTTACAGCCAAGTTGGCCGGACTTTTCGGGCCTCGAAGACGGGACAGCGATTTCGACGACGAGATGCAGGCGCACTTGCAATTGCTCATGGATCGTTTCGTGGCGATAGGAATGTCGCCGGAGGACGCCGCGGCCGCCGCTCGTCGTCAGTTCGGAAATACTACGCTGTTGCAGGAAGACCGCAGAGAATTGCGTACCCTAGTATCCGTAGAGGATATCGTCCGCGACCTCCGCTACGCCCTGCGCAGCCTCGGGCGCAGCCGTGCATTTACCGCAGTGGCCATCGCAACGCTGGGATTAGGCATCGGCGCCTCGACCGCGATTTTTAGCGTGATCGACAACGTGCTCCTCGAACCCTTTCCTTACAAGGATGCCGGACGCATGGTCTTTCCGCGCATTCACGATACTGCCCGGGCTGAGGAAGGCGAGCGTCAGGGTTACACCTCCAATGAGTTTCTGGAATTTGCCAGTCAGAACCACGTGTTTGACGCCGTAATCGGATCTTCCGATGATCTCGTGCTCTACAAAAATGGAGAAGGCGTCGAGCAGCTTTACGGAGCGGATGTCACGCCAGGCGCTTTTGAATTCTTCGGTATGCCGGCACTTTACGGCCGCGTCATGCAACCGGCAGATTACCAGCCAGGAGCGCCGCCGGTATTCGTGATGCGCCATAAGACTTGGATGGCGCGTTTCAACGGTGATCCAGGTGTACTGAACAAGATTTTTGTTCTGAATGGCGCAGCTCGAATGCTCATCGGAATCATGCCGCCACGCTTTGGCTGGTTTGACGCGGATGTGTACATTCCAGAAACGCCAGTTCCCGGGCCGTCCACGGGCTTTGCGGGATTGCCAGCGCGTTGGTTCCTCCTGGGGCGGCTGAAGCCGGGTGTCTCCAAGGCGCAAGCTGCTGCGGATGCCAACGTCATCGCCAACCATCTGGCGAAAATCAATCCCCAGAATTTTCCCGCCCACTTCCAAGTGTTAATCAAGACGGTGGGCGACACGGTCGTAGCGCAACTCGAGCCCACGCTATACACGGTTCTAGCCGCCGTTGGATTGTTGCTGCTGATCGCCTGCGGCAACGTCGCCAACCTCATGCTGGCGCGCGCGACTTCGCGAGAGAAAGAGTTCGCCCTGCGCGCGGTGCTGGGCGCCGGGCGCGCGAGACTGGTTCGATTGCTATTGGTCGAGAGTCTCGTCTTGGCCATCAGCGGCGCGGCCCTGGGCGTACTCCTTGCGTGGGGTGGATTGAAATCGATTGTGGCCGCGATGCCGCAGGATATGATTCCAGCGGAATCCGTTATCGCCCTGAACGCTCCGGTGCTGGCTTTCACGTTCGTTGTGTCCATATTGACCACTCTGATTTTCGGACTGGCGCCCGCGCTGCAGGCGGCGCGCCGCGATCTGAACGATCCGCTGCGCGACAGCGGCAAGGCAGTGCTCGGCGGATTTCGCACCGGCCGGATGCGCGATACGATCGTGGTGATGGAAGTGGCCGTGTCGCTCACGCTGCTCATCGGCGCAGGGCTCTTGATGCGAAGCTTTGTGGCCCTGCGCGAGGTGCATTTGGGGCTCCAGGCCGACCACGTCTTCCAGACGCTGTTGCCCTTGCCCGCCGATCGTTACAAGACCGCCGCGCAAGTCAGCGGTTTCTTCCAGCCGCTGCTTGCCCGTGTGAAGGCTATCCCCGGGGTGCTGGATGCCACGGAATCCAGCGCGCTGCTGCCGTCCGGCGGTGGGGACAGCAAGATCGAAATCTCTGGCAAGTCGCATGACAACGAATGGCACGCCATGCTGCAGAACATCAGCGAGGGATATTTCCGCGTGCTGCGCATTCCCTTCAAGGCGGGACGCGCATTCACCGAAACGGAAATCCATGACGCAAGAAAACTGGCCGTGGTCAACGAAACGTTCGTCTCCTCCTACCTTCGCGGTGAAGATCCCTTCGGCCGTCGAGTCTACCTCGCGGGGTTAGAGACCCTTGCGGATCCCGTACGCGAGCCGTGGTTTGAAATCGTAGGCGTGGTGGCTGATGTCACAAACAACGGTCTGCAGGGTGCGGTTCAACCGCAAGTCTGGGTGCCGTACACCGTCACAGGTTCGGAGGTGCAGGCTCTGCTGGTGCGCTCGCAGCAAACGCCGATGGCGCTGATGAACGACGTGCGTCAAGCGGTGTGGGCCACCGATCCCGGCGTGGCGCTTGCCTTTCCGAACGCGCTGGAGGATCGCATCAGCCAGCAGTTGTATGCCGGCCCTCGTTTTGGCTTCCTCCTGATGACCATTTTCGGATGCCTGGGCCTGGTTCTTGTCACTATCGGCGTTTATAGCGTGCTGGCCTACGCGACCGCGCGAAAAACCCATGAGATCGGAATTCGCATGGCACTTGGTGCCGAACGTGCCGACGTGCTTCGATCAGTGATCAAAGCAGGCTTGCGGCTGGTGACATCCGGAGTTGCCATTGGATTGATCGTCAGTCTTCTGCTGGGGCGAGCAATCCAGGCGGAACTGGCGCACGATGTGAAACCTTACGATCCTCTGACCTTGGCGGGCACGACCTCGTTGTTAATCGCAACTGGTGCGCTGGCCTGCTGGATTCCCGCAAGAAGAGCGGCCCGAGTCGACCCCATGGTCGCCCTCCGTTATGAATAGCGTCACAGAAAGGTTCAAAACCAGCGTGAACACGAACCGCTTCACAAAACTCTTGATCGCCGACGGCCTCGCTCATCGCTGGGGCCAATACGTCTCCCCTGATGGCAAATACCTCTTCTACGCCCGCGGCACGAGTGAAAAAGATTGCGCCATCTACTGGGTCCGCTTTGACGACCTTTTGAAGAGCCTCAGGCCAAAGCAACTCAAAGCCCCCGCGGGTTCGAATTCGCCCATGTAGCCGCTGGGCGGCACCTGTCCCGACTCGGTCGGGAGCCCGGCCTCTCCGAAATTCTGATTCTCAAAACCGTGTCGTTCGGTACATACACCACCTCGCCAAAAGTGCATAGTCATCTCTACCGGGATTCTGCAACTGAGTCTCTCGGACTCGGAGGAAATCATCTTGCGTCATATCAATCGATACTTCAGTTTGTTGCTTTTGGGTGCTGCTCTTGCCGCGCCTGCCGTCCTCATCGCCGGCCCCCAGCCTCAAGAAGGAAGCGTCCAGGTCCGCGTCTACGATCGCGACCACCGCGACTACCATAATTGGGACGACCGCGAAGACCGCGCTTACCGGCGCTACCTCGTAGTCCAACACAGGGGCTATCGGAGCTACGAGCGCCAGAACTACAGAGTCCACCGCCACTACTGGCAGTGGCGCCACAGTCATCCCGACAACGATTAAGACATCTCCCTTGTAGGGGCGCAGCATCGCTGCTCCCTGCCTTCCCCTTTTGCCTTTAGGGGCCCCGTCGATGTGTGTCGGGAAGCTCGGCATCTTGTTTTGTAGTGGCGGGTCTTCAGACCCGTGCTCTTCCTTGCCCTCGCATGTAGCGCCGGGCTTTCCCCCGTTTTGTGGGGTCCCGACGTCGGGTGCGGGCTCTACTTGGAGCCCGCCAAGAATCCTGTTCCGCCCGTAGCCTAGGCGCCGCCGCTGACAGCGTGCTGTTCATCTACGACAGCGGCGCAATCGATCCGTGCACTGACCCGCCCTCAGGCTTAATTTCAGTAAATCAATTTCAGTGAGAACTGAATTTGCCTGGATGGTCCGGCAGTGTGACTGATAACGCCGAATCCGCTGCCGAGGACCGTGTTGGACGGCAAACCGAAATTCACGATGTTAAAGATGTTGAAAAACTCGGCCCGAAACTCGACCATGCACAGTTCACGGTTGCCTCTTTTTCCAAACGGAGTGTCCTTGATTATGGCCATGTCGAAATTGTGGAAACCGGGTCCGCGAAAAGTATCGCGTCCCAGTGTGCCGAATCGCCCCAGATTCGGGCCTGTTCCGCCAGGAAGATTAATCGGAACAAAGAAGAACGAGCTATTGTTCATGCCGCGCCCAAAATAATCTTCGCGGACCGCGCGGTTCGTCGAGAGGTCGGGCATCGCAATCAAATCCGGACGATCCGTCCCACCAGCCCCTGCTCCTGTTTGTTGTATCCCTGAATAAACGGTGAACGGCGGCCCGGTGGTCAGCGTGGTGATGTTCAGAAACTGCCAGCCTTTTGTAAGCCGGCTTCCCAGCGGTTGGAGAAAGCCTACGCGGTCAAACGGCAGTGTTTGAATCATGCTGACTGCGAAAACATGAGTTACATCAAATGTGGATGGCCCTTTGTCGGCTCCTGGATCTCGTGGATTTTGTGGCAGCGTTTGCAGTGTTACCCCCGGGGTCCCAGCAATTCCACCCGGGACAGAACTCGTATCGTCGAGAGACTTGGAAAACGTATAGCTGGCCTGGAAGCTCAGGCCAATCCGCGAATAGTTTTCCGTGGCGCTGGTTTGCAGCGAGTGATAGTTGGAATGAGCGGCGGTGTTCATTATCGTGATAGGCCCGAATCCTCCGATCGCGTGTCCCGTCGCGCTGAACTGCGTAAACGGTGCAAACGCCGGGTCCGCGCCGCCAAAGCCGTTGGGCGAATCTACGCTGGCAAGGTGGACTCCCGCGGTTCCGACGTACGCGGCGCTGAACTTCACGCCTCCGAAATCGTGATCGATCCCCGCGGTGAATGTCCCGATGTATCCATTGCGAAAGTGTCTGCCAATGACGCCGGTGCTAAACAATTGCACTTCGTGGCCGGGTGTAGTTGCCGCAAGGTCATTCTGAAATCTCTGGAGATCGATTTGCGTGTTCGCGGGGAGGTTTGCGCTACCCGACGCGAAAAGAGGTTGGCCTTGCGTGTTGTATACAGTTGAAAGAATCTCAGGCACCAACGCATTCTGAAACGGCACCGGGACACCGGGCAGCGCCGTGATGAGCGGCTGAAAGACGAGCGGGAAGTTTCCCGTGACATAATTCTCAAGCCACAGATTTGGGAGAATGGTGGTGATGGCTCCTCCGGCATGAAGAGTCGTGTGCTTGCTTGCTGCGAAATCAAGAGAGAGGCGGGGTCCCCAGCCATTTCCATCCAGCGGATAGATAGGTTGTGGGTTGTAAAGGAATATTGCTTTGGCGCCCGGAGCATAAAACGAAGTCAGTTTGCCGGCTGCATCGACCGCGTCGGCGATCGATGTCCGGTGCTTGGCCTCTTTGATGCGGCTATTCAGGTCGCAGCGCAATCCATAGTTCACGCTCAGCCGCGAATTCACTTTCCAGGTGTCCTGAAAATAAAAGTTGTAAGCCTCGCGCCTCACACCAGCTTCGTCGAATTTGTCTCCCACAGGCGTCACACTTGCGGCCGCGGTGATCGCGTAGGAATAAGGCGTAGCCGTCAGCAATCCCGTGAGCGAATCGGGCAGCGCTGCGCCCGGCTGTATGTTGTGCTGTCCGCTCGCGGATGTTATCAACACGGGCGAATAGGCGCGCCCGCCTCCGAACGTGTAGATGCCGTTAGGATTGAGGCCGAAAATGGTGGCATCCCGGTTGAAGCGCAGTTCCACTCCCCACTTGAAACTGTGGACTCCGCGCGTGTATGTCATATCGTGCTTCAGCTGATAGACGTTTCCGTAGGAGCCAAAGATCGATCCGTCTGCAGAGTTGAAGTTCTGGAACAGGCCATCTCCGAAGGTGATGGCGGGCTGCGTGTGATTGATGGTTGGAAAAAAAGGCGTGCTGCGGATGTAGCCAACCGACGTCACGAAAGCAAGATGCGGAGAAATTGTGCGCGAATACCTGAACGCCGCGCTTCGTTGATGATCAAAGAAGTTGACGCCGAAGCTCGGATCAATCGCTGTCTGATCTGGATTCGTCGTCGGGCCACTGACCTGGTTCAAGCTGAAGCGGCCGAAGAGACCCGCTTTGTCGGAAAGACGATGATCGATCCGCACGGAAAACTGGTCCGTATCTGTCGCTACCTTTGAAGAGGTTGCAAACGTGCGAGCGCCGTACGCGCCTTGGGGCTCGTTAGGCAAGGGAAAGCGCGCGAGTATGCCAGCGACCGCCGGGTTAACCGGCACGGTCAGTGTATCGCCGGGAGAAGTCGCATTGCGCGGAAAAGTCGTCGTATCGATCCCTTGTCTCTCTGCCGCTGTTGGGACTGGGAATACCTGCGTCGTTCCAAGCACTTGCCGGAAACCCTGATATTCTGCGAAATAAAACGTTTTGCCCCTGCCATCATAAATTTTCGGAAGCAATAGGGGGCCGCCATTGGTTACTCCAAATTCGTTGCGAGCGAATGGCGGAATTCGTCGGGGTTCGACGGCGCTCTGGTGATCGAAGAAATTTCGCGCGTCAAACGCCGCGTTGCGGACAAATTCAAAAGCGCTGCCATGCACTTCATTCGTACCGGACTTGGTGATCACATTGTTGAAGCCCGCGGCTCCGTGCCCGGTTTCCGCGGGCATTACTCCGGAGCTCGATTGCACCTCTTGGATGGCGTCCACGTTAAAGTTGGAAAAGGTGGCTCCGCCGAGTTCCGGGTCTGTCGTGTCTGCCCCGTCCATGGCAAAGACCGAAGCCGACCCGCGCTGGCCATTCACGGCAAACTGTTGCGTGAAATTTGCCGCGCCGTTTGTATCCGTCATGGTTCCCGCCGCCAAGAGCAACAGCTTGCTGAAGTCGCGCTCGTTCAGAGGCAAACTCGAAACCTCTCCGCTGGAGAGGTGCTCCCCGCCAGTTGCTTGACGAGAAGTTCCATCCCCTGTCATCAGCAGACGGACCGTTTGCCCTTGTTTGGAAAGTTCGAGGACGGTCGTCAGTGTGCTGCCGTCTCGTATGACTATGGGATCGACTGCCTTCCACGTCTGGCCAGCCGCGCTTATCGAAATCTCGTAAGTCCCGCTCGCAATCTCAGAAAAAGTGAACTCACCGCTCGCCGAAGTCGTGGCCGTGTACTCAGGACCCCTCGGCGCCACACGCAGCTTTAGCTTCGCATTAACGACCGCGCTTCCCGTCGCATCGCGGAGCACACCATGCCAGGAACTGGCTGGAACAGAGTTTGCTCTCGGCATCACTAGCAGGAGGACAACAAAATAAGCAACGACGGCTAGAGGGGGAAAGACTCTGTCTGGGGAACGAACGGCCACCGGTGTATTGCCTGCATTCTTACAAACTTTTTCCAGATTGTCCCCCGCCAGACGACTCGCGCTTGCTTGATTTTTCGGGCCGTACTGAACGGTCACTGCAATTCCCTCCGCTTGCATCTCCAACTTCTCGGCCGTCTGCATGTCTTCTGCGGCAAGAACAAATAAGCCCCAATATGGACGGCCATCTATTCCGAAGGCGTGTCCAAGAAGCTAGCTGCGGAATGGTAGAAAACTCGTCCTGCCGCCGCCGGATCTCCGCTGGATCGCCCATCCATACTTCGAACCCTAACTCTGCCAGCAGTCGCTCGAACCAGCGCGAATACCCAGTAGCATCCATTCCTACCCGCACGCGGATCCCTCTCTGCTGCAGGTCCCGATAGAATCGCTCTGCCTCTCCATCGCTGTGGTTCAGTTCCCGTTCGCCACACTCACCAGTCTCTTCCACAAAAAATGCAATCGCGTGAAAGCTCGGGTGGTAATCTCCGCCTATAATCATCATGTTCGGCTCCTTTCTCCCGAGCCTATGGTCGTCGGTAAACCACAGCTTACTCGGGTCAAGGAGCCGACATTGTTATGCAATCAAGTGGAGTAATGGTACGGCACTTGTTCTCCAAGGGCCAGAAGGAGATTTTGAAGGATTAGGCCAATCCGTTGCGCCGATCAGCTTGAAAAGTGGTGCGTTTAAACCGTGGCTTTACCCCTCAGGCCCACGAATAGATAGCCGGCACCTTTGCAGCTCGGGCACTCTTTATTGCGGTAATACCCGGTTGCTTGGCAGTGTGTACATTCGCTCCAATCAAATGCTTTGGTAGCCATTGCATTCATGCCGGTGCAGCGTTGTTGGCCGCTGGTTTTGCAACAACGGCCGTTTGCCACCCTCATGTTGTAACCAGCGCCGCCACACTCGGTACAAGACGTAACAGGCAGTTCTCGCTTCATTTCCTGACTATACGCCTGCGCCGGTGCGTTCACCTGTGCCATACGGCACCCCGCCCGGATCAGACACCATATTCAATGGTGGTTTCGAATGTGCTGTAATGAGAGTCACATGGAGACTACGCGGAAGATTACAGTAGAGGTTCCTCTAGCCGTCCTTGAAAAGGCGCTGCGTGCTAGCGGCACCGGCGTCACCCAGACCGTCTGTGCTGGGCTGCAACTCGTTGCCGCCTCGGGGACTTATGCCCACCTGCGCAAGCTCCGGGGCAAAGTGCGCTTCTCGCGTACGGCAGCAGAGTTGAAGGCCGACCGGTGATCGCCGGGTGCCTAGGGTATCAGTTTTGCACCTGGGGCTTTTGACTCTCCCCAATCCCAATTCCATCAGGCCGTGCTATCTCTCTCCATCCAAACCACTTAAAGTAATCCTTGACTAACTATACCAATATGTCATAATAAATGATGTAGTCGGAACCGCTCCTCTGCCTGCCCGCCGCAGGAGGGTGCACACAACCCATGTTCGCCCGCCAGTTAGTCCTTCTAATTCCTCCAAGGTCTTCTCATCGCAAACCGTTACTTTCTCGCCAACACCACGCCCCCATAACTCCTTTAGATGCAACACATATGGACCTCCCCGCAAGTGTTGCAAACAAGAGACTTACGCCAAATCTAACTCCTTTAGATGCAACACTTACAAAAAACACGGGGGTCGCGGTATCTCAAGCCGAATTCTTGGCGAAGTCTTTGAACTCCAAAGCGTCTTCGGTCAACTTTCTGGGCGAAAAACACTTTTGTAAATCTCCTGTTTTCTATGTGCTGCGCACTCTTCCAAGTTACGTAGGCTGTAAGTCCTTTGCTTGCCACTCTTACGAAAACTGCCGGGTGTATACCAACAATTCCCATTTTGGTTCACCCAGAGCGGTCTTCGCGAAGGGAACTGACCCCTCAGCTCTGCGTTCCCTCCGCGCCCTCAGTGTCGTCGTTTACCCTGACCGGGTCGGGACGTTAGGTTCTTCCTCTGCTTCCCCCCAACCTTCCAAACCTGCAAACCTTCCAACCTTCCAACGGCTTTCTCCCCTCCCGACGTTCCCACGTTTCTCTCGCCCACTCACCTCTAACTCCCGTAGAATCATCCCCCATAGCGATTCCCGATATGCCCACGTCCCCTATCCCCGGCCAAACCCCCGTCTACGAGGACTATGCCCGCTGCATCCACTGCGGCCTCTGCCTCAATGCCTGCCCCACCTACCGCCTCTGGAATCTCGAAGCCGATTCCCCACGCGGCCGCATCCACCAGATGATCCACGTCGAACTGGACCGGCAACCCATCACCGACTCCTTCGTCGATCACATCGACAAATGTCTCGACTGCCGCGCCTGCGAAACCGCCTGCCCTTCCGGCGTCGAGTACGGCAAACTCGTCGAACACGCCCGCGCGCGCATCGATCTCGAGTACCAGCATCCCTGGTTCTCCCGCGTCGTTCGCGACTTCGTTTTCCACGATTTGCTCCCGAATCCCCACGTCATCACCGACTTCGCGCGTATTTTCCATCTCTACCAGCGTTCCGGCCTGCAAGCCGTCGCTCGCGCCATCGGCGTCCTGCATCTTCTCGGCCTCTCCGAGCGCGAACGTTTCCTCCCGCGCATCGACGACCATTTTTTCTACCGCCGCTATGGATGGAGCTACCCCGCCGCCGGCCCGCGCCGCGCCCGCGTGGCCTTCTTCGCCGGATGCATCGCCAACGTCACTTTCTCGCAGCTCAATGAAGCCACCATCCGCGTCCTCACCGCCAACGGCTGCGAGGTCGTTGTCCCAAAGGGACAGCTCTGCTGCGGCGCTCTCGCTGCCCACGCCGGAGTCCGCGACGCTGCCCGCGAACTCGCGCAAAAGAATCTCCCCGTCTTCCTCCGCGAAGATTTCGACGCCATCATCACCAACTCCGCCGGCTGCGGCTCCACACTCAAGGAATATGGCCATCTCTTTTCACCGGAAGAACCCGAACTTGAACAAGCCCGTGCATTTTCCAAGAAAGTTCGCGACATCACCGAATTTCTCACCGAACTCGGCCTCACCGCAAAACTAAAACCCCTTCCGCTGCGCGTCACCTACCAGGATTCCTGCCACCTCCTCCACGGACAAAAAATCCGTGAAGCTCCGCGCACCCTCCTGCGCGCCATCCCCAAACTCGATTTTGTGGAATTGCCCGACTCAGAAATCTGTTGCGGCTCCGCCGGAATCTACAACGTGACGCAAACCGAAACGTCCCTGCAACTGCTCGCCGATAAAATGCGCCACGCCCAATCCACCCGCGCC
>Ga0207101_1006_pt1 | contig 65995 bp, 61 predicted proteins | sample Alteio_BWMinHeat_83_FD_153581 | JGI IMG/M metagenome (GOLD analysis project Ga0207101, IMG submission 153581) | Enriched cells from forest soil in Barre Woods Harvard Forest LTER site, Petersham, Massachusetts, United States -... | ecosystem: Environmental > Terrestrial > Soil > Temperate forest >...
CGACTCGGGATCTAATACTCGCGTTCTGCCGGGTGTTCAAATGAAACGACGTTCATTTCTATCGCGCGCGGCTTCGACGGTCTCCGGCGCTGTCATTTCCTCCTCCGCCGCCACGGAGAGATTATCGGCCGCTAGCCCGGTGCAGAAGGGAGGCGAGGTGTCATCTTCCCCCGGGACCCTCCCCTTCCGGGCGATGTTCGCTGGTTACGGGCATCCCCGCGACCACAGCAAAGGAGGCTTCTGGGGAAGGGATTCTTGGAATAGCAAGTTGACACAATGGGCGAACGAAGGTTTCAACGTAGTGATCTGGTCCGGGCCGAGTGAGGTGTCTTCAGGCGATCACGTACTAATTCGCTTTCAGGAGTTCCCCGAGGCGAGAGAACTTTCGGCGGAGGAGAATGAAGAGACCATCGCTCAAGTCAAATGGCTCTTCCGTAGGGCTAGGGAACTGGGTATGAGGAATTTCCTGTACACAACAGTCATTCACTACACGAATGCCTTTGAAAAAGCGCACGGCTTGGAGAAGCCGATGCCTGTTTCGCCGACGGTCCACGTCTTCCATAACATCGGGTACGGTCGAACTAATCCCCGCACCAATTGTGGCGTTCGAAATGAGCTGACCCGCGCGTATGTTGAAGCCGCTTTCGCCGAGGTGGTCCAGTTTCTCGTGCATGAATTGCGCCGCCTCGATGTAGCTTTCCACCGCCCCGTTGGCCAGTTCAAGAGCTTTCTTCTGGTCCTCGGCCTTTCCCGAATACGAGTAGATGCCCGCCGCCACCCCCGCCGACACTTTTATATCGTAGTAGCGCGACAGCAACATATAAGCCTTCATGAAATCCGCGCATTGCTCCGCCTCTCCACGATTGCTCTTCACTTGCGTCAAACCGAGCTCGGCTTCGCGAAAGCTTTCTTCCCCCATTTTTCTAATCTTTGCCGTCTCTGCCGCGGGAAGAACATTAAAGATACTTCCACCTTCACTTCCCCATACCACCTCCGTAAAGTAGGGTGGCTGCGTGGGATCCGTTCCGTTTTTGTCTTTGTATCTTTGCGGATGCAGACCGGCAAACATCGCATACTCCGGGATTGGAACCAGTCGGCCTCCCCGCACGGGCGACGTCATCCAACTTGACGGCATTTGACCGTTGAGAAAAGTGTACGGCACTCGAAGCTCGCGCCGCTGAACGTCGTTGCCCGAATAAACAAGAGCGCAGAACTCCGGGATGATGCGGCTGGAAATGTCGTAAGCCTTCAGGAAATGCCCAGCCGCCTCACGGCTGCCATACTTCTCTTCCAATTCACGCAGCCATGGAGCATCCGAGTACGGCTCACCGCTTTTCGCATAGTACGCCAGCGCGCGATTGAACAACGACGACAGCTCGGGCGGCAAAAAATGCCAGGTGAGAAAACCCGCCAGGTTCTTGACTTGCCCCATTTCCTGCACAATCTCGTAGGCCAGACGTGGCGAGTTGAAGGGTAACTGCGTGATGTTGGCCGGGTAGATGGCGGCCACCGTCGGCAGGCCCGTCCGCTCCGCCCAGTACACCAAGCCCGGGTAGGGCTTAGCATCGGTGATTTGTTCGGAATTGTACGCATGAAAACCCAACCACGTGTTGTCATAGACGTCCTTCGGCGCGATGTTCTTCTCGTAATCTTCCAAGGGTACTTGCCACTGCAGGGCAATCATCAACGGTTTGCGCCCGCTCCGCCGGAGACCAGGCGCGATCGCATCGCGAAACCACGTTCCGCGATCGCCCGGCAGCGCTTCGCCAATGTCGGCGTAGAAACCGTCCAGGTCCTGATAAACTTGAGGAGCCTCCGCGAACACCGCCTCCGTATAAGCTCGAGTGAGTTCGTTGCGCACACAGCAATTGGGCATCAGCCTGCCGCCGTAAGGCTGGTTGTGAAACTTACAAACGGTTTCCGAGATGGGCATTGGTTGGTCGAGCCCGTGGGCCTTGGCGAACGCCAGCGTGTACCAAACCGTATGTGTGTATAGAAAATTTTTCATCCCGTGTTCTTTTGCCTGCCGGAAGAGCCATTTCATCTGATTAATGATCCGTTCGTTTTGCTGCTCAGAAATCTGCCTGGCCTCGGGGAACTCCTTCAGCCGCAGCAACATATGATCGGCGCCGTCAGCCGCGGGCCCGAACTCGCTCGGCCCCGACCATACCACGGCGTTGTATCCCTCCGCCCCCCACTCGGTGAGCGTTGCCGCCCAGTAATCGCGGTTCCAGAAGTTGTTAGGAGTGGAAGCCGCGGGGTCCCGAACCGGGTGGCTATAGCTGGCAAAAATGGCGCGAAACTCCATCGTGCGCCCCTGCGGATCATGGCCACCACCGCGGGCTTGCATTATTAGTGTTAAGGCCGAACAGACACTCACAAGCAGAAAGTAGGCCGCCCGATTATGTGAGCCCGACATACCTTAATCCTCCTCGACTATTGCACCAGAAACCGAATTGCTCATTTATGATTCGTGAGAGGCTGGATCGGGAACTCTGAACCCTGCGGACCGGTGTCAGGAGCTATTAGACACGATGCTTCCCGTCGGAGATGCTTAATCTTCCCCTTTTCCAGGACTGATAGAGTGTACGAGAATCTGCGGCATCACACAGGTATCCCCATGCTTACACGAATGGCACCCTTACTGCTCTATCTTAAGAAATACATCCTGCCCCGGACCCAGACTGGGTCCGGGGCAGGACGCCATCGAAAAAACTAGAAGACTAACCTCATGGCCGCCAGTGCGTTCCGTGGGCCATACTGGGTTCCCGTGACCGTCCCGAAAGCTGAAGTATTAAAGTTACTGTTGGGCAAGGAGAATGAGTGGCGGTTGAAGGCATCGAACACCTCGAAGCGAAATTCCAGAGCAACTTTCTCCCTGATCTTGGCGGTTTTCAACACCGCGAGGTTCTCCTCAAGTAGTGCGAAGCCATTGCAATTTGTGTCTTGGGCAGCAGTCCCAAAGGTGAAGAGCGGCGGAACCGAAAACGCAGCGGGGTTCATGCCAAGCATCTTATGGGGATCGAAGCCATGGCTGTGGGCCTGACAGGCATTAACCCCCGGGACCGAGTTGGGTGTATTGATGTTATTGAAGATGGGCAGAGTGTCGGGTGCGAACACCGCGATGGGCTCCCCAGACTCATACTGCCACGTCCCTGAGATTTGCCAACCTTGAAGGATTTTTCCCACGATAGGTCCGCCGCCGTTCAAGTACTTACTTCCAAGGCCGAACGGCAGGTTGTAAAGTGCGACGCCCGTGAACCGGTCGGGAATATTGCTTGGTGCGATCTGCTTTTCCAGGCCGAGATTGTAAGTGTCCCTTGACTCCCCCAACGCGACCCCGTAATTCCCGCCACCCCAACTGGAATCCGCGTCGGTCATCTTCTTCGACCAGGTGAAAGCGCTCATCAAGAAAAGCCCTTGCGTGAGCTGCTTCTGAACTTTCACCTGTAGAGCGTTATACGTTGAGAACCCATCGTTGGCCGACCCGCCGATAAACGGCCCATTGTTGGGGCCGAAGTCCATGCCTGCATACTGTGGGAAGGGCCGCAAAGCTTGGGCCAGCGTCGGCGTGGTCGGGAAGCTCGCAACAAAGTTCGGATAAGGCGCCGTGAAACCAGCAGCCGTCACGGCAGGTGAGTTGAATGGCTGCTGGAGAAGAGCGCCGTATTGGTACATCAATTGGGGATTCAGTTGGTTGGGATTGTTGACGGAAGTCGTTAGATTGTGACCGGAGTTTCCAATGTAGGCGACGTCCACCAGCCAACTCGCCTTCGGCGTATATTGGATATCGAAGGTCCAGTCCATGATGTAGGCAAGTGCGGTAGCATTGGGCCAGAGCATATCCACACTTTGGCCTACACCATAGCCCGGAGTGATGACCGGCGCCTTGGGAAGGATCCCGGGCGGGAATCCGTATTGGTCCCAATCGAAGGCGGAAGTAACACCCTGGTTTGACGAGCCGATTCCGGCGCTCGTGGTAAACCCCTGCGGTGTTCCCCTCTGGTTCCCCGTGCCGTAAACATAGTTAGGAAGATGGTTTATGCCGAACCCCGTCCGCACCACCATGTTCTGCTTCGGAGCATACGCGAGGCCGACATGTGGGGTGAAACCAAAGTCCCTTTGCCCACCGCCTAAAAAAGAAGCGAGGTGGCTCGTGCCAACTCTCCCGGGCCCTACGCCGGCATAAACCATCGCGCCCAAAATCCCGCCAGCGGCGGGGTTGGGGAGAAGCGGGTCAATTGACGAAAAGTTGTTCCACCGGTCGTAGACTGGGGTCCAGAGATCGTAGCGCACACCCAGGTTCAGAGTGAGCTTGCGGGTCATCTTGAAATCATCTTGCGCATAGCCTGAGTACATCTTCCAGCGCGGCGTGTCGCTGACGCCGTTAATATCGTTCTCGCCCGCGCTATCGACTTGGCCGAGCAAGCTACTGGCAAACGCATCACCCGTGACAGGGCGCAGAGCGTTCGAGGGGAAAGCGGTCTCATAGTTGCTGAAGCTATAGCCACCGCAGCCCTGGGGGTTCAAAAAGTTTTCGGCCTCAGCGTTGAAATCGAACCCAAACTTGAAATTGTTTCTTCCTTTAACAACGGATACGCTTCCGTTGGATAGCCACTTATTTCTGATGTCATCTGAAGCGGGATAACCCGTTCCTCGGCCAATCTGCTGGTAATTAATCGGGCCGGCCCAGTTAATGCCCGCCACCGAACATGCCCCTTGATAGACATCCGGTCCCGTGAGTCCAAAGATCTTATTCCAGTCCTGATTGCTCCCATCCCAGACGGACTCCACATTGATCCGGTTAAAACCTAAAGCCACGTGGGCAACGACATTCGGTTTAACTACCCAGTCATATCCCAGCCGCGCCGTCCGGACCTTTGTCGGCAAATAGTCAGTCGCCAGCACGCCATTGGTGCCGAAGGCGCCGAAGGGGCTTCCGTTGTAAACTTGGTTGGTGAACATCGTATACGAGAACGCCACGGTTTGATTATTGGTAATATGATGGTCGACCTTGAACGTGATGGCGTTTCGGCTTTGGGGTGAAGGCCCAACGCCGATGAAGTTATTGATATCCGTCCCCGGAACATTGGGGTCCGGAAGGTAAGGAAGTATGTTCTTAATCACTGTACTGAAGCGGGCTTGGGGAATGACGTTGCCGCGGAACTGCGTCCGCGTGAATCCACCCGCTCCATCCGGCGCTGTTGTCGCAGGATCATAGATCGGAATCTGCTGACCCGCAGCGTTAACCAGCCCGGAAAAATCCCCTTGCTTGAACGCCTTTGTGGGTATCGTGATGAGGCTGGTCGAAGGGGCTTGGCGGAATTGGAAACCTTGAACGTTCACGAAAAAGAACGTACGCTGGCTCTGGAAAAGACCGGGAAGCCCAACCGGACCTCCCAGGGTGCCACCATATTCGTTACGATGTTCCGGCGGCTTATTAATCGCCTTCACGAAAAACGCCCGAGCATCCAGGTCGGTATTGCGGAAGTATTCATAGAGGGTGCCGTGAAAGTGGGAGGTCCCCGAGCGGATCGTGTACTGCTGCGTCACCGTCCCGCCCGTGCCGTACTCGGCTGAGGCAGTGGCGGTAGTGACTTGGGCCTCCTGGAGTGCCTCTGGGGCGATCCCGGCAACGGCGTCGCTGGTTCCTGGTTGGGGATTGAAGGTAACACTCAATCCGTCCACCAGGACATCCCCCGAGATGATTTGACTGCCGCTGAAGGCGGTTGGAGCATAGCCGCCGCCATTCGGCCCGGCGTCCGCCCCGGAGCCGGAATAAGCTCCGGGAGTAACTAGAGCGGCGAATGAGGTCGGGTTACGTCCGGTGCCCATAGTCAGCGGCATGTCCATGAAAATCTCGTTCTTCACGGAGGTGCTCAAGTCGCTGCTATCCTTTTGGAGTTGGGGCGCTTGAGCGATTATTGTGACAATCTCGGTTTGGGCGCCCACCACCAGGCTTAGATCGAGGCTCGCCACGACCCCGATTTCAACGCGCACATTCTGGCGTATAAATTTCTTGAAGCCTCGTGCCTCCGCCTCTACCCGATACATGCCTGCGGGCAGATCCGGGATGTTGTAATTACCCGCACCGCCAGAAACGGTGGACTGCGCACTACCGGTGTCAACATTGATTGCCGTGACCCTTGCGCCGCTGATCGCAGCGCTACTTGGATCCAAAACTGTTCCTCGAATTGTTCCCCGGTTCACTTGTCCCAGCGCACTCGATGCCGCAGAGAACAGCAAAATCGTCAAAGCGATAGCTTTGTAGCACATTGGAGTCTGTCCCCCTTGAGTACAGAGTTGAACACCCAGTTTGGTTTTGGCCCAATTCCCCGATATAGATTAATGCCTGCATTCCGTATGCGTATGCACTCGTCCAGTATTCTTGTGTCCTAGCTTAGAGGCGGAAACTGATGGCACACGGCTATCGGTCCAGGATTTGAAACACGGTGAACGACAGGCCTTCAAAGCCCATGGCATTCAGGACCCTGAAACGTTCACCTCACCACGATCAATTCAAGTTCTCATTCGACTTTAAGAAATCGCCCTGTCCGAATAAACCGTATATAATGCTGAATACCGCAGACATTTTTGATTGTCAAGCGTTAATTTATAGCGAGAAGAAGGGATTCTTATGGCACTACAATGTATATATAATTCATTCCCGTCCGTAGAGTGTCGCGAGGTGGCACCGACAGCCTGGCGGAAGTGTAATGTTGACCAAATTTCGAAACTCCAGCAGGAGTGAAGCGACGGACAACGCGCGTTCCGCCCTGACGGAGGTCCTAGGAATTCAACCCTGCGGATTCCCGAGTCGCGGCGGCTTATTGCCGGAGACATTGACCAATTTATATACTTGGCAATACGTTATTTTATCCATGACACAATCAAAGTAGATACAGTATAAGTGAAGCTGGAAACAGGTTTGACGCACCCAAAGCAGTCATAACCACTCTGAGGTATGACCGATCTATCACCTTTTACACACGGAATAATGGAGGTCCCGAAATGAATCAGGGTTTTCCGCCGCACTTTGATGGCCCGTTACACCAGCAGTTGCATCAAAGGGTTACAACCGAAATTGCCCTCCGGGTAATCCGTGCGGCAAATGAAAACGGTGGCTCGACGGCTTTTACCGAAGCGACGCTATGTCGTCAGCTCGGAGTGGGTCGAAGCGTCGTGCGCGAAGCGATAAAGGTCTTAGCTGCAAAGGGCCTCGTCGCAGTTCGCAAAAAACAAGGGATGCGAGTGCGTCCGCGGCATCACTGGCAACTTTCGGATCCCGACGTCCTTAGATGGCTTGGAAAGGCGGGACCCAACCTGAGGCTGATCGTCGATCTCTATGAGATCCGGGCGATACTTGAGCCCGCGGCAGCCGAATTGACGGCAATGCGCGCCACCTCGGAACACATCGCAGCGATTGAAGCCGCATATAGACAAATGGCTTGCGCGAACGGAAGAAACAAGAAATACATAACTGCCGACGTCGAGTTTCATTATTCCATTTTAAGCGGAGTTGGCAACGACCTTCTTTCGTACGTTGCCCGCACGACAATATGTGAAGCCCTCCGCTATAGCTTTGAATTTGGCTCCAAAGCATGTCCAAGCGCTATAGAGTTAGACTTGAAACTGCATCGTGCTGTCGCTGAGGCCATAGCCAATCGCGACGCAAAGGCAGCTCGGACAGCTACTATACGATTGGTGGAAACCAGTCGAGCAAGTCTGAGCAAGACCTTAAAGGGGAAGAAGTCGTTGATGACTTAGATGGCATCACCTGCGTCGCTCTTTTTTTTTGCAAAGCCACGTGTTCCGCTCCTCTCCTTCATGCAGGCGGTGACGCCCCATTGATGAGTTGGGCTAGGCGGTCCAGTTGTGAATAAGCTATCAAGGACTGGCATTTAATAATTTACGAGACCCCGTAGAATACAAAAGTTTGCGGAAGTCGCTCGAACGCCTGAGCATGGGAATCTACTACCGCGGTCGCGAAAGTGCCTCTGGCAAAGGCCCACCAACACCCGCCGTTATCAGGACTGGCCGCCGCCCGCGAATGGTAGCATTTGCTTGCCGGGCGCATGACGATTAACCCGGGAGGAGTATTTCATGCAATCATCGAATCGATCGCGAACAAGTCTGAGCTGGGTAACTGCTTCCTTAGTGTCGGCCTGCGTTGCTTTGTTGCATGCCCCCGCTCTTTTCGCTCAAATTCCCAAAAACCTGCCGCCTGATGTCGCCGTTGAACTGGCGAGGTCGCCCAAGCCCCCACTTTCCAATGAGGTTGTTGGCGTTGCTATCGATCGTTTTGTGGGTAGTCCTCTCTTATCCCCCGTGCATGTAACACAGGGGGGGATTTTCACCCGCGCGATTCTCACGCACGGCGATCCCTATCATGCCGGCAACCCAGGCGCGGTTCTGGAGTACCGGAAGGACCTGTCACTCGGCACAATCCTTGGGTACTGTAGCACGCCGCTGGTGCCGGTACCGGAGGAACAGTTCTGGTATGTGGAAAGCGGGAAGGGACGTCTTGATAACGATGACGAGTACTGGGACCTGCACGAAGGCATCGGGGTGTTGATTCCGCCAAACGCCCGTCATCGGGTTACGAACATATCCGCTGAGCCTCTCCAGATGTTGATGTTGACTTGGACTCCGTTCGATGTTACTCCTCGCGCCGGCATGCTGGTACGGGACGTGAACACCCTGCCCCTTCCCGCGCAAGGGGCCCATTGGAATTACTTCGGTGCGGATTTATTTGTACCAAATGATGGTCTTCATCCCAATGAGCAGATCGCTGTCGTTTACATGCCGCCGATGACCATCGCAGAGCCGCACGCCCACATACCCCACTGGGAAGAGATTTGGGTCAAACTGCCGCCCTACCGCTCCTATCTGATGCTGGGAAGCGAGGTGCGCGAGATGCCACCGAACACGGCCCTCCTTGCACCCCCGAACTCACAAACGGTCCACTCAGTGGTGAATCTAATGACGGACAAGATGCAGGCTTGGCTCCTCATGTCCCACTGGACATGGAAGCAGGGTCCTCACCCGGAACGGCCGTTTGTGAAGCCCCAGCCGCTCAATAATCTCCACTGAAGTGGGTCCGAGTGACTCGGGGCCGACGGTGGTCGGTAGCCTTTAAAGACGCGCGCTCCACAAACTGACGTCGGAAAGAACGGTCCCAACTCACCCTAAAGAACTCATTGATGATGACGCGACTTAGTCGTACAATGGTAATTCAGTTTCAAAAGGGCGATTGTACGAAAAGTAGAGAGTCCATCTGCACTTGAGGCAGCTAGGTCATAGGACGGATGGGGAGCCCGTCGGGGGCAACTGCCTTCTCAGGCCTGCTACCGGTTGCCGTTCTTATCTCAACACAGCAATAACTGTTTGAAACGGTTGAATTCGAGGCCAGAGATAAGCCATGAACATGCTGCGGCTATTCTTCAGTACCCTCTTCTGGTCGCTTCTTCTCGGCCCCTTGGCTTTTCCGCCAGCGGTGTTGGGGCAGAAGAGGTTTTCGATACCACCTGACGCTGCCGCTATCCTCGCAAAGACCCCCGTTCCGCCACCCCCCAATAATGTCACTGGAGTCGACATCGACCGATTTATCGGCAGCCCTTTCCAGTCACCGAACCGCCTGCTCAACGATGCGATCCTCACGCGGGTAATCCTTCGCGGTGGCAATCCCTATGAAAAGGGAGAGCACGCTGCGGTTCTGGAATACCGCAAGGAACTTGCTCTCGGAACCGTTTTACCATATAACCTGACATCGCTCGCCAATATTCCCGATCAACTTTTTATCTTTGTCGAGGATGGGAAGGGCCGTCTTGACGACGGCGGCGAGTTCTGGGACCTGCATGAAGGTATTGGAGTTCTGATTCCGCCGCATGTCAAATTCCGAATCCGAAACTCGTCCGACGTGCTTCTCCACATGCTGATGCTCACGTGGAGCCCACAACCGGGTGCAAAGCCTGCCTCCGGCATATTCGTGCGCGATGTGGATCAGCTTCCTCTCACTACCTGCGGCGGAGAGATCTGTCACTGGTCATATTTCGGGAAGAACATCTTCAATTCATCTCACGGCTTGGCTCCCAGAGAAGCCTTTCATCTTGTCTATGTCCCGCCCATGTCGATCGGCGAGCCACACGCTCACGTCAAAGGGTGGGAAGAGATCTGGACCAAGCTGCCCCCCTACGATTCCTACCTGACCCTCGGCAGTGAGATCCGTGAAATGCCTGTAAATACCGCCTACTTGGCTCCGCCCAATGGGAAAACCGTGCACGCCGTAATCAACCTTCGCAAGGATAAGCCCGAGTCGTACTTGTTTATCGGAACATTTATTTTCGACCAACCGGATTACGGCAGGGATCCCCTCGTCGCACCGCAGCATTTATTGGACAAATCAAGTAATTAGGCTACATGTTTCGACCGTTAAGCAATTTCGATCGAGAAAACAAGAAACCAATCTTTCGACCCTCGCGCGGGAATTTGGCTTTCCTCATTATACAGACGCGCGTTGTCGAGCCTACCATAGGGCGCTGTGCACGGCTCGAAAAGTACTAGCCCCCCGTGCGGCCTGGACGGGGGACCTTGGCCAGGCTCACCGCGTCGCGGCTCAGCTTGACAGTGGTTTCGTCTGGGTCGACTGCAATAATTACTGGGTCAGCCTGGTTCCCTACGAGGGACACCGCCAAAGCGGCATCGGCGTGGATATGGGAATTGAAGTCATTGAGAGTTACACGAACCTGAAAAGTGTCGTCGTTAATATTGATAGTACACCTCACCCTTGGGCGAGTTCGGGAGGAGGTTAAATCCAAATGTTTCTGTCCCTATTGGCCTTCGTGGGGCGGAATTCACCATGGTGGACTCGCGCCGCTCGGGGTGATTTTGAAGACTGTGCCGTAGTCGCCGGCCCGAGGCGGGACTGGTCGAGGGAGTCCTTGCGGACCGAGGGATTTTAAGTCCCAACTCTGTGATTCTTGTCCATTTCGAAATTCTTTGATCCCGTTGAAAAGAGAAGAGGTTAGTGGCGAATAGCTGCCCTACCCTCTTCAGTGGATTTTGGCCTATTTTGAAGTAATCTGTAACAAGTTTTTTACCCAGCCGCGCTGAGCCGCCCGGTTCTTCGTCGGGTCAGGCGGTGCAGCATTTGCGTCCTCGCCGGTGCAGGCTATCGCAGCTTGGCCACGGCGGCTTCCTTCCCCTGCGCCGCCTATACGAGTACACCCCTCATCACCGTGCTAATTCTTCCACAGATCAGGATACGTGTAAATGAAAAGGAGACGAAAAGCTATGTCAGAAATAGGAGTCAACAAGATCATGCTTCTCGGACGGTCAGGCGGAGATGCCGACCTGAAATTCACCCCCGCAGGAACACCCGTAGCCAATTTCTCACTCGCCGTCAATGAATCGTTCAAGACCCGCGATGGCGAGAAGGCTGACCGCGTCGAGTGGTTTCGTTGCGTTTGCTGGAATAAGCTCGGTGAAATTGCAGGCCAGTATGTGACGAGGGGGAAGCTTGTCTTTGTGGAAGGGCGCCTGCAAACGCGAAAATATGACGACCGAGACGGTAACGCGCGGGAGATGACCGAAGTTGTCGTGAGGCAATTGAGGCTGCTCGGAGGGGCGGGCGCTGCAAATGGCAAGGCTGAATCGAGGGAAGCGACAGAATGTGAAGCGCGACCTGGTGACGTGCGGGCGCAGGGAAATGATTCGTTGGACGACAGTATCCCGTTCTGACTGCCCCCATGCTCCCGCTCGGCAGGAGACCGGACCCGACGCGTTCTCGTTGCTTCCCAGGGAGCAACTGCGAAGGCGGTCGGGAACCGATGATTCCATTTGCGATGTCAGCTCCAGGGAGCGGTTGAAGGATTCTCAACCGGATCGAGATGTTCCGAGGTGGATCACAAAAATTGTGATCGCAATTTTGCGCCCATTTGGCGTGGAATTAAAGAACGGCGTGAACCGCGGAAGCACAAACGCGCAACTTTCCGAGACAGACGCTGCGAGCGGGTCATCAGGTTTCGCGGCGCCGGTAGAATGCTTCGAGCGCCTTTTGAGTTCTTTCGAGTTCCTCGACGAGCTGTTTCTCTGCCGGCAAGGCCAATCGGTATTCACCTGCAAGCACTTTATTGCGCAGGTTCCCGAGGGCGTAATGCGCGACCGCTTCATCCCCCTCGGCGCAGAGGATGAGTCCCACCGGCGGGTTCTCTCCGGGGTGTGTCCAATGCTCCCGGGCATAATTGAGATACAGGTTCATCTGGCCGGCATCGGCGTGCGTGAATTTCCCGGTTTTGAGATCAATGAGAATGAGGCACCTCAATCGGCGGTGAAAAAACACCAGGTCGATGCGGTACCATTCATCCCCGACGCGCAGGCGCTTCTGGCGGGCGACGAAGGCGAAGTCGGTGCCGAGTTCGAGCAGGAAGTGCTCAAGATGAAGAATGAGCGCCTCTTCCAGTGTGCTTTCCGAATACTCGTCCTTCAAACCCAGAAACTCAAGCACCAGCGGATCTTTTATTTCTTCCGCCGGAGTGACCCGGTCCTCCAGCCGCTTGCGCTGCCCCTTGCGCATCAGGGAAGCCTTATTTCGCGAGAGCGCGGTACGTTCGTAAAACAGGGTCGAAATCTGCCGGTCAAGCTGGCGCACGGACCAGCCGCCTCGTAGAGCCTCAGCTTCGTAGAACGTGCGGGCTTGGGCATCTTTAACCGAGAGTAAGCGAACGTAGTGGGACCAGGGGAGAGGAAATCGCGGCAAAGCGCTAATTTCGGGAGGGCTCGATTTTCCAGACACCGTCTGGAGATTCTCTTGGGTCGTGCTACTCCCCAATTGGTCAGACAGTGTCTGGCTTTTTTCGGGCTTCACACCACCAAACGTTCGCGCTCTAGATTCGTCAGACAGTGTCTGACGTATCGGCCAGGCCAGGTAGAACTCCCGCATCTGCTTCAGATTAGTTTGAGAGAACCCCCGCCTAAACCTAGCCGTCAGATCAACCGCCAGCCTCTCGATCAAAGCCTCGCCGTAACCCGCGCGCCTCCTGCCCTCTTGTTCCCGCTCCACGATCCGGTGACCAATCTCCCAGTAGGTGGCGGTCATAATGGCGTTGACCGATCGAGCTGAGGTTTTTCGCGCCCCTTCCAGCAGACGCACGACTTCCTGAAGCAATCCGTCATACAATTCGGTGACCAATGGATTCTTTTCTGCCATCAACGGCACTCGCGAGCCCGGCGGCACATCTGGAACTCAACCACAGCAGTGATTATAGTGCATGCCAGCCGAAAGGTTCGACCGGCTAAAATCTGTCGCCAATCCATCTCCTGAAAGCCCGCATTTTTCAGATTTCCAAATGTATCGAGCGCTTACGTCGATTGCAAAGCAAATCACAAAGGAGGATTAGAAAAGTGTTTGTTGAACTCATGCCTATGTTGGCGGGCCGCACGGTTTTGATCACCGTGGCTCGCGAAAATGACAAAACGGTCCGGGTATGCGTAATCCCGAAGAAGGTGAAAGAGGACGACAACCCGGCGCTTACAACCCCGTTGAGTTACACCGGCACACCGGACGAACTCGACACGGAACTGGGAAAACACTTGGCGAGCTACGTCGAGTGCCACACCCAACTCGGCAGCACGCTGGCCCAGGCCAAAGCTGAAATGGAGGCTGCGGCCAAGGCTGCCCAGGAGGAAGCCCGCAAGAAGAATGCGGAGCGCAACAAGAAATCCGCCGAGAAGGCAACAAATTCCCCCGGCGACAACCCTGCCACTCCACAGCAAGCTGTGGATACCGCGGCGAGAGCCAACACACTGTTCGGAGACACCATGCCGACCGAACCCGCCGTTGCAACCAAACCGACAGGAGGTGAAAGCCCATGCAGGCTAGCACTGTAGGCCGTGAATTCAGTTGGAATGGGGTTAAGATCCCAGACCCGGATCGTAAGCTCTGTCCGGAAGAAGTACGCGCCGTGCTGGCGACGATGTATCCGGATATTGCCACCGCGACGATCACCGGGCCCGAAGCCGTGGGCAACAGATTACTCTACCGATTCGTAGCCGCCGTCGGCACAAAAGGATATCTACCCAGTGACATGGGACGACCCGATCATGGAGGACGAGATCTTCGGACCGCTTCTCCCAATCCTCACCTACAAGGACATGGACGCTGCCATCCGCGAGGTGAAAAAGCATCCGAAGCCTCTTTCCGGCTTCTTGTTTAGCCGCGACCAAAAGGCAATCGATCACTTCCTCGCGAGCTTGTCCTTTGGCGGCGGTGCGATCAATCAGGTGAACATTCACCTGTTTATCGAAACCATGCCCTTTGGAGGGGTCGGATATTCCGGCATTGGTCACTACTACGGCAAAGCCGGGTTTGACGCCCTCACGCATGCGAAATCGGTTCTCATTTCGCCGCCCGACGTGGCCATCGAGCACCTGTTCCCGCCGTATACGGAGGAAAAGGTCAAAGCGCTCAGCCAGTGGTTTGAATACTAGGCCACAAAGATCCCCAACAAAAGCGACCCCCAGGAGGACAGAGATGAAAACGAATGCGAAAGACTACGTATCGATTGCCCAACAGTTCTTCACTGCCTACGATGCCCACGACGTTGATGGCATGCTCGCTCTCTGCGCAGATGGCGCACTAGGACGATATGCTCCGTATGGCCGCGAGAGCGTCGTGCCAATCCGTGGTGGCATCGATGTTATTTGGCGCGCGTTTCCGAATGCCGTTCCGAATTTCCGAGTCAAAGTGATCGAGCTGATCCCTGCCGAGGGGAACACAGTGGTGATCCAAGCCGAGATGAGCGGGCCCATTCCTGCCGAAGTGCCTGGGGTTGCAAAGAAAGGCCAGGACGTACATATCCCTCACTGCTACATTCTGCGTTTCGACACGGACTCCAAAATCACACGGCTCGACGCTTACTGGGACAACACCGTCCTCAACAGTATCAAGGCGAGCGGCGTGTGACTGAGCGAGCCAATTGCAAGATCTCTGATTTGCGGCGGCATTGGTGAATGCCGCCGTTTCCGTGGAGTCGTCAAGGAGAAACAGTGGTGTCGAACCTCGTATCCAATGCGCTCGAAAGCCACGCTCAGGTCTTTCCAGTCCTGACGGAAGCGCAGATCAATCGAATCCGGCCTTTCGCGTCCTTACGGCATGTGAATGACGGCGATGTCCTATTCAGAGCGGATGACAGTGACGCTCCTTTCTTCATATTGCTGTCGGGAAGCATGGAGATTGTTCAGCCGGACATGAATGGTGAGCGGCTTGTAGCAAATCATGGCCCAGGGGAGTTTACCGGGGAAATGACGATGATTACTGGCCATCGTGCCCTCGTCTGCGGGCGGATGACTAGTGTAGGAGACGTACTCGAAATGAGCGGGAGCGGCCTACGGTCGCTGGTAGCCAGAGACGGCGAACTCAGTGAAATGTTCATGCGGGCCTTCATTCTGCGTCGGCTGATCTTGATTAATCGCAATCAGGGCAACGCCATCCTGATGGGGTCCCGGTACTCAGCCAAAACCCTCCGCCTTCGGGAGTTTCTAACCCGCAATGGACATCCCTACGTATATGTCGATTTGGATGTAGATCAAGAGTCTCAAGCCCTTCTGGATCGCTTCGCAGTCTCTGTTAGCGAGATTCCAGTTGTCATTTGCAACTATCGCACCGTTCTGCGCAATCCCTCGATACAGGAACTCTCAGACAGCTTAGAACTGAACTGCACCATTGATGAATCTCAGGTACGAGACGTAATCATCGTGGGTGCGGGCCCTGCAGGGCTGGCCGCGGCGGTCTACGGTGCATCCGAGGGACTTGATGTGCTGATGGTGGAGTCCGCGGCGCCCGGCGGCCAAGCAGCTTCAAGCTCCAAAATTGAAAACTATCTCGGGTTTCCGACTGGCCTCTCCGGCGAAGAGCTCGCCACGCGCGCGACCACCCAGGCACAAAAATTCGGCGCAAAGCTAATGGTTGCCCATTCCGTGGTTCAACTGGACTGTGACAAGAACCCCTACAGACTCGTACTGGAAAACGGGAAACCGCTAGAGGCGCGAAGCGTCGTAATTGCCAGCGGAGCGCAGTACAACAACGCTGAAAATCTGGATTTGGAGAGGTTCGTTGGACAAGGCGTCTACTACGGCGCGACGTTCATAGAGGCACAGCTCTGCGAGCTGGAGGACCTGGTTGTCGTTGGTGGAGGGAACTCCGCCGGCCAGGCGGCGGTCTTTCTGGCGCAGACGGCTCGTAGAGTTCACATGCTGGTGCGATCTCAAGGCTTAGCGGACAGCATGTCGCGCTACCTAATCCAGCGCATCGAAGAGAACCCCGGAATCGAGGTGCACTACAAGACGGAGCTCGTTTGCCTCGAAGGCGATACCCATCTGGAACGGGTCACGTGGCGGGAAAGAGACAGTCTCGACTCTACGACTCAGAGTATTCGTCACGTGTTCATTATGACGGGCGCTTCGCCTCGTACCGATTGGCTACGGGGTTGTGTATCCCTTGACGATAAGGGTTTCATCCTCACTGGCCGTGACTTGGACACCGTGAAGCGGGACCGGTCATGGCCACTCGCGCGTTCTCCGTACATGCTTGAAACAAGCCTTCCGAGAGTATTCGCCGTTGGAGATGTTCGTTCGGGAAGTGTAAAGCGCGTGGCATCGGCAGTAGGCGAAGGTTCAATTGCCATCAATCTCGTGCACCGCGCATTAGCGGAATACTAGCCTCGATTCGCCAATGCACGTGGGACGATGCCGGCTTTGGAAAGTGGTTCGAACAACGATGTGCACGAGCTATTTAAAACGGGAGCAGCTAGCTGAAATGAAAGTGTTGATTCTCGGAGCAACTGGGTTGGTGGGAAGGAGCACATTGGTGCGAGCTGTCACACATCCGGCTATCACTTACGTCATCGCTCCAACCAGGGAGCCCCTGCCGCCGAGCAGCAAGCTGTCTAATCCAGTGGCCGAACGGCTGGAACTCCTCTTGCCCGAAGTCCTTACGTGGGAGCTTGATGCGGTTATATGCGCACTCGGCACGACGAGTGGCAAGGCGGGGTCTAAAGAAGCATTTCGTCAAGTGGACTATGTCTTGCCGCTTGCGTTTGCCAAGTTGGCTCACCAACAAGGAGCAGAGACGTTCGCCCTTGTATCGGCGATTGGTGCCGACGCTAATTCCTCATTCTTCTATCCGAAGACCAAGGGCGAGGTCGAGAGGGACATGAAGCTCGTTGGCTTCAAATCGCTGACGATCCTCCGGCCCAGCATCATCGGCGGCAAGCGCGACGAGTCGCGTTTTGCAGAAGGACTTGCTCTGACGCTGTCCCGAATACTGGCGCCAGTTCTTCCGAAAAAGTTCCATGTCAATCCCGCAGCGAAGATCGCCGGCGTTCTTCTCGACAGCGTCATTGCTGCGGTCCCGGGCTGTCATTATCGCTACGCCGAAAGTTTGACCTAGTTCCTTGGAGGAATGTGCACGAGATAGGGTTCGACGCTGACGAGTACAACGTAACCGCAACAGTCACCACAACGGAAGGAAGGGATGGCCATGGCTAATGCAAGCAACACGACCGCACCGACACAATTCATCCAGACGAAGCTCGAAAAATATGCCTATCGCCTCTTTGGCAAAGGACAGGGGCTGCCGTTGTTGTGTCTTCAACACTTCACCGGAACCCTGGACAATTGGGACCCGGCGGTAACCGATCCGCTCGCCCTAGGACGCGAGGTAATTCTATTTGAGAGTGCGGGTCTGGGCCGCTCAACTGGCCAGGTCCCCGAAAACATGGCAGGGATGGCGGCACACGCCCTCGCATTCGTCGATGCACTTGGCCTAAAGCGCCTGGATATCCTCGGCTATTCCCTCGGTGGAATGGTGGCGCAGCAGGTGGCGCTGGAACGTCCCTCGCTCGTCCACAAAATGCTGCTTGTCGCCACCGCTCCGGAGGGAGGCGAGGACATTATGCACATGGATAAACCCGAGCTCAGGAAGATTACGGAAGATCCGAATATGCCTGGGCTGGAGAAACTAGTGAAACTCTTTTTTGCGCCAAGCGAATCGAGTCAAGCGGCAGGAGAGGCCTTCGCGGCTCGGCTCGCAGAGAGAAAGCAAGATGGCGAGCCTCTGGCCGGCCAAAATGTCGCAATCGCTCAAATCACTGCCTTTCGAGCTTGGGAACAATACAGTGGCGAGCGTTTCGCCAAGCTCGGCAAGATCACGCAGCCGTGCCTGGTCGTCAATGGCGTCTTCGACAATATGATTCCGGTCCGCAATTCCTACATGCTGAGCGAGCATCTCCCAAACGCCATGCTGTTGACCTACCCCGACGCTGGGCATGGATCGTTGTTCCAGTTTCACAATTCATTTGTTCGGCAAGCTTCGCTGTTTCTCGATTCAGAAGGCATCAGCTGAAGGCTTCGGTAATATCGGTAATCCTAATCTGCATTCGCTTAGGGATTAGAAGTGACGCAGTTTGTTGCATCTGGAAGAGTGCGCTTAGGAGTCAGGAGCCCATGACTCTGAAGATCGAACGGATTCGGGATTCACGCAAAGTGCGACTTCGGCTGAGCGGAGAGTTTCGATCTCACCATCTCGATCAGGTAAAGGCGGAGATCAGCCGCGGAGAGCCGATCGCGCTGGATTTGGAGGAGGTCGATCTCGTGGACATCGAAGCAATTCGGTTCCTCAATGCCCGCGAGGACGAAGGTGTCTCGGTGTTGCACTGCTCGCCTTATATCCAGGAGTGGATGTCTAGGGAGCGGCAAGAAGAGAAAGCTCGAACGGATTGGCGGTGACGACATGGTTGAAAGAGGCAAAGAATGACGACCGACGAGAAAAGGGTCGGCAAGCTAAATGGAAAGATCGCACTCGTCACCGGCGCGACGAGCGGAATTGGTCTCGCTACCGCGAAGCGTTTCGTGGCCGGAGGAGCCTACGTCTTCATCACCGGTCGGCGTGAGAAGGAGTTGGCTTCGGCGGTCAAGAGCATAGGAGAAAGCGTCACCGGGGTGCAAGGCGATGTTTCGAACCTCGGCCACCTTGATCGCCTCTTCCAACAAATCAGGCGGGAGAAGGGGAAGCTCGATATTGTCTTCGCCAATGCCGGCGTTGCGAGGTTTGCCCCCCTGGGCACGATCACAGAGGAGTTCTATGAATCGATTTTCGGCACCAAGGTGAAGGGGCTCCAATTCACGGTGCAGAAGGCGCTTTCGCTGCTGCCTGATGGCGCCTCCATCATCCTGAATGCTTCAGTGGGCGGAAACAAAGGACGGGCCGGCAAATGGTGTTTACAGCGCCACGAAAGCCGCTGTGCGTTCGTTCGCCCGGACATGGACAATGGACTTGAAGGATCGTCACATTCGAGTGAACGCAGTGAGCCCCGGCGTCACCGAGACCTCCGGACTGAGTGACCTGCTGGCTTCCACTTCCTCAGACACGGGCCAGCAACGCTTGAAGATGATAAATAATATTCCGCTCGGCAGGTTCGGCACACCCGAGGAGATCGCAAAGGCCGTGGTGTTTCTTGCCTGTGACGACAGCAGTTACATTACGGGAATCGAATTGGCTGTTGATGGCGGCTTTGCACAGGTATAGCCCGCTCCGAACATTCGCGCGAAAGGAAGAATGGAATGGCAATTCAAACAATCGAAGTACAACGCTTCAGCCTGACAACGTCACGATCATTCGAGGCAGTCGTAGCCTCATTGAAAGCTGGTGTCGGCCGACTGGATCTTGCCGCGTTTGCGAGTGCATCGAAGTCGCCGGGCACCTTCGCTGAATTGGAAGAAGTGATTAATCGAGACATGGGCAAAACCCATTTGATGTTGTTCCTGGAATTTGATCATGGGGCCGTTCTCCGAAAGGAGACGGGACTCAACAAACCGAAGATAGTACGGCTCGTCATCGGCAATCCCTTAGTGATGAAAGAAATGGCCAAGCATGTGCCCGATGCAGGGTCCTATGCGCCGGTGACTGTCTTGGTTGATGAAAGGGAAGATGGCGTCCATTTGTCATACGACAAGATGGTTAGCTTTCTGAGTCCCTACGCAAACCAGGACGCGCTCACGATCGCGCACGATCTCGACCACAAGATTGTGAAGCTTCTGAATGATGCCGCGGTCGAGTGAAGCATTTTCGGCCCAACGAACAACGACGCTAACAACGAAGGAGGAGACTATGGTCTTCGCAGGAATCAAAGTGCCCGACACAACTCTCGTCACCGACGCAATGGAGTTAGCTCGCGGTCTTTTAGAGCCGTTCCTATTCAACCATGTCATGCGCTCATGGCTGTTTGGAGTCGTGCTTTCAGAGAGCGCCGAACATGCACCGGACGCGGAGCTGTTGGCCGTTGCTGCGGTTTTGCATGATCTGGGCTTGACAGATCGCTACACGGGAGCGAACCGCTTCGAAGTGGATGGAGCAAACGCGGCCCGCGTGTTTCTGAGTGATCAGGGCATCTCAGCGCATCAGATGCAGCTTGTGTGGGATGCGATTGCACTCCACACCACCCCGACTCTCGCGCTCCACAAAGAACCCGAGGTCGTCATGACTCACTCAGGCATCGCGGTCGACGTTCTCGGAGTGGGCCTCGATCGAATCCCGCAGGACAAACAGCGTGCGATCCTAAGTGCATTTCCGCGCTTGGCATTCAAGACCCAGTTCAAAGGGTGCCTCTGCAACGTCGTTCGCCAGAAGCCGATGACCGCCATAGACAACATTCTCAGAGATTTCGGCATTCGTTACGTCGAGGGGTTCTCGCCTGCGAATTTTGCCGACCTCGTGGCAAATGCGCCATTTTCCGAATAGCCGATCGACGATTCGCGGGACTTGGACCAAGACTGACTCGGATTATTTGGAGAGATCGACCATTTCTTTGAGATCGCGGAAGACTTTGCGAATATGTTCCAACCCTTCGCCAGCCCGTGCGACCACTATGGCACCCTGCCATGTATTGACGAAGAGATTTGCCTTCACGCGCGCCATCCCAGGGGCGTCTCCCAAATCCCGAAATGCCTCGTCAAAAAGGCCGGTGATTCGCTGGAGAGTTTTGAGCGCCTTCTCCTTCATTACAGCGGAAACTCCATCGGAGTCGCCCGCTGCATGGCCCAGAGGGCAGCCAATCGGATTCGGCTGTTTGGGGTAGAGCCTATACATGCCGTCCAGGAACCCATGGATTCTTTTCTTGGGGGAGAGAGCGGCATCTGCCAGGGTTGCCAAGGGTCCAGCCTCCATGCCCTCCATCAAACTTCCAAAGATTGCTTCGAAGAGGCTCCCCTTGGTCGGGAAATGGTGGGTAAGCTTGCCGGCGCTGGTATCAGCGGCTTGCGTAAGGTCCGCCATCGTTGTCGCAGCATAGCCTTTAGCGAGCACCACCGCAGCGCCGGCCTGAATGATCTGTTCGCGGGAAAGTTTTCCTTTGTCGTATCCCATAATTTTCTGAACCATTATAACAAACAGAACATCCTCTTTGTATGTTGGTCTCGCTGCAGTGAACGCACCGGGAGGAATCGAAGTCAAGAAGTCAGTAAACCTAATACTTTCAACGAATTGATGCCCAGCATCCTCGGAAGGAGAGCTCAATGAACATCGCACTAGTAGGAGCAACAGGAAACGTTGGTACCCGTCTCATTTCAGAACTCACGCGTCGTGGTCACCACGTAACGGCGATCGCTCGTCATCCCGAAAAACTTCAAGGACAGGCCTCCGTGAGCCCGGTTTCAGGGGACGTGCAAAACGAGAACGCACTTGCCGCGGTGCTTGCTGGGCACGATGTCGTGATACACAGCGTGAAGTTCCTCAGTACGAATGCCTCGAAGATCATCGCCGCAACCAAGGCGGCGAAAGTGCCACGGCTGCTCGTGGTCGGGGGCGCTGGAAGTCTGGAAGTTAGCCCCGGACTTACTCTTGTGAACACCCCAGACTTTCCCGCTGAGTACAAGCCTGAGACGCTCGCCGGCGTGGAGTTCCTGAATGTCTTGCGTGGGGAGAAGGAACTCGATTGGACGTTCTTATCTCCATCCTACTTTTTTGCTCCCGGCGAGCGCACCGGCAAATTCCGACTCGGTAAAGACGAACTTTTGGTTGCTGCTGACGGCCAAAGCCGCATATCCACCGAAGACTTTGCGATCGCACTCGTGGATGAGTTGGAACAACCGAAGCACTCTCGCCAACGATTCACGGTTGGGTACTGATAACAGATCTGTGCACGAACTGAACGGCGGATTAAGCCAATCGCCGACCACGGACTATATGAAAGCGAGAGAGGTAGGGAATGGTTATAGCAGGAATCAAAGTACCCGACACAGTTCTGGTTCGCGATGCGATTGATTTGTCACGGAGCGCGTCAGAGCCATTTCTCTTCAACCATTCGATGCGCTCCTGGCTATTCGGCGTATTGCTTTCAGAAAGCGCTGAACGTGCTCCGGATGCCGAGTTGTTGGCAGTAGCCACGATTCTGCACGATCTGGGCTTGACTGACCGCTATACGGCGGAAAATCGTTTCGAGGTGGATGGCGCCAATGCGGCGCGCTCGTTTCTGAAGGGGCGAGGCATCTCGACGCAGCAGATGCAAGTGGTTTGGGATGCCATCGCGCTTCATACCACACGATCTATCGCTCTTCACAAAGAGCCCGAAGTGGCTATGACCCATTCGGGAATAACGGCGGATGTTCTGGGGGCAGGCCTTGATCGAATTCCGCAGGACAAACAAGGCGCGATCCTAGCCGAATTTCCGCGCCTGGCACTTAAAAACGGACTCAAAGAGTGCCTTTGCAACATCGCTCGTCGGAAGCCGGAGTCCACCTTTGACAACATCGTTCGGGATTTCGGCGTTCGATATGTCGAGGGGTACACATCCCCCAACTTTGCCAATGTCGTCGCGAATGCACCATTTTCCGAATAGACGACCTCCCGATCATCGAATTGCGCACACGTATCAGCGCGGGTAAAGAAGGAGACAACATGAACTACCAAATTCAAGGACTTTCCATCCATGCGGAGGTGCACGGGACTGCGGAGCCGGCTCTCGTATTTCTCCACTACTGGGGTGGAACTTCACGCACCTGGCGCAAGGTTACCGCCGAACCTGAGCGACAGTTCATGACAGTGGCCTATGACGCGCGTGGCTGGGGGAAGTCCGACAAGACCTTAGCTGGCTACAAACTGGCAGACCTTGCTGACGAAGCTCTCTCACTGGTCAAAGCGCTGGGAATCAAACAATACGTCCTGGTTGGGCATTCGATGGGAGGCAAGGTCGCGCAGCTCGCCGCATCGCGGAGGCCGGAGGGGGTTTTAGGCCTCATTCTAGTGGCTCCTGCTCAGCCAACGCCTCGGCGCAATCCTGAAGAGATGCGTCAAGGACAGCTTCATGCGTACGACAACCGTGAGAACGTTCTTAAAGTCATTGGGAGTGGCCTCCTGACTGCTCATCCCCCTTCGCCAGAGATCGTAGAGCAAATTGTCGAAGACAGCTTGTCCGGCTCTCGAGAGGCGACGATGGCATACCCGATGGAGTCAATACTTGAGGACATCTCGCCTGAGGTCGCGAAGATCAATGTTCCAACGGTACTGTTGGCGGGCGAACTCGACCAGGTCGATTCAATCGAACGACACGAGACCGAAATCCTAGCTTACCTTCCGAATGCCGAGTTCAAGATCATCAAGGGGAGCGGCCACTTGATTCCGATTGATGAGCCTGTGCAGTTGGCGAAAGAGATTGCAAGTTTTACAACGCGGCTGGCGGGATAAGGAAGAACTTCCAAAGGGGGGCGCCGAAACCTTGCCCCGATTACTTCGTGGACATCGTTGTATATAGCCGAGTTCCAATCCGAGTCCTAATGTCTACTTCTGACACCCATGATGGCCACTTCGGACGGGAACACGCACACCGATGCCCTCAATGTGGTCACGTGGTCATGTTCTTGATGCGGACGGGTATCCATACCGCGCCGGTTCGCGAAGCAAATCCCATCTGACATAATAGAACAGCCGGGATCGTCGGAACGCCGTGCGTGAGGGCAAGGAAAGATCCATCGCCGAGTTCACTCTTACGGGCATGAATCGTAGCGATTGCCTGTACGCGCGCGGCTTCGGCAGCCCAGACAAGGCGAAAGACAACCCCGTCCTGGGTGAAGGCTTGGGTCCGCTGCGCGTCGCTCGCCTTCCTGCCGCTAAGAATCTCAGAGAATGCTGTGCCTTTAACCCAACCAGCGAGCGCAGAATCCTAGTTATCCGGGAGATTTCTAACCGAATAGAACCGCTCCGGTATGATGAGCTGAGCCAGTCGAATAGCAGAATCAGCAACCCCTTGACTGTCATTTGCCGTGACCGCAGCCTGCAAGGAAGATAGAGTTTCAACCAAGCTGTCGAGCTGTTCATGGATGAATAATCCGGGCGCTCGACCAAGACCGGAGCAAAAGCAGGCCTCACGTTGAGTAACCGTCGTGTTTTGCCAAAGCCAGTTCGCCCGCGAAGCGAGTAAAGCAAGTTCAAGGTTCCTTTGGGATTCCTTTAGGCGTACGAGCGTCCGCTTCCAGAGTGTGTTCTTGAGTACCTCGTCCAAAGTGGCGGCCAGCTTGTCAACCTGTATGTCGAGTGGTTCTATCAACGGGTGCACAAATGTCCATGTCGCATAGGCTCCAGATTCGCGATCTGCCCTAGTACTTGGTGACGCGATTGGCCGTTATTTCAATCGCTGCCAAATGAATGGTTTAACCGCCGCACACGTAACGCGGACTTGCGTCACTAAGTACTAGCACCATCGCGCCAAAACCGGGCAGCTGGATATTATGCTGAGTAGGCACCTCGCCGGATTTGGAACGAGAAACTCCCTTCCCACCAGCAATCACGGAACCTCCCGCGAAATGGGGTTCGGGTCCCCCAAGGAGACTTCGGGATCGGAATAACTTCCGAATGGGGCGTCCTCTGCTCGGTGACCCGGTGCGACATCGCGTCGACAGCTAAGATTCATCGACGGCGTATCGAACGTAAACACTGCGCCGTGATCGCGAGTTATCATTGATCGTACATGCTTTGGTACTGACCCGGAGAGCCGCCGGGCACTTCTCCACATGGGGAGGGCGCGGAGCCCGGTTGAACGCACGATCAATTGCCAATTTGGACAGGCCAAGTGCTGCTCGGCCCCACGAATTGCCCCTTCACCCCAGTCTGGGAATACCGGGACGGGGATATTCTCCATTTTTTAAGGATATCGAACCGGCAATATGTCCCAAATTAATTAGAAAATGTGGTGCCCGGCTTTTCTCAGAGAGTCGCGGTAATTCTTTCTCGTTTCTATTTGTTCCGAACTCCTGTGCAGTTGTATAGTCATTGGCATGATTTGGCGGTGGATGGTCGTCATGAAAGTACACCTGAGAATCTTGGCCGCTGGTTTCGCGTTGTTCTGTCTATGCGGACTTGAGTTGGGCACCGTCTCCGCCCAACTGAATCAATTGCCTGCAAAAGAGTACATCGACCGCATGGACAAGGACTCGCGGCAGTCTACCCTCAAGGTGGATGAGGTTATCGCTAAGCTTGGACTGAAACCTGGCGATGTCGTTGCCGATATCGGTTCGGGCAGTGGCTTGTTTTCCATCCCTTTTGCCAAAGCCGTTGCTCCGAATGGCGTTGTTTACGCCGTAGACATCGATAGCGACATGCTCAGTTACGTTGCGAACAAAGCCGAAAAGGGAGGTGTCACCAATCTTCGCACTGTCCTCGGCGAATACAACGACCCCAAGCTGCCAGAACATGTGGACGTGGCCTTCTTCCACCGCGTCCTGCACATGATTCAAAACCGGCAGCTTTATTTGAACAACACCGCCCCCTATGTCAAACCCGCGGGCCGCATCGTCATCATCGATAAAAATCCTGACCAATCGCCCAACAGCTGGATGTGGCTAAAACAAGCGGACGTGGACACTTGGATGGCGGCGGTCAGTTATTATCCGGCCCAACAATTCAATCTTTTCAATGACCGCTATTTCGTCGTGTATCAGCGGCCCGACGGTAAAAAAACTCCTCTCCTCGATAAGCACACGCCTTCCGGCGCACCGGAGAACTGAACCGGGAACGGGTCAGAAGGGGGGTGACACCCTTCTCCTTCCCCCCAAGTCCGAAGCAAATTAGGAACGCAGTCATTTTTCGAGGGACATTTCCACAATGAACTCGGATAAAATTATGACCCGCAACACACTCAGGGTGCTTGGTGAGACAAATCGCCTTCTCCCTGATCATGCCGTGAGACTGGAACGAAGACACGGACTTGATCGACGCATCGCAGGCAGCCCTGCCGCCGGAGCGGCCCCCGACGACCGACGCCGCTGCGCAGCCGTGGGCTCTTAAGTAGTCGACCGCCGCGAGAGCATCTTTTCAAAGGGGGCGCGATCAAAGTCCGCCGCGCCGGGACCTGTCGAACAGCTGAATCTACGGAAGTCGATTGCCAACGCTCTAAATCCCGCGGCTGCCAATGCCTGTGCATGTTCAAGCCAGCTCTCCTTATTAAACCTGCCGCTGTGAGCAAGTATCACGGCACGGGCCATGGCCATAGACATCAGCACAAATCCGTCCACCGTCATTCGTAGGAAACGAGATGTCTTGCTATACTGCAGCCATTGGCGGCACGATCATGGCCAGGACCAGAGCGCGAAGGAGCCATATGCGGGGATTATACAGCGGCATTCCGGCGTCACCGGCGAATTGCTCAAACGTCGAAGTAGGAGTTCCGATTCACGTTCTTGCACCGTAAATGAGCAAGATGCCGAATGCTGCGACTGGTTTTGGGTCGTATTGTCGGCCACGCGGAGCGTGGGCGCGCTCAGGAAGTTGTTGGCATCCTGACTTCCGGATCGGGCGTCACTCGGGAGGAATCCTACTGCGCTCCTTTCCAGCCACGGCGGAGAAGTTCAGTAATCGCCCTCCATTCAGATTTTTCTTGCAGAGGAGAGTACTTGGTCTCAGACTGATTGTGGTGTTCCATAGAAGAGTCAGAGCGGGGCCCGCGGGCAAGTACTGGAAACTTAGGTCGCGATGATCACTCAAGTCGAAGCTCTCGCCAAGTATGCTGCCCGCGCTTCCTTCTCCGACCTCTCAGCAGAATCGCGCAGGCAGTTGCCGATCCATATCCTGGACTCGCTGGGCTGCTGCATCGCCGCCCTGGGCGCCGGCCCTGTCCAGGCCTGTCGCGACCAGGTAGCGGAGTTCGGTGGCGTCGGCCCGTGCGCACTGATCGGAGGTGGACAAGCGAACCCGATCTATGCGGCCTTCTGGCATACCGCAGTCGTACGCTATGTCGATTTCATGGACAATTTCCTTGCGCAGACTGAGACGTGCCACACGGCGGACAATTTCGGCGTGGCGCTGACGATAAGTGAGTACACGGGCGCCAGCGGCCGCGACCTGATGCTCGGGGTCGCGCTTGCCTACACAGTCCAGTCACGCTTCGTTGATGGCGCCAACTTCATGACCAGCGGCTTCGACCATACGACGCAACTAGCCTTCTCGCACAACGCTGCCGCGGGCCGATTGCTCGGCCTAAGCGAGCAACAGATCGCGAACGCCATCGCGATGGCTGCGGTCAGCGATGCATCCTTCGCCGTCGTTCGCGCGAAGCCGCTGTCGCAGTGGAAAGGCCTTGCCTCGGCGCAGTCGGCGGTCGGCTCAATGAACGCTCTATTCCTCGCCCGCCGCGGCGTGGAGGGACCACTGCGAGTGATCGAGGGCCCGTTGGGCATTGACTACCTCTTGAGGATGAATATCTACATCGACTGGGACAAGCAGGGGTACGAGGGCGTCGTGGAGAGCACCATCAAGAAGTACAACTCTATGATCCACACACAGTCCGCAGTCCATTGCATGGTCGAGCTCGCTCAGCAGAACAAACTCGACCCCGGCAAAGTGGTCTCCATCGAGGCAGAGGTGTTTCAGCTCGCCTACGACTTCGCGGGCGGTGGCCTCTACGGCGTGGACAAGGTCATCCGGACCAAGGAGCAGGCGGATCACAGCCTGCCTTACCTCCTCGCAGTGGCCATGCTTGACGGCGACGTGATGCCGGCGCAATTCCAGCCGGAGCGCATTATCAAACCCGACGTTCAGGGCCTGCTGAAAAAGGTCTCGGTCCGGCCGAACCATGAATACACGGACGAATATCCCGCGAAAATGCCTGCCAAGATCACCGTCAGGCTACAGGACGGGAAGGTGATCGAGCACGAGGTTCAGGACTACCCGGGTCTGGCCTCCCATCCGTTCTCATGGGAGGATTCCGTCGAGAAGTTCGACAGGCTCGTGGCCGGCCGCGCCGACAACGGGCTGTCCGGGGAGATCAAGGACGCCGTGCGGTCGCTCGAAAGCATCCAGGTCAGGGACTTGATGCAGCTGCTCGGTCGCGTCAGAGCAGCGGCTTCGGCCGCATCATCGAATACGATCTGACTGACCGAAAAGGAGAAATCGAGATGGCTATTACACCCGACCGCGTTCGCGACATCTTCAAGGGACTTGAAAGCGGCGACGGCGCTGCCTTCTTCGACCATGTGGCCGACAATGTGGACTGGATTGTCGAGGGGACGCACCCACTTGCCGGTCACTACCTCAGCAAGAAGGCTTTCATAGAAGGCACCTTCGCCAAGCTAGGTCAGGTCCTTCCGCAGGGCGCGCAGCTCCAAATGGAGAACCTGATCGTCAAAGACGATCAGGCGGTGGTCGAGCTTCATTCTCTAGCGACGGCCAAGAATGGCATGCGCTTCGACAATCGCTACTGCTGGGTGGTCTATTTCCAAGACGGATTAATCGTACGCGTTCGCGCCTATCTCGACTCGGCCATGGTCGCCCGATTGTTCGAGGAGAACCCGATATAGCAGGATCGGCTGGAACGGTTTAGCTTAAGCTCATGCAGCCCGCTCACTGCAGGGCGTACCGTGCGAGACCCATCGCGATCGATCTCCTGACTGTTCGGCCCCGAAGAGGAGACTTCGTCATGTACTTCGCGATCCTCTGTTTCGACAAGCCGGGAACTGGTGAACTACGTGAAACGATCCGTCCTGCCCATCTCGCCTATCTGAAAAAGCACCACGACAAGATACGTCTGGGTGGCCCGTTCGAGAACGACGAGGGAGGTATCGTTGGAACGCTTTTCATCATTGATGTAGAGACTCGCGCGGCTGCCATTGCCTTTACGGAAGAGGAGCCATTCCACAACGCTGGCGTCTTCGAGTCGGTCGTGGTTCGGCGGTGGAGACAAATGCAGCCGGAGGTTTCTCCTGGGGCGAACGCGAGCAGTGCGATCGAGGCGGAGATGCAGTTGAAAGAAGAAGGACAATGACGGCGATCTTGTGATTGCTAGTGAGTTGTCAGCCACTCGGAAAGTGCGCTTGGAGTAGTTCGCTTGGCACATCGTTGTCCAGATACGGGGTTCGGGTCCCCGCTGCGGACTAACGGGGAGTTAGGATTAGAACTTCTACAAATAGGCCGTAATACAACCATGTGGAATCCGGGGACGGCCGGAGAACTGGAGGCGTTAGCATGTCCCCCGCTGCGTCCTCAACTCGGGCGGCTCAGAACAGCAGTTTCCTATCGCGGATAGGATGATAATAGGCACATGGGAACTCAGACGTGCATACTTGTGAGCGTGTTGCTGGCTAGAGACTTCAAGGCATTTAGCTAGTGCACGCGTTCTCGTACCTAGTTGTGGAAGCGATTGACGAAACCACCACACGTGCCGGCGAAAAGCGGTATTGATGCGAATCGTAGCATTGCACGGTACGCTGGATCTTCTTCTGGTGATGGAAACAGGGACCCGAAGGTTGACTTCGTTTCGTAAGTCCCGGGTGCGAGGCGAAAAATGCATACCACGGCTTCGGCCAAACGATTTTGATGGTCGCTGTGTCCGCCTTGAAAGAACCGCGCACGTTGCTCTCGTGGTCGCCGGGCAACGAATCCAAAAGACGCGAGTTCTTGACAGTCGTCCAGGGATTGCTTTATTGAATCGGTCACGGTCTGGCAGACGATAATTACAGGCCATTTCTCCCGGTCAGCAGGCCAGTCTTCGATTCGTAGGGCGGTGTACATGGCCGCGCCGGCCTCGTCCCGGCTAAAAAGATTTGTAGCAAACCACAGCGCGACGTCTTCGCTTGTGGTCACGTCCAAGCCGTGACTGGGAATGCCATAGTGTTGGGCCAGCGCGAGCACCGCCCTGTCCAATCGACAATCGGGTGCGAGTGCAGCGCTCCTCCACCTTTCGAGGAGATCGCTTTCTCCGCCATCAGTCCTGCGAAGGATATCTTCTTCTAAGAACGCCTTGAGCCCGAAGTGAACTTTGTCGTAATCATAATCGGCTTCTCGCGATGCCGCAGTGGTTAGTGAAGGTTCATCAGAGCAGGACTCTGCAAACAGCATTTTCCGTACTGCATCATGTCGTTGGAGCAGGTATAGCCGCCGTTGCCCACGAAAGAAGAGCCCTTCTTTGTGGCGAAGCGGGATTCTGGCGAGTTGAGTAGTCAGTTCCTCGCTGCTCCCAATGTCAACGACTGGTACGCAATAGTGCTTGCAGCGCACCAGGCTGTATGAGGAGAGCCCAGCATAGAATTCTTCGTAATGGTCGCGCAACACCTCGTGCGTGCCGTAGAAGCCGTAATCACCCGGAACGCGCGCCCGGAACGGAGTTCGATAGAACTTGTCGAGTACGAACCCCGGAAGTGCCCGTCTATCTTGCTCGTCCCGCGTTTCCCAGAACGCAGGCGAGGGCTCGTTCGCGGGGTTGATCTCGTCGATTGGAATAGAACCGATAACAGTTCCATTTCCTTGAGCGTCGAGGAGCGGGACGATAAGGGTTGCTGGTAGAGCCACAATGCCACTGGAAGCCAGCGCCTCGGCATCCGAATCGCTGTACCGAATCCTTTTTGCATAGTTGATGTTCAAACCGCGATGATAAATCTGGCGAATCGCTGCGTAGTACGCGAAGTACTGGACGTTCATTGCACCGCCAAGCCAAGCGCCTAGCGATGCCATGGCGTAGTGCAGGTGCGTCGGCAGTTGCCGCGGAAACTCAGAAAGTATACCGTCAAGGTTTTCTGCGGCGAACCCCTCTTCATGGAGCGCTTTCTGTATAGTTTCGGCCCGACGCGTAATAAGCTCGCGATGAAGCGTCACGATGTTCATGAGTTGCCCAAGGAATGTTGAGAACGCATATGGCCATGGACTCTCCTCCTCCCAAACTAACATGTCTCCCTTCTCGTACACACCGTATTTGGCGTGCTTAAGCCCCAAAGACTTTACGTCAGCCGAAACGCCGGCGCTTTTTATTGTCTCGCAGCCTGCTATGAGGTCAGTTACTCCAATTGGGATGTCAATCGTTCTGAAAAGGCCGCGCAAACTTGAGATATAGGCGTTTCGCTTCGCTGATACCCCGCGCAAGTCCACCCCAAAATGGGTTGTACTTTCGCCCTCTTTGAGGAGGCGTACCGCTCGGCGTAACTTTTCCAAATCGACAGAAATGAATGGAAACCGTAGGTCCGCATAGACTTCTAGAAACATGTCGGGGCTCTGCATGCTCACCTCTCAACGCCGAGGACGCCAACCCTTAGCCGGAAGGCGCCATTTTCCTCGGAATATTTCAGAGCACTAGGTTGCGCGGCAGACAGAATACCGTTTTCTACTAAAGAGCTGCTTTATCATGTTTCTTGCCAAATCAAGGTTTGGATTCATCCAGTTGAAACGAAAAAAGATCTCCCGGCAAATCTCGACTGTGAAAGACCGGGGACAAAAAACCACGGAACGTTACATTAGTTTGCTGCCAAACCACGATCGAGATCATGCGCCAATATGCTTCATGCGACCTTGGCACAATCGTCAATGAAACCGAAGCTCCTCATCGTCTTGGCGTTCTCGTTCTAGCCTGCTGACAGCACTCTCGTGCAATTTAGAGAAAAATGTGCGCGCCGTGGACTCAGCCGCGAAGGCTCCTCTGAGTGCGGCCGCCCGGTCCCTTAACAATGTGAATCTCGGAGACGGTTGTCCTGGTGTTCGTTGGAAATGCCCCAAGTGGGCATTGGTAAGTAGCACCGATATGGCGCGATCGCCGAGACTATGGTCCAGGCGTTCACACAGCTCAATCACGTGTTCAGCGAACCAGGGTCGACTCAAGGCTAATTCCGGTGGAGCACCGCCGATGAGATCAAGTGCTGCTCTCACCTTATCCGGCTCCTGAGAGTGTAACAATTCGTCGAGGGCCGTAAGGGTCGGGGCATCAACCGCCGCAATACCCCAAAAAAGCTCCCGCAGCCAATATCGTTGCTCGGCTCGGCTTGTGAAGCGGTCACGGACCTGGTTTAGCAAGTCTTGATATCGGGGGCTTCTCTGTAGAGCATGAAACGCATTTCCGAATCCGTGATGACGAACGGGAGTATAGCCCGCCGTATTCTCCCCGCGGGCCTCCATCGTAGCGTATCGGTCAAGGCGATTCATGGTGAATTCGTACAGGGCAACCGGATGATCTTGGCCGATCCCGTCAAGAAAGTATCCGACATGATGGCCCTCGTCGATGTTTTTGGTCACAACTAGCTTCTGCAGGAGAGTGAGGATTTCGTTTTCGGATAGATGGGCGAGATTAATGCCGCCGTAGTGCAGCGCACCGCACAACTCGTCGGCCATTTGGGGATCATCGCCGATGTCGGACCGAAGCAGCAAATTCAGAGCGGCACGCTCGTATTCGGCATGTGCACCAATTCGTCGGATTCCCGTGAACACCAAATGCCGAACGTTCAGGTTTGAATGCTGCGAAAGAAGTTCTAGGATCGCCAGGTCCGCATGGTTAGGTGTCGTTAGAGCCGGCCCATAGCAGACCGCATTAGCCGTACCGTACGCAATGTAAGGGCTTTTGTGCGCGGCCGCTCGCAGCCCCACATCGAGATAGCGCTCTGGGTCTGAATGCCGCAATCGTCGCAGAGCAATGCATATCATTTGGGCCAGATAGGGATGGGCATTGTTCAAGAGGTATGCGATCAGTTCGTCGAGAAAATTGTCGTCCGTGCAGAGATTGTCGATAAAGGAATAGGGTTTATCGCGTAGGTCTATCCCGCAGGACTCTGCGCCTTGCACCAGTCCAATCAGAGATTCGACCTGCTGGCGCGCAGAGACGTATTTTCGGCGGAAGATCTCCACTCCGCGGATTACCAGTTCCTGATGCTTACGACTCGCCTCCTCTAGGCTCTGGAACTCAGCATCAAGTTCCCAGTCTGCGGTACAAAACGCATCAAAGACTACCAGATCATCTGCAGAAGGTATGCTGGAGAGGACCCTATCAATTTGTTGCCGCATCGGGTGGTCATCAGAGCGCGGGCGGGCTTGGCGAAGCATATACCGGATCTGTCGGATGATTGGGATCGGCGTCGGCCGAGCTACGCGTGCTTGGATGATTCTCAATGCAGTCTCGCGCTCCGCATTCTGCCACGAATGCTCCTCGGGGGATGCTTGTCTCACCACCGCTGGAAGGAATCCGGACAGGATCCGTGCGAACGAATCCACGGCACGGAGGACAAGCTTCGGGTCTTCAGAGTTCAGACATAATTCGAGCAATGCGATCGCTTTTTCCCGAACGGGCCTTATTACCTCATAATTCAGCGCAAAGCCCCCGAATGTAATTGTGAACTCGTCGGCTTCCGTGAACTCCCCTTCCTTTGCCAGCAGTTTATCCACAACATCCAACGGAGTAAAAGGTCCGTCAAATGCGTGCTCCTGACGGCAAAGCCTCGCCGCGGCGTCGGCCATACGATCATTTAAGAGCACTGGCTTGTACCGTTCGTAACGTGCAAGATTTTCAAGTACACGCCGGGCATCCTCTGGATATCGTTTCCGATGCTGGTCGCCATGCCGTGCCAAAGACCAAAGCGTATTAATGGCCTCATCGAAGTGTTCGACATGGTGGGCGATCGGGCGGAGCAGTGGAGGGATTTCGCCCAATACGTTTTCCTGAGTTATGCTCCAGTCCGACGTAAGCTCGACCGGCACTGCCTGTGACTCAACCGCGCGACGTATCAAGCGCATCACACGGGCAGGCTGGAAGAGAGCGGCCCCTGTCAGAGCTTTAAGTGTTTCGATGCGATCTCCTGCGTTTGCGGTCTCAAATGCAGCACTGATCTCCATCCAAATTTGATCCATCAGCCCTACGACAGGCCCCTCATTGCGCTGGGTGATCCGCCAATCCAATTCCCCCAAGTTCCGAAGTGTATTGGACAAGTAGTTCGGCTGATACATTCGGAAGACCAGATCCGCAAATCCAGTGCTCTCACCCGCCCTTGTCAGGCATGCGCCCTCCAGGAGAAAGTCAGACAGCAGGTCTGGTACGATCCGGACCAACCGTCCGCCTCGCAGCAAAAGGCCATGTCGCTCCAGGCAGTCAATGGCTTGCAGAATTTCATCCTGCCTAATCCGGAGTACATCTGCCGTAGTGTTCAAGAAGTTCTCTGCCTTAGGCATTAGCGGACCGACGGCTGCGATTAAATTAAGCATTCTGCGCCAGTCAACGGTCCCAACAGGTAGAAGTCGCTCATATTCAGCAGAGAATCGGTCGAAAACTTGACGCCGGAAGTCTTCTTCGTTCGCTAAAAGTGCAGGCGGAATGTCACCTCTTGCAATAAGGCGCCCACCAACAACTGTGACCAGGGGCGTATCCGCAGAAACCACAGCAAGGGCTGGAGCATATTGCAAGTGCTCGCGTCCCAAACTCTCCTCAGCTAAGGCGATAACGCTACGGTGCCTTACCTGCTCTAGCTGGGCAAAGCGGTGGATCTGAGAGGGTTCGAAGCGGGTGGCCAGGGCAGCATCGATTTGGCTGGCCCCGCTCGGCCGAAGGCTCAATACGAGTTTGAGGTTTTGGCGTTGTCGCAAATTGCGCACGAGGATTAGCAGCTTATCGACAAAATCGAACCTGTGAGCATCGTCGGCGACGATTACAACGTTGCCGGAAGGAATTTCTTTGGAAGCCTCGGGATGCCAAGCAGCATCCTCGCGCACATAAAGAACCCTTACGTTTTCTAAGCTACCCGCCCAGTCGTGAAGAAGCTTGGACTTCCCGATCCCGCCACGACCGGTTAGAACGCCGACCATTAGTTCCGGGTTGGCGTGAAATGTATTTAGTGCTTGTATTTCGTCACTGCGTCCCTGGAGGGTCTGCTCGAAGTCGAATAGTTTGCGCTCAGCAGGCCGGTACGGCGCAAAGAACTCTTCGACCGTTGTGAACGTCAATCGTGCTCCGGGCCGCCCTGCTGAGTTCCATCTCTGCAAAGCCAAGAGTAGTTCAACTTGGAGTCGATCGGGATTGTCAAAGTATGCGGGAGTCAGGTGGGCATCGAGCACAGCCCTTTTGAACCCCTCTAATGCAGTTTTGAGGGGCTCCGCAGTCTCCGCATTCCGCCAGGTGCCGCCTTCCGTCCGAATGAACACCCAGATTGGCTTATCTAGTTCTCGAGCTGAACGAAACTCAGCTGCTGTGTAAGTGAGGTCGGCACTCTCTGGTATTAGTGAACCAGCCTTAAAACCGATTATTAGGACAACCGCATCCGACAGACGCAAATCACGAAGTGCCACCTCTAACGGCGTGGAAGATTCGGAGACAAATAACTCCATTCCCCATGGAACGATGTCCGATCGGCGCAAAGAGTCGATGGCGGCTTGCCGCTCGGGCTGTAGGTCCTTGAATGTCGAACTGATGAAGATCCTCACGGCACTTGTCCTTGTGGGATCAGATTCTCATGGCCGCGACAAGCAATTCAGTATCATATTAGTCCCTTCGTGTTCCGAGTCCAACTGTTCGCGGAAGGCTTCGCACTCCTGATGCGCGGCTCCACTTGACCGCAAGTCGCCAAACAGTAGAAGTGCCTAACGCATTCAAACTCCCGAGATACGGGGTTCTGAGATGTTTGGATCTGCGCTCCTCGTAATTGGCCGTGAAACGGCCTACCCGCGATCATGATTCGGCGAAGCTACACTCCAGATCACAAGAACGATTTAGAGACTCCACGTTAAATTGCGCGCTCGGATTGCGTCCGAGTGACCGACATATTGGGACCTGGCGGCGAGAGACAATTTGACCTGTCAGTCGGGAAATGGACAAATAATCAGATGGAACAATCACCGCTTCCGTAGTTCCACCCGTCACTCGTCGGGTGACTGCGGCGGTGCTTTTACCATCAGGAAGCGCTGGCCGTCGGCGGATACATCGTAGTTGGGCACCTCCCGAGACGGTGAGCCGAGGTATGCTCCTTCGAATAGCGTCCGCGGACTACCCGCTGTGAAACTCGGCTCCGTCGTAATATCCACGGCCATCATCTTACCCTCGCTGCTGAAGCCCTGGTACCGGTAGAACAGCTCCCGTCCGTTGGGGCTCCACACCGGCTCCGTGCCGCCTCCCTGCGAGACTTGCACCGCGCCGCCCGGCCCGGAAGATGGCCGCATGTAAACCTCATAGCCGCCGGATTCATCCGAGATATAGGCCAGCCAGCGCCCGTCGGGCGAAAACCGGGGGGTGGCTGCGTCGAGCTTTGATCGCAGGAACGGCCGCGCAGTGCGGTCGCTGAGCCGGAGCATCCAGACGTCATGGATCCAGACGTTCATTCCCGCATAGTGATTGAGTTTGTGGTAGGCCAGCCTCTGCCCATCCGGTGAAATCGACATCGGAACGTTGGCGCTTTCGCTGGTGGTCAGCCTCTCCAGGCCTCCGCTGCCATCGGCTAGTTGCCAGTAGATGTTCGCCGGACCTTCCTTATCCGAGCAGAACGCGATGCGCTTGCCATCCGGCGTCCAAACCGGGCGATTGCTCTCATTTCTATTCCCTAGGTGCGTTAACTGCGTGATAGTCTCGGCGGAAAAATCGTACAGCCAGATGTCTCCCTTGACGGAAACTGCCACTTGCCGGGCATCAGGTGAAATCCGCGGTGCTTCGTAGTCATGGGGAGGGGCGGGCAGCACTTGCTCAACCCCATCGCGGCACACCCACACCAGGCGGCGTTGGTATGCGCGTTGGATCGCTTTTCTTTCCCATTCATCGTGGGCATCTTCCTGCGCCTGCGCAAATTCCATGCTCTTTCTTAACTGATCATCAGTTAGCTCCCGGAGCATGCCGAATCCTTTTCTTCGTGTGTCCGAGCCGCCCTGGATGGCTTCCCCATCATTTTGATCTGTCAATGTGGTCCTCCAACTCCGGCACTCCCAACACTGCCTGCGGCCCGGTTGATTCTACCTCGAAGTTAAATCGATTCGCCGCCAAAACTCCAGATCAAATGAACGATTTCGACAAACCAGCCAAGTGGATAGTTCCCGCCAAGAAACTAACCTCAAGATGGACTACACGGGAGTTGGGCCAGACTTCGTTGAAATGAGGCCTGGGGCGGGGTATGATTTCGTCAGATATATGCCTGAAGACCTCCTGGTGGGAGATACACGATGAAGGCAGTGGTGCTGCGTGAGTATGGCGGTCCCGAGAAGCTGAGATTTGAAGACAACGTCCCCGAACCGCAGATGAGCGGAGGTACGGTACTGATCGAGGCAGCCGCGGCGAGCGTTAATCCGATCGACTGGAAGTTGCGTTCGGGAATGCGGCAGAAGGATATTCCGTTGTCGTTTCCGGCAATTCTGGGCCGCGATGTGAGTGGCGTCGTACGGGCGGTGGGAGCCAATGTGGAAGCACTTCAAGGCCGGCGACCGCGTTCTCCAACGCGACCTATGCCGAGTTGGTTGCAGTGGACGATTCGGACGTGGCCCATCTGCCGGATGGCGTGGACCTGGCGGACGCGGCCGCGATCCCGCTGATTTCCCTCACGGGAGACCAGCTTGTGCGCGTTGCGACAAACGTAAAGAAGGGACAGGTTGTGCTAATCACGGGAGCGCTGGGCAGTGTTGGGCGCGCGGCGGTGCATACGGCGAAGAAGATAGGCGCGCAGGTGATTGCAGGCGTTCGCGGGAAAGATCTGGATGACGCCCGCTCCCTCGGTGTCTCTGACGTGCTCGCGATTGATGACGATAAAGCGATTGAGAAATTCCGCCTGGTGGATGCAATTGCGGACACCGTTGGCGGGGACGTTGCAGCGAAGCTGATCGCGAAGGTAAGGCAGAACGGCTCCTTTGGGTACGCCTCTGTCTTGCCGGAAAGCGCGGCGGCCCAAAATCCGACAGTGAAGATTACGCGCGTGCAGGCGCAGCCTGATCCCTCCAAGGTGCGTGAGTTTGCCGATGACGTGCGCGATGGCAAGTTCGGTCTGCCGGTTGGTCGCCGGATGCCGCTCGGTGATGCGGCAGAAGCACATGTTCTAGGGGAGAAGGGCGGCATTGGGAAGATCCTCCTGCTGGCGCCGGATTCACAACACTGATTTCTTCACGGCGACCTCAGTGGACGCGTTACGCGCCGCTCGTAAGTGTTGGAGCGGCGTCAACTTGACGGAAAACGGCCTACCCATACAAGTAGCTACCTGAACTCGTCAACCTTGGTTTTGTCACGCGCTGGACAGTCTTTGGGCGTAAGCGCCCGTTTCTAATGCGGCTTGCCCCGGGGGTGGAAGTTTTTGAGTTTTTCTCCTGCCACCCGGCGCACGATGGTGTCCATCAACGGGGCCGGCGCGTCCATCTCTTTAGCGATCGAGCGCCCAACCTCTGTTTGTGCAAGCCTTCGCGGCCTCTTGCCCTGCAGGCGCTTGCGCTCCTTAGCGACGGCTGCTCGGATGAGCGTCAAGTCGCGCGCGGTAGGTTCCATAGGATCACTTAGCCTATCGCTGTGGAGGAGGTCGTCGAGCAGGGGGTAGGCTTTCTCGAAAATGGCACCCTCAATCATCTCGCCGAAACTGTGAAACTCCAGCTTGCCTTCCGGAGTAAGCTCGAAGTGCACCATAAAGTCGCTGATGGCTGTTAGCAGGGAGCCATCTGCATTTCCGATTTCGTCCAGGTATAGGATGGCGGCGTCTTTTGTGGGCGCTGCAACAAAAGAGCAGTCTCCGTTTTCCCAACGGCACATGAACAGTGGCATAAGCCCTCCTTTTCAATTGAACTCATAATGTCTTGAGCTGCTGTCGAGCCGAACTATCGCTGCAGCGCCATCGCCTGACCAAAAGGCCTGACTGGAATGTTTGCCCTCTTTGGATCGGTCATCTTGTGAATGACTGACGCAACTCGGAAACAGTACTCCTCGGCCTCCGGCTCATCGAAGAAGGCCGAAGCGCTAATCTTAATTCCATATCAGAATCTGTCAAAGAAAGGAAATTTGGATGCGCTGGTCTGGCCGTGTACGCATGGGCTATTTTCCGCTGCCACTGTCCGAAGCGGAGCGGATTCGCAAATTTCTCTTGTTTCCAGATCAACTCTCGTCGGCGCTTGACCCGTGCGTCGGCGACGGTGGGGCTTTCGAGACCATCACCAGCGGCGCCCACGTGCTTCGCTATGGCATTGAGCTTGATGCGTACCGCGCCGAGCAGGCCAGGGAGCAAATTGCCAACGTGCTCCAGGCCAATACATTAGAGGTGCAATGCCCGGTCGAAAGCTTTGACCTTCTATTCGAAAATTGCCCATATGACTGGACCTTGGAAGCTCCAGCAGAAGGTCGTAGCGGTCGCCTCGAGCAGGTTTTTCTGAGCCACACCTTCCGTTGGCTGAAGCCGGACGGGGTTCTGGTACTCGTGATTCCCGGAGAAAGACTCGCCGACTGTGGCCAAATTCTCGCCTCACAGTTTCGTGACGTTCGGATCTATCGGTTGGAAGCGCCTGAGTGCGTACGGTACAAACAGGTGGTAGTCCTTGGCTTGCGGCGGGATCGCCGCGAGCGGCAGCGTATGCATGACTCGGACATCACCCGTGGGCGGCTCCAACTCGCCAGCCTGGCAAGAAACGCCGCACAGCTTCCCGCCCTGCCTGATGAACCCGATGTGCAATATGGCGTGCCACCGGGCGGGCCAGTCCAGCTTGCTTCTCGCGGACTCCCCCTTGATGAAATCGAGGACCTGCTGCCGCAATCGTCCGCTTACCGCCAAGCAGGCCGCATCCTCTTTGCCGATCAGCGCTCCACTTCGGGGCGACCACTCACTCCTCTCCATGGGGGCCACACGGCGTTACTTGCTGTGAGCTCATTGTTGGATGGGATCTTTGGGTCAGAAAATGATCGACATCTGGCTGCGTGGCATTCGGTAAAGGTCGTAGACAAGAAAGAGGAAGAGGAAGATGGCGTCGTAACGATCACCGAGCGCGAACATTTTTCGAACGAATTGACGCTCATTTTTGAAAGCGGCCATGTTGCCACGCTCAAATGATTCCGCCGCAACCGCTACTTCCCACCTCAGGCGAGGTTCAAAGCCTGAGAGAAAGGAGGTGCAATAGGCCTCGGCCACCAGTGGCGGTGGTCCAGGCTTCTATTATGCGCGCAGTCGCGCGCCGGAGAGCCGCGGAAGGAGGCCCATGAAAAACGCGCATGAGCGCTGCGGGATTCTTGAATTCACGAAGCGGATGAAAGAAACTACTACTCACATCCGGCTGCGCCTGGACCGGCTCGTTTGTGAGGCCGAAAAGGAGAGGTCGAAGATTCACATCCTTTCGGTTCTCGGTGGGGACTCGGACGTGGGCGCCATCTGGGCAGCTATCAAGGAAGAGAGTTACTTCACGGTGCAGGGTCCGGGGATTGATCCGATAACCGGCAGTCTGGGCGCCGACGCACAATGTTTTCGCGGGACGATCACCATCGCTGGTCGAAAGCCGATTCGGCACCTGGTTGCCCTCTCTGCCGAGGTGGCAAGAACCCGGCCGGGAGCCGACCGGGAAGGCAACCGCACGGTGCTATGCGACGACGATCCGAAGTTTGTGCTGTATCGCGTCGCGCAACGGTTCGGGCTGCCGGTGGTACCGGAGTGGGCCGACTGGTTCAATGCGGAACTCAACCGGCGAAGGGCAGTCAGGCCGTTGTTTGGACTGGGGTGCTCGCCAGTTTTGGTGTCCGGCACGAAGAAGATTTTTCTGAAATGGATCGGAAGGGCGCTTCGACGGAAACAAATTCAGTTCCCCGATGAAAATGGCCCCGTCCGCTGGACTCAAACCAACAGCTTCTTCCCCGTTGGCGAGACTGATTTGGAGGCGGGAAGTCAGCGGGAGGAAAGCAAAATTATTCCCGCCATGTCAGAGGAGCGTGAGGAGACAACACCGTGCGAATCGCATTAAAGGTTACCAGTAGTAACGAGAACTGCAACGGAGGGTGCGAATTCGCTCTCGTGGACCTGAATTCGGAGCTTGCTATCCTCGCGTTGAGAAGGATTGCAGTGCTCAGAGAACAAAAGATCCTCGACCCCGACATCGACGAATCCTACTACTGGGCTTACTTTGTGGAATGTTACTTCGATCCTTCGGTTGAGTCGTCGGATGACGTCAAGGAGAGCGACGGCGCGAGTTCCGCGGTGGGGGACATACTCGATGATCTCGACATCGATATTGATGAAGTTGTTTGTGTTCCCGAGAATTTCCAGGTACCACCCAGTCAGTGCGCCATCGTCGAGTGCGAGCAGATGGTAGTTTCGGCGGATTCAATTTCGTTCACGGCCATCCCGAGACATGCCAGCCTTCGGGTCGCAACAGCAGAAATTCCGGTCACCATGCTCGAAACGGCGGCAGCGCCAGTGCGTTAATCACCCTCGTCCGACGTTTCTTCATTACCTCCTCGTCGTCACCTGCCTATAACCCACCCCCCGCATTCTTCATTTGACTTAACTCGAAACGGAGGAGGCCAATGCCCGTACCAGACAGCATTTCGGAATACTTACGTTTATGTGGTCGACAACATAAACGTAAATATGTTGGGATATCGCTTATGTTGGCATGTTTCATTAAGTGCCTTCCATTCAGTTTGTTGCCTCCCGTGATGGCCACATAACCTGCATAATTGGCTGATTTCAAATTCACTCCAAGGAGTCAGCCAAATGTTTGACCAACTAGTGAAACGCAGTGATGCGGTATGGATTTATAGGACGGGCCGCTTTGCCGAAGAGCGGCGTGCTTTCCTTTGTGACCTTAACGAACGTGGCCATGGATGGCACACGCTCCGACAGACAAACAAATTCTTGCTGGTTATTGCGGAGCGAGTGAACATACGGCAACGGATGCCGATTACGGAACGGCAGATCGTGCGGGCAGCCAGAGACTGGGCCGCGAAGACATGCGCGCCGAGTTGCACAGGCGAATCGCGTGACTACGTATCGAAAAGGTTCATCTTTGTGGCTAAGCAATGGTTTCGTTTCTTGGGCAAGTGGTGTGAGCCGGGCCGCAATCCTGAGTTCAAGCCAGAACTCGACAGTTTTCTCAAACAGCTCCGTGATGAAAGAGGATATACGGACCAAACCATTTCCACCCACGAGTCGGCGCTTAACCTTTTCTTTGAGTGGTTTGGAAAACTCGGCATCTCGCTGAAGGAAGTGTCTCCCCAGATCCTTGCGGCGTATTTTGTTCAGAACAAGGCACGTGGCTGGAAGAAAACAACAGTCAAAGCATATGGTAACTCTCTACGCGCCTTTTTTCGCTATGCAACCCGGCGCGGTTGGTGCGCGCCAGGATTGGCGGAGACAATACAGAGTCCACGCATCTACTCGAACGCCGGCCTTCCGGAAGGTCCAAGTTGGGAACAGGTCCGGCGCTTGATTGCCAATCTCAACACAGAGCGTCCGAGCCATATTCGCGATCGTGCAATCATTTTGCTTCTGGCGGTCTACGGTCTGCGAATAAGCGAGGCTTGCGGGCTAACTTTGGATGACGTGGACTGGGCCAATGAAAAGCTCCGCCTCCGACGGCTGAAGAACAGGCGGAATCAGGAATTTCCACTGACTGCCGAGGTGGGCAATGCTATCCTGAAATACCTCCAGAACGTACGGCCTCGAAGTTCTTCGCGCGTTCTTTTCCTCACGCTGCGCAAACCGCATAGGCCCATGAGGGGCAGAAGTGCATCTTCTACCGTCGCCCGGTACGTTGGGGCGCTTGGTCCCTTACGACACTATGGCCCACACAGTTTGCGCCACGCCTGTGCCAGCCACCTCCTAGATGAGGGATTTTCGATTAAAGAAATCGGCGATCACCTTGGTCACCGCTCGCCAAGGTCGACGCAGATCTATGCCAAGGTCGACCGTGCGAAACTGGCGCAGGTTGCTACCGCAGAACTATCGAGCCTGACGGAATACCTACGGACACAAGCGCAGCCGATTACTCCGGACTGGGCAAAAGAACGCTTGCGTTCACTTCAGCAGGTCTCCAATTTCGGATTAGGAGGCCTTCAATGAAACTCGCTCCCGCCATCGAAGAGTTCATCCAATACAAACGGGCCCTGGGTAATTTGTACATCGGGCCAGCTAATGTCCTGAAGGCATTTCTCCGAAAGACAGGAGATCTCGAGTTGGACGCTCTCACGAGCGGCCATTGCGAGTCATTCCTGCCGGCCAAAGGTGGTGAAGTTACGAACTTTTGGTTCAAGAAGTACCAGGCGCTCGACTGTCTTTTCCGTTTTTCAACCAGCCGAGGTTACATGAAGCATCGAATACTGCCGACCTCGATGCCCGATCGACCGCCGCGCTTCATCCCCTACATCTATTCGACCGAAGATATCCGCCGCTTGTTGGGCGTGCCTGACTCGCATTACCCGCGAACATGCCCGTTGTCGCCGGACACCATGCGTACTTTCATCCTCGTGCTTTACGGGACCGGGCTGAGATTGGGAGAGGTGAGTCGTCTGACGCATGCCGACGCCGATCTCAGAAATGCAACCCTTCTGATTCGGGAAACGAAGTTCGGAAAGTCGCGACTAGTTCCGATCGGAAAGGATCTTGTCAGCATCCTCAGACTTTACCGAATGCGTCATCGTCCGGGTGTAGGGTACCAGCGCCCACCGACACTCCTCGCCACCAAGATTGGGATGATGATCCGAAACGATCATGCCGACCACCAATTCGAATGGCTGAGAAAGGAGGCCGGGGTACTGCGATTTGACACTGCCCGCTATCAACCGAGGGTGCATGATTTTCGTCACACATTTGCCGTGACCCGTCTGGTGACCTGGTATCGCCAGGGAAAAGACGTACAGAGAATGCTCCCTTTGTTGTCCACATATCTCGGACATTGCGGGGTGGAGGAAACGTCCACGTACCTCCAGATGACACGGGAACTGCTCCAGGAAGCCAACCACTGTTTTGAGCGCTATGCCTTCACGGAGGTGCGCAATGGCTGACCATGCGTCCGTTGGCTTTTGGGTTCGACGGTTTCTATCTGACCATCTGGTTCATGAACGTGGCGTATCACGAAACACACAGCAGAGCTATCGCGATACTTTCTGTCTGTTCCTGCCGTTCGTCGCCGGGCAGCGCAAAACAGACGTTGATAAGCTCGTGATCGACGACCTTTCGCCCAATATCGTTTTGGAGTTTCTCTCGCACTTGGAACAGGCTCGAAGTTGTACCGTTGCCACTAGAAATCAAAGGCTTGCCGCGCTCCATGCTTTCGCTCGGTATACGGGGAACTCCAGCCCCGAGCATGCGGAATGGTGCGCAGGGATTCGCAATGTTCCATTCAAAAGAGGGTGGAGAACCCCAGTTACGTATCTGGAAAAAGAGGAAATCGACGCGCTTCTTCAGGCGCCGGATCGCAGGAGTAAACTTGGCCAACGTGATTACGCCTTGCTGTTGTTTCTCTATAACTCGGGGGCTCGAGCCAGTGAAGCAGTTCGAGTTGCTATCGAAGATCTGACTTGGGACTCAACAGGAACCGGTTCTGTGAAGATTCATGGCAAAGGCCGGAAAGTTCGGTTTTGTCCGCTCTGGAAAAAGACGATGGCTGAACTGCATTGTCTCATCCAAGGAGGAGATCCGGGCAGGCCATTGTTCCTCAACCGATATGGCGACGCCATGACGCGCTTTGGGGTTCATGAGCTTGTGGCGCGTTATGCGGAAGTTGTGGCGGGAAACATCCCATCCCTGAAAGCCAAGCGCATCAGCCCACATGTGGTTCGACACACCACCGCAACTCACCTGCTTCGGGCCGGTGTGGATCTCAACACGATCAGGGCGTGGCTGGGCCATGTTTCACTGGATACGACGAATATCTATGCGGAAACAGACCTGGCAATGAAAGCGAAGGCTCTGGCTTCCTGCGATCCGGGAGGCGGGCGTCGGAGAAGCAAGAAAAAGTGGCGAGATAATCCCAACCTAATGGAGTTCTTGCGCAAGCTCTGAGCCATCCGCCTTCTGCAACTCTCGTCGATTCTAAGGGGGCGCCATCGCTCGACGCCCCCTTTGTTTTATGTGGCGGACCTGAAAAACAACACATTTCAAATGAGGTACTTCGTGGACCATCACAACATAACCGATATCTCAACATATCTCAGAATGTATGCCACGGAACTTGGAAGTAGAATCCTGCAGTCTTTTCCGCCCTTGCACGCCGTCGACGATCCTCCATCACCCCTCATCAGCAAGCTGCTTCGCAAACCTTTCCTCGCACAGACTTTGGCCATAATGGGCTTGACCCGGGTTTGGCAACAGGCTCGTGCTGGTGCCGTGATTGCGGAATGCGGCACAGGCAAAACCCTTATCTCGCTTGGTGCCGTGCATACACATTCCGAAGGCCGGCCATACACCGCCTTGGTGATGGCGCCGGGCCACGTTACTGAGAAGTGGTGCAGAGAAGCGCTTTTGACGCTTCCTCGCGTGCGCGTGTTTATGATCGATTCCCTGCGGAATGCCACGAATGGCGCGAGCCGTCATGGCGTGAACGAAGTGAAACTGCGCAACGGCCGGATCGTTCGTGAGGGCTTGCACACAAGTTTGACCGAATTGCGCCTGCGTAAGAACTCTCCCTCTGTGCGCAAACGTTGGGCGTCGATCTGCTCCTGTCCATCGGTATTCGTGATCGGGCGAGACCGGGCGAAGCTCGGATTTTTCTGGCGTCACGCCTAGCGTCCAGCCCAAGGCCCGCCAGACGGCGCCCCCGTGGCGAAATTTGAGAGTCGCATACAGTGCAAGAAGAACCCACACGAGTACAACTCCCTGGAGCAGCACCGTGGGTTGTTGGAGAGCGAGAGGGGAAAGCACGTGGAAGAGGATGGCAAGCTGAAGTAGGGACCCAAACATGACAACACAGATCAGAAAAGCACAGATGTCCGTGTAGTCCCAGCAACAAGCGGTGACACGTTCGGTGATTTGTGATTCTGTGAAAGCTTCAAGGTTGGGTGAGCCATCGGGCTGACCGGCAATGTTAGTTGGCAAGCGGCTTCCTACCTGGCCTGCAAGTACTCAAACTCCGGTACCGTCCTGAAGGGCATCTCTGGCGCTGTGACCGGGTCCGCGAGTTGGTCGATCAATTCCTTCGATGCATTGCCCAGGAATTTCGCAGTCTCGCAAATATGGGCAATCCTCTCCGGGGCGAGGCCCATGAGCCTGGCACACGTTGCATCCGCGGCGACGGGATCGTCAGAAAGTACGACCTTACCGAGAGCGCGAGAACTGCCGGCAAGCGGACCGTTTCCCTCCATCGCAACGATGGCATCGGCGATGACGAAGTGGATCGGCACGGTCGCACAAATGTCGACGATGCTGGGTTCGATTCCCCGCCAGTGCAAAATGTTCTTCGGCCAGCCGTATTTTGCCCCTGGAACGACCCCAAACATATTCTTCATACTCAGGGTGACACCTGACCAGTGATGGGTTTTCACCTTGGGCATGGAAACCACGAAGTCGGCATTGCGCAGTCTGCGCGGCAGCCAAATGTGTCCCAAGCCTGTGTAGTTTGCATGGAGCTTCGTTTTGACGAGCTCGTCGCGGTTCAGGTCGACGAAAGGAATGCGCTGCTCATCGAGCAAGGCTCGGAACCCGCTTTCCCAAAGCACCAGTTCGGTATCGCGTTGGTGGCCGGGGCCCTCGGCGATGGAGACGGAGGCAGCACCGAGCTTTAAGAAACATTGCGCGGCGGCAACCACCAGGAGGGGATGGGTATTGATATCGACGCCGGGCAAGAAATCCACAAGGTTGGGTTTCAGCAGAACTGATTTTCCACGAAGGTCAAGGCTGAACAGGCGCAGGCCAATCAGCAAGTCCCGCTCAAGCCGCTCAGAATATTTCTCCGCCGGCAGAATGGCGACGCGTGAACGGGATGGGCGCCGCACTTGATCGAATCGGGGCACGAGAAAAGGAAGGGAGGTCGCCGCCCCCGCGGCGAGCCCTACAGAGCCAGCGAGCATGTTTCTCCTGGTCATGCCAGCACCTTGAATACGTTCCCCTGGACGAGGCAATCGAGGGCAAGGATCATGGCCGCGAGCGTGGCAGAATCCCGGATCCGGCCGGGATCGCTCAAATCGCACAAGCGATCTGCCAGACTCCCGACGGGCCGATCATAGGCATCGAGGGCCAGGAGAGACCACGCCAGGCTCCAAGGCGCGGAGCACGTCACAACCCTGCGTTCCAGCCAATGAAGGCCGGAGTTTATAACGTCGTCTACCTCTTCTCCGTGCAGGGCGAGCAAGGCGGTGGCCGTGGCATCGAGGTGTGACGCCATAGGAACGCCATAAACCACGCCATTTCCGGCATTCCATCCTCCACCTGGACAGGCCCGATCCAAAAGCATTTCCTTACCGCGCCGGATGCGCGGGTCCACTTCCTCCGTCTTGCAGCAAACGAAAGCCTGCTTCAGCGCAATCACCGAAAACGCCGTAGGGATGACCCAACTGCAGGTGCCGGTCATCCAGGGCCAGCCGTATTTGTCGGGATTAAAACGCACGTGGGTATCCGAGGTGCGGAACTTCCATTTCCACAACCAATGTGACTCTTTGCCTTTTGAATGCAGCAGCCATTTGAGGCCACGCTCAGTTTGGAGGGCCAACTCGCCGCTGTTGATCAGTGCAATCACCGCCAATGCAGTCAAACCTGACCCCTCCGGGTCGTCACCGCAGAAGGCCGGCCAGCTTCCGTTCGGATTCTGGGTGTCGAGCAAAAATTGAAGGCCCCGGGCCCGGGATGGGCTTGAATCCCATCGTAAAGCTAAGAGAGCGAGGCATGTTGGTTCGAGGTCGCCTTGGGCCGACGCTTGCCCATAGCTCCAACCTCCAGTCGCCATCTGCCGCCCGATGAGCGCATTCCTGAATGAGATCTGTAGAAGTCGTTCCGTCATGACTCGGTTGTACGGGAAGACGCTAAACCCGTCAAACGAGGCCATGGCCTTCAGCTGGAATGAGGCTTTTGTGCCGCGCGAATCAAGGGTTTGGGCTTCAAATTCAACGTGAAGGCGGATCGCCTGCCGCTACGGGGTGCATGGAAACGTGGTCCTCACATTTGTCGACCGGCGAAAATAATTCGTCTCTCTCCTCCTTCCTTCACTGGCCGGCCGGTTCTCCGCTCTCTCGGCCGGAAAAAATCTGACACGTTCCATGCGTGGACATCCGTGAAAGCTTGTTTTGAGCGAACTGGTCATCACGCTTGTCGGCCCGCAGAAAACAGTTGGCACTGAACGTGTTATTTTCGGGGCAACGGCCAAGGAACATCTTCTGGGATTCGCAAACCACCTGGATGTGGTGCTCACAATCCTCGACCGGTGAAAAAAATTTCTGGAAGCCTCTTCTGCTCACGCAAGTGTTTATTTTGTCTGCCTTTTCCGCATTACGCCGGTTGAGGTCGAGGCTCCATTCGGGCTTGAAAGTGCCTTTTCCCCGAAAAATCAAGGTGTAGATTGTGCGGCGAGGAGGCGATGCGAATGTTTCCATCAAGGCAAGAACTCTCGGCGAGGCTGCGAAAAGCCAGATATGTCATCGACGAGGTGACCCTGGAAGTGGTTTATCTCGCCGCCCGGATGCAGAAACCGTTGTTGGTGGAAGGGCCGCCCGGCTGTGGCAAGACGGAGCTCGCATACGCCGTGGCCGAGGCCGCGGGAACGTTCGTCGAGCGTCTTCAGTGTTACGAAGGCATCACGGAAGACAAGGCCATCGGCAAGTTCGACGAGGCCTTGCAGAAGCTTTTCCTTGAAACCCAAGGCGACCGCCTCAGTGAAGACTGGGACGCCATTCGAAAGCGCCTCCATTCGATTGATTTCTTTGCCGAAGGTCCCCTCCTCCGGGCGTTGCGATACCGCGATCGGCCCTGTGTATTGCTGATCGACGAGCTCGACAAGGTGGGCCACGCCTTTGAAGCGTTGTTGCTAGAGATTTTGAGCGCGTGGCAAATCACTGTGCCGAAGCTCGGGACCATGAAGGCAGAGACCGTCCCTTTCGTGGTTTTGAGCTCAAATGAAGAACGCCGCTTAGGGGACCCGCTGCGCCGACGCTGTTTTTACTTGCGTGTGGAGTATCCCACGGTGGAACGGGAAGTCGAGATCCTCGCCGTGCGAAGCACAACTGAGAATCAAGGCTTACGCGCGCAACTGGCTGGCCTGGCGCGAGCGCTGCGCGGGTGGAGTCTCGAAAAGCCGCCTTCTATTGCCGAAATGCTCGATTTGGCCAAGGCACTCGAGATCTTGGGGGTAAACGAGATAGAACCCGAGCAACGCGACGTGCTTCTTCCCCTCCTGGCCAAGACGGAAGCTGACCGGAGACGCCTGCTGCTGCGGGCGGGATTCGATGGGCTGGTCGTTGACTCAAAAAGATACCGCGATGAGCTGGCGGGGGTGACGGCTTGAAGACAACTGTGCGGGTTCTAATTCTTCTTTTGTACTTGGCGCCCGTCGCGTGGTGCGCCGAGCCCGCCGCCGCGCGAGCGTATTCCATTCGGTGCGCTGAATATTACGCCAATCGCTATCAAGTTCCGGTTGAGCTGGTAGAGGCAATGATCGAGGTGGAGTCGGATTGGCAACCCGACGCGGTCTCGCCAAAGGGCGCGGTTGGCTTGATGCAACTGATGCCGGCGACGGCAGTGCATTTCGGAGTCAGGAATCGGTTTCACATCGAGGAGAACATCCGTGCGGGAGTCGAGTATTTGGCCGGGCTGATCCACGACTTTCAAGGCGACCTGAGACTCGCGGTCGCTGCCTATTACACGGGAGAGCGCCCCATCATTGCACGGGGTCTCGATTACTGTTCGCCCGATGTTTACAGCTATGTCGCCCGCGTGTCTCGCCTTTACCGCGCGAAACGCTTGGCAAAAACGCAGAGGGTGCTCTCCGAGCGCCCACCCGAATATCACAGCGAGGTGATTCATGATGGCCGGTAGGAAATCTCTTGCTTTCTTTTTATCGCTAGCGATGCGCACGGCGATGGCGCAGGTCCCGGAGGTCACGCCGCACGTGATGACTAAGGCGGATGCCGAAGGCACCGTGACCGTCGTCGAAGTCGCTACGCACTTTGTTACGGCGATCCGAATGCCGGAGACGGTGAATTCGGTGGTGGTCGGTGATCCGACGCAGTTTCAGGTCGAGCACTCGGACCGGGAGCCGGAACTGGTCTTTATCAAAGCCCTCACACCCAAGCCCGCTGAGACCAATCTTCTGATTTCGACGACTCGGGGCCACGAGGTGAGCTTGTTGGTACTCAACAGGGGCGAAGAGACGCGAGCGGCCGCTGCGAGCGTGGACTTTCTCGTGAAATACAAGAGTGCCGGGGGCTTCCTGATTGAGCCGGATTACCCATCGGTGCTGGTAGGCCAGACCATTCCTGTAGGGGCAAGTTCGATGGCTGGTGCTTCCGTAACATCTGATTCAGTACGCTCAGGCGTGGTGGCCAAGAAGTTGGAACTGGCTTCTCCCGTATTGCCAGATCCCCCAGGAGACCCTACTCCCACGGGGCTCGGACAGCTTCTCGCGCGGCAGGAGCGTGCTCCACTTCCGGCACTCTTCGGAGAACACGTGGCCGGAGAGACCGCCACCAAAGACCACTTGCTGACGGGCGCAAGCGAGGTTGTAGACAGCAAGGAGCAGGTCATCGTGCTGTTCTCCGCTGTCAACCCCACTGACCACAACATCCTGCTCATGCCTCCGCAGGTCCAGCTTGGGGGGAAGGTTAAATCCGGCAAGATTATTCACCGGTCACACTGGACGACGGCCGAGCAGATTCCGATCAAAGACTTTCTGCTGAGTAAACGGCGCCTCGCGCCGGGTGAGCGGGCAGACGGGGTGGTGGTGTTCGAGCGGCCGCCCTACAAGCAGTCGAACCAAACCTTGCTCTTGCAGATCGCAGACGCCGGCGCCGTCGATCGCCCGGCCCTTGCCCCCATAGGATTTGGGATCAATACATTGCGGGAGGAGTCAAGCCATGGGAGACCCCAAGCGGAACGGTAACGACAAGTTGGACCCGGCGCCGGTCGAGATGCCGGCTACGGTAGAAGAAATGCGGGAGCCCGACACGATTGACGGCAAGCCCGACTTCGGATGGCGAGAGATCATTCGCCAGGCGTTTGTGAAGGCGAGACAAAGCCACGCGCCGGCAAGCTCGCAAAGTGAACTCCGCAAGGACAAGACCAAGGCGATGCTAGTACTGGGCGGCTCGGCGGTGCTCATGCTCCTGCTTTTCCTGGGCATCTTCTCATCGCCGCAGAAGGCGAAGAAGGCTGAGGCGGGGAGACGGCAAGGCGCGCCGGACTTGGGGCGCCGGACAACGCCCGGTCAGGAGAATTCCCAGGCCGAGTCGGCAACGCCCTTGTTGAACGCCCAGGTTGGCGGAGACCAGGGGCTGAACAAGAGCGACGTGACGCCCGAGGATATCGACCGAACGGCGCAAGCAGGTCACGCGCACAATCTCTCACCCGCGCCAGCGCCAGCACCAATGCCGAAAAACAATCCGGGTCAGTACGCGCTCAGTAGGGTCGATTCCGATTTCGCCCTGGCCGAGACACCGGGTTTCGGCGTTGGGGCCGCCTACCAACATCCCCAAGCGCCTCCCCCCCGTACAGAATCGATCGAAGCCGATCTCCGCAAGCCCTCCCTGGTGTTTGTCCGTGCGGCGGAAACTACTGTTCCTGGAGGGAACCCGGCGCGCCTGGCCGCCTTGGAGCAAAGCGAGTTTGTGACCCCCTTGCCTACCGGCACGCGCCTGGTGGCGCGCCTTGAATCGGCCGTAAGCACGGCAGTGAAAGAGCCTGTGGTCGCGGTGGTTGAGTACAACTACGAACGCGATGGCGAGATTGTGGTGCCGGTGGGAGCAAAGGCCATCGGTCAGTTACGACAGGGGAACCGCTCGGGATATGTGGATATCAGGTTCGACAGATTCGAGATGCCAGACGGAACGACCCAAAAGATACACGGGGTGGCGATGGGTCTCGACTTCCAACCCCTCAAGGGCGCTGTTTCGGGGAAGGATACAGGAACGAAGTTCCTGGTGCGGACATTTACGGGCCTCGGAACCGTTGCCTCTTACCTGGTGGGGAATGGAGGCAGTTCCGGGTTTTACGGGCCGGTTTCCGAGAGCGCACTGCTCCGGGAACGTGTCGCCAATAACGTCGGAATCGCGGGCGACCAGCAAATGAGTGAACTCGCCTTCAACCAAAATATCGTCGTCACTGTTCCCGGCAACGCCAGGTTTTACATTGTCCTGGAGACGGCCGGGACCGATGGGGACACAGGAAGCAGGCAATCGGCAGCCCCTGCTACCGCGGGATCGAGAGAAGCCACGGCACCGAGCCTGGACGAGCTTCGGCAGTTGATGCAACTCAGGCAGGAACTCAGCGCCCTGTATCAACAAGGCAGTGCGCCACTCGCGGGGAGCCAGACCCCGCAGTAGTCAGCAACACTCAAAGGAGACGCGAAACAAGATGGAAGCGAATTGGAAGCCACTGGAAATACAAGTCGGGCGCGCGCGCTGCGTAGGATTCATGTTCATGGGACGTGTGAACGGAATCAATCTCTACAAGCATGGAATTGCGCGGACGTATCTCAATCTGGACGACGCGGGAAACTGCTTCGTTCATCACGGCAAAGGGATATTCGAGGCAGCCGATTTTTCGGAGGAGCTGCGAAAGCTGGAAGCGGCGCTCCGGGAGCAAGGCGAGACGCTTGCAACACCGTACGACGACGCGTACATCGCCCGTAAAACCCGCGCCCTCGAAAGAGCCGGCATTCCCATTCTGCGCATAAAGCTGGAGCCAGAAGAAATCATCGTGAACTGAAGGTTGATAACCATGCAGTCCCACATAATCCGAGCCAAATCTCTTCGTATCCGGTTGGGTTTTCTCTTCCCATCACCGTTATTCATACCTCGTAAGGCTTTATCGGGCTCGTTGGATACAAAAAAATCCCTGGCTACGTTGGTAACGGCTCAGCAGTGTTCGGCAGTTTTCGCAGGTGAAACAACAGCAGGGCAGAAAGGAGGACAAACGTTCATGCGAATCAAGTGGGACAGGGGGTTGAAGAAGACGCTGGCGGTGGGAGCCATTTGCTTCGTTCTGGCCGGCCAATATGTGCTGGCACAGAACCTAGGCGCCACACCCCAGTTCAACCAAGCTGTCCAAGGCCAAACCGGATCGCAACCGGAAGGTGCGTTCCTCAACTTTATCAACTGGATAGGCAACGTGATCGCACCCGTGGGCGCCGGTGGCGCGGTGCTGGGGGCCATTTTCGGATGGCTCTCAGGCCGGGGCCACGGCCGCTGGTTGTTAGCGGCCGGAGCATTGCTCGCGGTCTCAGGGGTGACTCGATTGATCGAGTACTGGATCACGAATGGAACAGGAGGTGTTACTTAACAAAAGGCGAGTGAGAATCCCCGAAGTGAAAAGGGCAGGCAACTCAAAATCTGCAAGATTGAGTTGCCTGCCACACTTCCCGTGACCGGATCCATTTTTCGATTGAAGGATTAAAACTGTGGCTACTCCCCAACTTTTGAACGACATCGTGAATGTTCTACTGCTACTGGCGCCGTCCGCGGCTTGTCTAAGCCTGGTGTTAGCCGGCATCAGTCTGCGCCGCGAAGGTGGTGGGATTAGCTTTGTCATCGGCGGGAGTTTCACGAAGTGGATGTTCTGGGCTGTCGTGTTCCTTACCCTACAGCCGTTGCTCGGCTGGTTCAGTTCGTTCGGGGTTGGGGTGCCGCTGCCAGGGGGCGGAATCAGCACCTCTTGGCTCGCAACTTTCCAATCGGATGTTGGGAGCTTTGTGACCAACTTTGTGGTCGGGCGGCTGGCCACGACCGTCGCGGCGTATTTCGTGCTTCGGGCGATTCTGGACTCGGCCGCGGGCGGGAATCCCTTGCAGTCGATTCTTACCGCCATGTTCATGCTTGGCATTCAAACGACTTATAACCTTCTTCAAAGTTACAACTCGGGTACGCAATACGCGACGGCAGACGTTTTGGACAGCCTGTGGACCTACCTGGCAAGCACGATTATGCCGATCGCGGCGGGGCTCGCGATCATCGGCGCAATCATTAACTTCGCGACACAACGGCCGGTGCTGCGCCTGGTTGGCGTTGCGCTCGGTTTGCTGTCGGTCGCGGCGGTCTGGCAACTGGTCTTGGCCATGGCGGCTTAGGAGTGGAGCAGCTATGTCGTTCTACAACGGCATTCTCAACCTGACGAACTGGGGCGGCAACGTCATCCTACCCACTCTGGCGGGATTGTTCATTGCCATCGCCATCATCCAGTTTTCCAAAGGCGCAGCCTACGAGCACGCGATGTACGGGGGATTCCTGTGCCTTATGGCCTCCGGCCTGTTGCGCGCCTTTGAGACCTTCGCCTCCCAGAGGAGTTGGAACAGCCCAGACTTAGTATGGGCAGGGCTCGCGAGCCTGGTGGACTGGATCTGCAATGTGCTTCTGCCGGTCTATGCGGGGTTGCAAGTGGTCGCGGGGGGTCTGCAATTGGCGGGAGTGAGCAACCGCTTTCAGCCTGTTTCCTGGATGAAGCACTTCGCGGCCGCTGGATTGTGCCTGCTGGTGTCGGGCCTGCTCCGGCTTGGCGAGTTCTTCGTGACCCATGGCACGGGTGGAGTCACTTAACCCGAAAGCGACGATTCATTGGAGGGAGATCATGGCACTCGATGTAACACCGGTCTACCGCAACCTGCGAACAAGCGTGACGTTCCTGGGGCTTGAAGCCGAGGACTTATTCGCCATCCTGGCGCTGGCCGTCGTCTGCAACATCCTGGGACGGTTTCTGCACCGCGAGATGTTCGGGCTGCCGATGAACATGATCATGCAATACCTGGTCCCGTTATTTAGCATTCCGGGCTTGATGTTGTTCAAGTACGGAAAGCAGCAAGGGTACATGCTCGACTGGGTGATGTTCCACGCCCGGCCGCACGTGTACTCAGCATCCGAACGCGACTCGCAACTAACACGCGAATACTTTAAGCCCGAGGACGAGCCATGCCCGTAACCGTTGAGCAGTACAAACAATCTCAGGCCGCCCCGCCGCTGTGCGAGCAGTTGCGCATCCGTGACCTCGTGGATGACGTGGCCATTCAACTTGATGGCTCGCTGGTCGCGGGCTACGAGTTGGGCGGAGAGCATTCCTATTACGCGAGCGACGAGATGCGGAATCGCTCGAAGAACGGACTCGAGGCGCTGCTGCGCGCACTGCCAGAGCGGTCCATGCGGATGCAAGTGCGCTTTGAGATCGCCGAAGGCGCGGGAAACCTGATAACCCGCTATAACCAGGAGCAACGCAACCCGAGCCCGGTGCTGCAAGCCATCGACCGGATGCACGCCGACCTCTGGCGAAAAAGGGATGGGGAGGGGCTATACCTCCGCCACTTACTCCACGCCTATTTCATCTGGAATCCGCGAATCCATCGCCAGTCGCCGGATATCGAGTGGAAGAAGAAGATGCGAGGCGGCGGATCGAGTCTTTCGGCCACCAAATGTATTGAGCGGACCCGGCGCGAGCACGAGGAGCTCCTGGCCGAGTTCAACAGTTTGATGTCGGGGGTCGAAGCCACCCTCCAAGCCACCGGCATGACCATGCGGCGCATGACCCACGACGATATTTTTCTGGAGGTGAAGCGCGCGCTACATCCCTTAGGCAACGATGTGGTCCGCTACCGCCCGCCCGAGAAATCGCTCGTCTACGAGAGCGCCCGGAGCCAGATGGCCAACGTTAACCTTGAAGACGAGACCGACGATTATCTAAAGATCGGCGGCTTACTCTACTCCTGGATCACTCTCAAGGATCTTCCCGACGCCACATTCCCCGGCATTCTGCGTGAACTCGTGCTGATGGAGTTTCCGCTGGTGGTGAACGCCGACGTCATGCTTCCCGATCAGGCCAAGATGGTCAAGCACTACAAGGGCCGGCTGCGAAAGATGCTGGCGGCGCAGAAGGACTTTCACGGCGGCTTCCGGATCAACGTGGACGCCCAGGTAGCGGAAGGCCAATTGATGAAGGTCCTGCAGGATCTGATCTCAAGCTCGCTCAAGAGTTGCCAGATGAGCATGATCGTGGCGGTGCGCACCTCGAAGCCGGCCCGCAACCGTCTGGAACGGGAGGAGGCGGAGCGGACCCTGGCCGCCCGCCGGCAGCACGTGTTGCATTCGATCGCGCGGATGAACGGGGGACGCGGAATTCCCGAGACCCTCGCTCAAAAGCGTCTGTTCTTCGGAGGGCTCCCGGCAATGGCGGGAGATAACAAGCGGGAACTCGATTTGCTGACCCTGCACGCGGCGGACCTCCTGCCTGTCGAGATGCCTTGGCGAGGAACCCCGAACTCGCCCCTTATGCTTTTTGAGACCCCCCACCGCCAATTGATTCCCTTTTCGCCGTTTGATTCGAGCTTGGGTGACGCGAACCTGCTCATCATGGCGAAAAGCGGGGGAGGAAAAACCTTCATGGCGCAGCTTTTCCTGCTCATGATGGCGCGCGCCAACCCGCTGATTTCCATCATGGAGCGCGGCGACTCCTACCGGCCGCTGGTGGAGCTTATGGGTGGCCGGGTGATCGATGTTGACCTGGAAGGGAACGAAACGCTCAATCCCTGGGACCTGCCGCCCGGCGAAACCGCTCCCGGCAAAGAAAAGATCGCCTTCCTCAAGAACCTCACGCGGCACATGCTAGGCGATAGTCCGGGTTCCGACAGTTCTCTCCTCGACAACCTGATCAGCGACGCCATCGGCCGTACCTATAAGCGTTGCGCGATCCGGTACTCCAATCCGATCCCCACGTTCAATGACCTGCGGGAGGAACTCGCGCAGTGGCGCGATGAGGAGCGGATGCAGCGCACGATCGACGAGGCGAAGCTCGCGGCGATCAAGCTGCGTTCGTGGACGGGAGAAAAGGGTATCTATGCCAAGCTGTTCGACGCCCGGACCACCATGAAGATCGACAGCAACTGGCTGTTCTTCAATGTCGAGGGGCTAAGCTCCGACCCAAGGCTCGAAACCGCCATGAGCATGCTGATCGCGAACGCCATGGCCACCCGGGCGGCGGGAAGGAGCGGACTCCCCAGCATTACCGTACTCGATGAGTGCTGGTCGCTGCTCGATTCACCCACCCTGGCGCCGGAAGTGGTACAGCTTTTCCGGACCGCCCGCAAGCGCAACTCCAGCGTCTGGGGCATTTCGCAGACGGTCGAGGACTTTGTAGGTACGGAGACTCAGCCCCGCGAGCATGGACCCGGAATCCTGAAAAACGCGACCACCAAGATCGTGGGCCAGCAGCCGGGTGACGTGACTCCCTTGGTGAATCACCTGGCTTTGAACCCGGTGGCGCTGAATGAGATCAAGCTTTTCAACGCCCCGCGCAAGGGACAATCCGCGGAAGCCCTGCTGGTACTCGGCGAAAAGGCGGACACGACCCAGACCATCCGGATCGTGCCCACCTCGCTTGACTACTGGATCTGCACCACTTTTCCCCGGGAGCGCCGCTACCGGTTATGGTACCTCGCGACTCATCGGCGGCAGGAATTGCTCGCCTCCTATCAGGAGTTGGCCGAGAAATTTCCGCAGGGCTTGGCGGAGGTGAAGCCTCTCGTCGAGGAGCTTTCGGGAGAAGTCAACGCAGCCTTTGCTGAGGCCGGAGGGTAGACGTATGACGTATGTGTTTTTCGTTATCTTTTCATGGTTTGTGTTCAGGGCCAAAACGCGGCGACAAGTCCTGGCAATAGCTCTTGTGGGGACGATGGCCGCGGTGCTGGTCGCCCCACCTCGCGTTCAGGCGCAGAGCGGCTTGGTAGGGGCGATCCAGGCGGTCATGAACGTGATCAATGGCGTTATCCATGGGTCGCTCAATTCCATGAATACCGTCCGGTCCGCAATGAACGGCTCCTACCAAAACCTCATTTGGCCGGTCACACTCATCAACCAGGCGCGGAGCCAAGTCACCCAAATGACGGCGCAATACCGGAACCTGATGCGGAGCATCTTCAACATCAATGTCGCGAGCGCCACACTTCCCGTGACCCAGCAGCTCGAACAGGTCATCAGGAATGGCCAGACGAGCGATTTTGCCATCCTGAAGACGAACTATGGAAACACCTACGGCCCGGTGCCGGCGGCGACCGCCGCAGGCGCCCCCGATCGCGCCATGACGGATATGGATGATGCCCTGGCGATGGATGTGCTGAGTGCGCTGAAAGCAAGCGATGCGGCGGACACCCTGACCTTGCAGATGGCGGATCAAATGGAGAACGGCGCGAGCCAGGCAGCCCCGGGCTCGGCGCCCTTTCTTACCGCAAGTGCGGAAGCGGCCAGCATCCAGTGCCAAGCCCTGACCCAGAAACTGCTCGCTGCCGAACTGCGGCAGGAAGCAGCGCGTCTCGCGCACGCGAACGCTGTTCGTAAGCAGGGGGCAGCGTATAACAGCCAATTTGGTAATCAGATTATCAATCTCTTGAACCGAAACTGAATACTTGCGGAGGGAAAAGACGTGAAAAACACTGTGACCAGGGTTCTTGAAAGCTGCAAGCGTGGCGTCCGCTGGGCGTGGGAGTACAAGTTGCGTCTCACGGTATTGGGGTTGGTCCTCGCGTTGATTGCACCACGGCCGGCGAAGAGCCAGTTCCTGGATCCATGCTGCGCCATACTCGCGGCGGGGCTCAGCTCCATTACGAGTACCTTGAACCATGTGGTCGGCGGCGGCCTGAACAACATCCTTTCCGTCGACCAGAACATGAATACGTTCCAGCAAACAAACGTCTGGCCGCAAGCGCAGATCGGCCAGGCGCTATCCCTTGTCGGCATCCTGGGAGGAACCAACACGCAGATTCAGAATCTCCTACGGATTCCCGTGAGCAGCGCGACGCTGCCGGGGCCTCAACAACTCGAACAAACCCTCTTGTCGGCTAATTCGAACCTGATCAGCCAGACGAGCCCGAATTATACGGCGGTGTACGGTTCGGTCCCGGGCCAGACCGGTGCATCTCAAAATGTCCGCAACCGGATCGACATGGCCGACGCGGTGGCGCAGGCCGCGATGAAACGGGCCATCGCCATCGACCAGCTGGCGAATCTGGAGATTCAAGCGGCCAACCAGATTAACCAAAGCATCCAGAGCGCGGCGCCGGGTAGCGCCCCCATTATCGAGGCCCAGGCCGACGCCTGGCTCATCCGCGCCAATGCCTATACGCAGTCCGCGACGGCCGACCTGATGCGCGTGCGAGCCATCGACCTTGCCGACGCCGGGGCCGACGTGAAATCCGGAGCCACGAACACTTCGAACCTGGGCCAGCAGTTGATCAATCTTTTGCAGAGGCATTGAACCATGTTTTATTTCGAACAGCTTCTCCTGACGGCACTCTCGGGCATTGACAGTTACAACATCACGTCCACGGTGTTGGGGGTGGCCGGCACCATCCTGTTGCTCAGCTTCCTGTACAGTGCCTACCAGGCCTTTGCCATGGGCGGGGATGTGCGGATGCTCGCAATCGGAGGAATCACCTACCTCATCCTCGGCCTGGTGTTCGTCAACTACGGGACGGTGTTTCGCGCGGTCATCAGCATGTTCAACTCCGTGGCCGATTTTATTTACAACAGTGTCGGGGTCGGGGATCTTTTCAATCAGTGGCTGAGCGATTTGAGCACCTACTTCAACCAGAACGGAGGGCCGAGCCTGTGGGGACTGATCGATGGCGGCATCTCCGGCTTGCTGGGCGCGCTGCTGATTATCGTTGCCTTCATCATCTTCCCGCTGTCTTACACCTTGTTCACGCTCTTCTACGCGCTCTACGGAACGGTTCTCTATGTGGTAGGCCCCTTTGTGCTGGCTCTGCTGCCCGCGAGGGGCTACGGCCAACTGGCGCGAACCTATCTCCTGAACCTGATGATCTTCGGGGCATGGGGTTTGATCTACGCGATTCTCCAGGCGCTGATGACTGCCGTGAACATGGGCAGTCTCAGCGCCGTATTGAACGCGAACGGCATTATGAACAGCTTCTTCGGCTCGGGCGAAGTGATTCTCCTGGCTATGGCGAGCATTGTGTTTTCGATTGCCATAGCCTTCATTCCGTTTATTGCCAGCCGAATCGTGCGGGGCGAAGTGGGCAGCACCATGTTGGTCATGGTGGGGACGGTGGTTGGAGCAACGAAGTTGGCCGTGAAGAACCTCGGTTCCGGAAAGTAAGGCGTTTAACACCAACGCGGGATGGGCTCCGATTTGAGCAAGAAGGCGAGTGAATAGGAGGATTGCCATGCAAGCAACAGTGCCGGAAATCACGCGGTACACGAAATACTACGAGCACGACGGCATGCTTCGCGCCTATGCCAATCGCTCCATGCTCCTGGCGGTGATATTCGGGGTGATTGCTCTCGCTTCACTGGCCTTCGCCATCTATGTCCGTTTGCAGCCGCCCACGGTGATTCGAGTCGATAAGGACGGCATCGCCACGGTGGTGGGCGCGGCAGCTCATCCGCTCGCGAAGTCGGGATTCTCATTCGGGTTATCGGCTGAGGCCGCCGCCGAAGCTGCTCCCACGGACCTCGAAGGCCGGGCGGTCGTGCGGCGTTTCCTGGACCATTACCTATCCTATACCCCGGATTCGGCAGATCGAAACTTGTCTGAATCCCTCAATTTGATGACCGCGAATCTCCGTGTCTACACGATGAACAGGCTTCGCGACGACGATACGGTCGGAAGAATCAAGGATGACCATATCATTTCCGACTTTCGCATTCGCTCGATCGAACACGTCAAGGACACGGCCTGGGCATACTTGGCGTTTGGAGTCAAAGAGGTCCACCGGGTTCATAACGGCACCGAAAGCACCGACCGGATTGTGGGGCGCTACGATGTGCGGCTGGTGGAGGATCGACGCTCGGAGGTAAACCCCAGCGGCCTGCTGGTCGCTCAGTACTCCGAACAACAAATGGTCGGCGATCGCGAAAACGGCCTGTTGCAGGAGAGTCCGCTCGAATCCGAGCAGTCCGGCAAGTGAAAGCTGCCAGAGTGGCAGCAGCCCGCCAGAGGCCCTCTGGCATGGAAGATATCGGGCGGCTCGCTCCCGAGAGCGAGCCGCCAGGAGGGAGGTTTCAATATGGCGGCAGTTGGTGCGGCGGAGGAGACGAAAGGTCCTCAGCCTGTAGCCCGGAGCACGCGGCGGCAATCCCCAGCGCAAGTGGATGTCCCGACCGGGACCACCCGCTTCTTCCTGGCGAAGGCGGGCGCTAATGGGACGACCCCCACGCTCGACCGGGAGTGCGGGAGCGAAGGGGAAGCCAAAATCGAGTCGCTGAAGACGGGTTTGAATTATTACAGCATCGTGGAGTGGCGCGCCACGGCAGACTTTACGGGAAAGCATCCCCAGGTTAGAAGTGAGCCGGTTAAGCGGTAAGGTCCGGCATTTTTTCCACGGCTTCATCAATAGACGAAGCTAGATCCGTCAAAGCCTTCCGCAAGCTTTATTGCGGTTCAGTGCTGGGCACGGTCTGTCCCTTCGAACTGTCCGGGAAATCATCTTCCGGTCAGTGGAAAGCGGAAGGACCGTGCCAGGCAACCTCTCTTCTGCTCTGTCTTGGCAGACAGAAAGGGAAATGATCGGGTGATGTCAGGCAGATCGTCGTATGGGCCGGCCATCAACCGAACAAGTGCAATTAGCAACGGTCGTCCTGCACGCTTCCGTAAGCCGTGCAGGTCGCTAACAACTGAATAGGTCGGCTCTTCGAGTCCGGCCGTAAACCCCATTTGCGGCACAGGACAGCGAAGAGACCGGTCTGATCGGTCTCCACTTCTGTCCGTGTCCGACAGAAAAGGAGAAAAGCCATGTTGAACCTGAGAGAAACCAGTGCGACGCCGGTCGTCGCGCTCGAAATCAATAAGGCTGGCCATTTGTCGAGGAAGCTTATGGAACTGGACCGCCAGGCCACACTCGAAAACACTTTGCTCCAATCTCTGTATCCGGGAATACATGTGGCCACGGTGGACGTGCCCCAGGAACCGCTGGGTTCCTTTGAACAAGCCCTGATCGAGCAGTCGCTCGTCAAGATCGAGTTCGATGGCGTGCGCTATAGCTTGGTGGGGGCGACGGGATCGGCGAAAAACGGCAAGTTCTATGCTGTGGACGCCGCTCACGAAAAGAAGGTTGCGGAACGCTTCCGTTCCTCACCGCAATCGGCGATCACCTATTTCGGGATTCTGGTTTCTTCGTGCCGGGTACGCATCGAGGAGACGAATTGCCGGGTCCTGGTGGTCGAAGACCACGAGTTCGGGACCAACGACTGCCGCGGGTGGATTTCCCAATCTCTTTTCCGCAAGCTCAACCTGCCCGGGCACCGCTTCTACCAGTTCCGTCTGGCCTTTGACAAAACCCAAGCCAAAGGGTCGTTTAAGGTGATGGCGGACGATGTCGCCCAGAAACTCGAGTCCGACATCATTCTGCCCAAATCCTCGGTGAAGCCAGAATACCGCGGCAGCCTGGTGCGTTCCGTCCGGTCGCTTTTGGGAGACCGGCAGGCACACGTATACCGCGGCCCCATCGTTCTCGGCATCCGGGACGTCTCGCGCGATCTCCAATTCAAGTCGAGCTACACGCTGGTCGAACACGCGCCCGAGGACTCGATTGAACTTGAAATCAAAGCTCACGCCCTCCAGCAGATTGAGAGACTGGAGGCGGCAGCGAAAGAAGGTGACTTCGCGGAACTGTTTCATTTGCTGGGTACCGCCGAGGCGCAGCGCTCGATCGATTCCGATGGTGAGGCGCCCACGGAGTACACCAGTGTGGAAAACACCATCGTCGAGGCGGTGCTCAAGGCTGACTCGACCGGGTACATGGTGAGACACCCGTTCGTCAACCGCCAACTGCAACGGATGCTGGCGAAATGGGCGTTCAAGCTGTGCACCTCGGGAGGGTTCCTATTGCCCGGGTTTACGCTCGCGGACGATGGCTACCTGATGCTTCACGAAGGGGAAATCTTTTGGGGTTCGGACTGGATTCCGCTGGACGGGGCAATCGCCTCGCTCCGTTGCCGGCAGGGTCTATTGGTCCGTTACCCCATCCGCATGAAGGAGGACCTGCTCCCCTTCCATAACCTCTCTGTTCAAGAGGCGGTTAGCCTGCTGAGCGAGCACTTGAGGAGAAGCGGCTGCGCGATGGAAGCGCCGCAAGTCCTCGATCTGCTCGAACAGCAGCTTTGTTTGAAGGGCACCTTAACCCTGCATTCAGAGACCGCCAAGAAGAACGGGGGGGATTACGACTTCGACCAGGTATGCGTGGTCGAGGGCGATCGCTTTCCGCGTTTCGTCGCGGACCGCTTTGCATATCAGCCGCAAAAGTTCAATCCCAAGAACAAACTCGAAAAAAAGCAAAGCCCGTGGTGGAACATGCCCCAGGTGGCCATGATGGCCCGAGGTAATCGCATCGGCTCGATTACCGACCTTAAAACCTCGTGCCTCGCTGCCGGAAGGCCGGACTTCGCGAACCAGCTTGTCGATGAACTTCAGAACGCCATCGATCAGCTCAAGTGGGGAACGGAGCCCGACCAGAAGCTGATCAGCGAAATGCGCAAGCAGGTCACAACCGCTCCCTGGCTCAAGCTCAAGAACAAGCGGCGGATTTCCGATATGCCGGAACATCTCAACATCCCCGAAACCGACAAGATCGGAAAGATGTACATGTTTCTCCGGCGGCACCTTAACCGGTTCTTTCTCGAGACCGCACCCCTCAGTGACTTTCGCGGGGTGATTGCCGGTGAGGCTTTCACCCAGGAAATTTACCGGGAGTGCGGCACTATCTCGACTTTCTATGCGGTCAACATTGGAATAGTGGCGGAGCACCGCAAGAAGATCGAGAAAGCGCTGGAAGAAGCTGAAGCCGAGTTCGTGGCAAAAAAGGATGACCCCAAAACTCGGAAAGAGGCGATTTTCAAGCGCAACCAGGCCCAGGCTGAACTCCACTTCTTCGAGGAGCGAAGCCGCAAGAACATCAGAAACCTGATCCACATGATTCGCATGTGGGCCCAGAACAAAAATGGAAACCGTCTGGCTTACCTCTCCGCCCTACACGCCATTGCCTGCAAAAGTGCGGCGGCAAGCCAGGAAAAAGACCGGCAGGGCACGGGTTCCATCGTGTTCTACGCCTTCCCGCAGGAACTCGTGAACAAAATCGTGGAACGCACGGGGGGGGCGGCAGATCACGGTGGCGGTTCCCGAACTCTGTGACGGTGAAGTTGAGATCGACGCCGAGGGCCGCGTCTTTCTGGTGGCTGCTTTCCCGAACGGCGATGGCAGCCTCCATGAGCGCCGCATCTTTCACATGCAAGTGACGGAGAAAGGTGAGGTTTTCATGGATCGGGATGGGAGCGGAAAGCCGGTATTGGTTGACCGGGTTCACCCGTTTTCTATCCAGCCAGGGAGGAGCGAGGTGCGCGACGGGAAGGTAGTGTTCCCCGGCACGCAGCAGCGCCCCTTTGTGCCGAAAAGAAATAGTAAGAATTGAGTATGAAGCCTAGCTCAATTGAATTCGCGATCTATCCCAGGGGGCTCCGGTCGCCGGAGCCTCCTGCGGCTCTTTAATAATAAGGTTAGACAAAGACATCCAAGGAGGGGAAACCACACATGAGAAGGTTAATCATTACTCTTGCGGTGCTAGCGGCGTTTATCTTGCCGGCTTGGGCGCAGAAGATCGAAATCCAGAAGCCCGACCGTAACCAGATTGTTCGCGTGCAAACCGCGCTAAACCACCTGACGGTGATCGAGATGGGTGAAACGGTGACGACGGTAGCCGCGGGCAGCCCCGCCTTCAAGATCGAGTGGCGGGAGAACAAAGTGTTTGTCCAGCCCACGGAGCCCAACGTCAACACGAATCTATTTATCTGGACAGCCTCCGGGCGGCTGAACTACGAACTGGAGGCGGCGGGCGCCATCGAGCAGATGGACTTTGCCATTGACCACCCAATTCCGCATCCAACGCCGGTGCCCGCGGCAGCAGTAAAGCCTCCCTCATCGGTCATTATCGAACAAATTGCTTTGGACTCACTGCTGGGCGGCAGACCGATCCGGATGGATGGTTTGAAACAGCAAAGGAATCGGGTCATTGTGCTGCTCAAGGATACCTTCCAGCGGGAAAACCGCGAAGTTTTCATTCGCTACGCGGTGCGAAATGACACCCGGGACGTTTACACGCTGACTACGCCCAAGGTCTTCACGTTAAGCGTGCACAGCCCTCCCCGTGACCTCGATCGCTTGGTGAATTTCCAAGTGGGGGAGTCCGCGACGGCCGAGATCGAAGGCGACCAGAAGCCGGTCGAGATTGTCAGCGGCAGCGTGCGTTCGGCGCGCGTTGAACCGGGGCAGGAGACCGTCGGTGTCATTGGCGTAAAGCTTCCCGCCGGTAAGACCGGTCCTACGGTGATCCGGCTTGTGTTCCCTGAAGACGGCAAAGGCCAGCCAACGGCCACACTGGTGCTTTGAACATGGCAAAAGTAGTTACCCGGCAAGAAGTGCAGGCATGGTTGAAGACTCACTTTGAAGACCGCTCGGAGCTCGGTCTCGGCAAGGCCATCCTGGCAATGATACTTGAGCCCGCCAATTTGTTTGAGCCCAAGAAACCCCGCTCTCCCAAGAAATCCTTTGTGCTATTGGCCATTTGGCTCCTTGGACTTCTCGGTGTGTTCGTTTATTTCAATCTGTGGTCGTGAAAAGCCCGTGGGAGGTATTAAACCCATGCTGCAAAAACTCGAACGGCTTGCTTGTTTTCTTGCTGCCTTAC
>Ga0207101_1007_pt1 | contig 63998 bp, 59 predicted proteins | sample Alteio_BWMinHeat_83_FD_153581 | JGI IMG/M metagenome (GOLD analysis project Ga0207101, IMG submission 153581) | Enriched cells from forest soil in Barre Woods Harvard Forest LTER site, Petersham, Massachusetts, United States -... | ecosystem: Environmental > Terrestrial > Soil > Temperate forest >...
TGTGTAACGATGCGGCTGGAAGAGGACCAGCAGCCTGTTGAACTTGCAGCCGCGCGCCGCTTCGAGTGTGGCGCGGATCTCTGCGGGATGATGGCCGTAATCGTCAACGACCGTGATTTCGTTCACGACGCCCTTGATGTCGAAGCGGCGGCCTACGCCGGCGAACTTGGCGAGGCCTTCGCGGATGAGATCCGATGCGACATTCAGATAGAGCGCCACCGCCGCTGCGGCGGCCGCGTTACGCACATTGTGCATGCCTGGCGGATGCGCCAGTTTGAAGAGGCCAAGATCGTCGCCGCGGTAGGTGAGGCGGAATTCGCTGCCCAGGCCTTCGAGTTTGATGTCGCTGATCACCAGATCGGCTTGGCTGGACGTGCCATAAGTAATGATTGGGCGCTTCACGCTGGGGAGAATTGCCTGCACGTTAGGCTCGTCAATGCACAGAATGGCGGCGCCATAAAATGGTACGCGATTCACGAACTGGATAAAGGCGTCTTGAATGTCTTCGAGAGAGCTGTATTGATCGAGGTGCTCGCGGTCGATGGTGGTCACGACGGCGACGACCGGAGCAAGCATTAGAAAGCTACGGTCGCTCTCGTCGGCTTCCACGACGAAGTACTCGCCTTTACCGAGCCGCGCGGTCGTGCCCGCCTGATTGACCCTCCCGCCGACGACGAAGGTCGGATCGAGATGCGCCGCTGCCAGCACAGAAGCGACCATCGAGGTTGTAGTTGTTTTGCCATGCGCGCCAGCGACAGCAATGCCATATTTCAGGCGCATCAACTCCGCCAGCATCTCCGCGCGCGGAATAACAGGGATTTTGCATTTGTGCGCCTCGACGACTTCGGGGTTGTCGGCTTTCACGGCGGAGGAAGTCACAACGACGTGCGCGGCATCGGCATTCGTGGCCTTGTGGCCTTCGAAAATGGTGGCGCCGAGATTTTGCAACCGTTCAGTGATAGTCGAAAGCTTGACGTCCGAGCCGGAAACGGAATAGCCGAGCGTGAGCAGCACTTCGGCGATACCGCTCATGCCGATGCCGCCGATGCCCACCAGGTGAATACGCTGAAAATTTCGGAACGAGACCATCATGAAGTTGCCCTCTGCCGATTTCCTTGCACGTTGGCCGCCTCTTCGATTAAGTTGACGATATCGCGAGCGGCAGCGGGGCGAGCGAGGCCTCGCGCGCCAGTAGACAGCTTTTCGATTTCCTGGGGCTGGTCGAGAAGAGAGAAAATCTCTTTGGTTAGTTTATCAGGAGTGAGTTGCGTTTCGGAAATCAACCGGCCGGCTCCCGCGCGAGACATCTCCTGCGCGTTACGCAGCTGATGGCTGTCCGTGGCCCTTCCGAACGGGATGAAGATCGCGGCACGGCCGGCGGCTGCGACTTCGGCCGCGGTGATGGCTCCTGCCCGACAAACGATCACATCGGCCCAAGCAAAGCGCTCTGCCATGTTGGTTAGGAAGGGCACAACCTCAGCATGGATTTCGCGCCGCGCGTAGGCGGTACGAACCGCTTTGTAGTCAGCATCGCCAGTCTGATGCACGATGGCCAACTCGTTTTTGCGTACCGCCAAGCGATCCATAGCATCTACGAACGCTCGGTTAATAGGCAGCGCACCCTGGCTGCCGCCGGTAATCAGCAGGCGGAATGGTTTCTCCAGTTTTCGTGGAGCGATCGAAAAAAACTCTGGGCGCACCGGGCAGCCCGTAACGATGGCTTTTTTTCCCCACGACTGTGCAGAAACTTCATAGCCAGTGGCAATGCGCGTGGAAAATCGCGCCAACACTTTATTGGTAAAACCGGGCTCTGCGTTCGGTTCAAAAATGACGTTGGGCACGCGACCCAGCCAGGTCGCCAGCATCATGGGGCCCGCGGCGTAGCCTCCGACACCAAATGCGCCGACTGGCTTGTGCTTGCGCAACACGCGGCGCGCATCCAGCATTGCAGGAACGAGCATCGCCAAATTCTTGAGCAGCGTCGCGCCGCCCTTACCTTTCAATCCCGCCACGCGCAGGGTTTCGAGCGGCAGTCCGGCCTGCGGCACGAGTTTCATTTCGATTCCGCGTTGTGTTCCTACCAACACTACTTCCCTCTCGTTTCCTCTCGAAAGCCATTCCCGCGCAATTGCTAGCGCCGGAAAAACGTGTCCGCCTGTGCCGCCGCCTGCGATCAGCAATTTCACGTAGCGCGCGCGCTCCTCACGCTTCCGCCGCCTGCTGCGAAATATTCAGGAGCACGCCTGTTGCCAGCAGCATGACCAATAAACTCGAGCCGCCATAGCTGATGAACGGCAATGGAATCCCTTTTGTGGGCACCATGCCGAGCACCACTGCGAAATTAATCAGCGCTTGGCTCAACACCATCGCAGTAATTCCCAGCGCCAGCATCCTTCCGAAGCTATCGGGCGCGGAAAACGCCGCGCGCATTCCCCGCCAGCCATAAACTACGAAGAGGGCAATCACAATCATGGCGCCAATAAATCCCAGCTCTTCGCAGATCACCGCATAAATAAAATCGGTGTGCGCTTCCGGCAGGTAGAAAAGTTTTTGCTTGCTTTCCATCAGGCCTACGCCCGTGAATCCTCCCGAGCCCACGGCGATCAGCGACTGCAACAATTGAAATCCGGCGCCTTGCGGATCGGAGTCCGGATGGAGAAAGGCCATCAAGCGCGCCTGGCGGTAGGCGACATGGGTGATCAACAGGTAGAGGACCGGAATAGCTGCCGCTGCGCCGACTGCAATCCATTTCCACGAGAGGCCTGCGACATAGAGAATCGCGGCAGCAACAAACACGATTTCGATCGCCGTACCCAGGTCAGGCTGGAGGAGCACCAACACCACGCAGATCAGGATCGGACCAGCCGCAGGCAGAATGGTCTGAAAAAAATCCTCTTTGCAAAACTCCATTTGCGCCTTGCTCCGGCGTTTCAGGTCCAGAAACCACGCTAAGTAAAGGATGACCGCAAGCTTTGCGAGTTCGGAAGGCTGGACGTTCACTGGACCAAACTTGATCCAGCGATGCGTGGCGTGAGATTTATCCAGGAAAAAAGTGCCGACAAGCATCAGCAGGACCACGCAGACTACCGGGTAGATAACCGCCGGTTCGCGAAGCTTGCGATAGTCGGTGCGCATTAGCACAAACATTCCGCTGAGGCCGAGCAGCAGCCAGGCCGCCTGTCGCAGCAGAAAAATGTAGGAGTGGCCGTATTGTTGTTCCGCGGTGACGGCAGAAGCGCTGAGAATCATCACGGCGCCGAAGAGACACAGCACGAGGGTCACTCCAAACAGCCAGTGGTCGTTTTCGAGCCGTCTCGGCACGTCTGCTCACATTCTCCCGGAAGTTGTACTGGCGGTTTGCCGCTCCAACTGATGCACCAACTCCTTGAAGACGCGGCCGCGATGCTCGTAGTTTTCAAACTGGTCAAAGCTGGCACAGGCTGGCGCGAGCAGGACGACGTCTCCGGGCCGCGCCGCGTGCGAGGCAATATCCACAGCCCGTTCGATGGTGCCGGCGCGCTCGCTGGCAACGCTTCCGGCGATCTGTTTTTCGATTTTCTCTGAAGCCGCGCCAATCAGCAGCGCGAGAATGGCTTTTTCCCGCAACACCTTTTGCAATGCGGCGTAATCGCTGCCTTTGTCTTTCCCGCCGAGAATGACAAGGATTCTTCCGGGAAACGCCTCCAGCGCCTTCAGCGTGGCATCGACGTTGGTGGCTTTGGAATCGTTGTAGTAGCGCACGCCGCCAATCTCCGCCACGAATTCCAGGCGGTGCTCTACACCCGAAAAAGAACGCACGCCCCTAGCGATGGCGGCGGCATCGGCCCCTGCGAGTCGCGTGGCCGCCGCGGCGGCCAGCACGTTTTCCACGTTGTGTGCGCCAGCCAGTGAAATATCCTGAAGCTGCAGCACAACTTCTTCTTTTCCATCGTGTCGAAAAACGATCTCGTCTCCGCGCACGAATGTACCCTGCGCTACGCGCTGTTTTCTGCTGAACCAGAACACTTGAGGTTTCGAAGGCGCGTATTTTGTGGTGGCAGGATCATCGGCGTTCAGCACGGCGCTGTCGGATTCCGTTTGGTTCTCGAAAATCCGCGCTTTCGCCGAGCCGTACGATTCCAGCGTGTGATGGCGATCCAAATGGTCTGGCGTCAGATTCAAGAACACGCTGGTGTCGGGACGGAAAGTGTCGATCAGTTCCAGCTGAAAGCTGCTCAACTCCACCACTGTGACGGTGTTTTCGTTCGTCTGCTCCACACGCGCAATCAGTGGAGTGCCGATATTCCCGGCAAGAATCGTAGGAATTCCCGCGTTCCTCAAAATGTGCTCGATCAAGGAAGTTGTAGTGGTCTTGCCATTCGAACCGGTGATGCCGATCAAGCGCCCCTTTAGAAAGCGGTCTGCCAGCTCGATCTCGCTCCAAATGGTGACGCCTTTCGCGCGCGCGGTTTGCAGCAATGGAGCATCGGCAGGCACTCCTGGACTCGGAACAATCAAGTCTTGCTCCAGAAATGTATTCTCCCGGTGGACGCCCAATTCAAGATGGACTTCAGCCGACCGCAACTGAGCGAGTGCCTCTCCAATCGCGTTTTCGGTTCGCGCATCCGTTGCCGTCACGCGCGCACCTCGTGCCGCGCAAAAAAGCGCGGTAGCCACACCGGTCCTCGCCAGCCCCACGACCAGAATGCGCTTGCCCCGCAATTCGAACGAATTTGCCATCTCTCTCTCAAAACCTTCTGTGCAAAATGTTTCACTACCTCAATTTCAACGTCGTCAGCGCAAACAGCGCGAAAACCAGCGCGACGATCCAGAAGCGCACGATTACTTTCGATTCGCTCCAGCCCATGAGCTCAAAATGATGATGTATGGGCGCCATGCGAAAGATGCGTTTGCCACGCAACTTGAACGAACCCACTTGGAGAATCACGGAAAGCGCTTCGATCACAAAAATTCCGCCGACAAAAAAGAGCAGGATCTCCTGCTTGATGATCACCGCGATAGTGCCCAACGTTCCTCCGAGCGACAGCGAACCCACGTCGCCCATGAAAATTTCGGCCGGATGCGCGTTGTACCAGAGGAACCCCAGCGAAGCTCCGACGAGCGCGCCACAGAACACTGTCAACTCACCGACGCGTGGAATGTACTGAATCTCCAAATAGGTGGCCCAGCGATAGTTGCTGCTCACGTAGGTCAAAACGGTAAGCGCCCCCGCCGCAATGACCGTGCAGCCGATGGCCAGTCCATCGAGCCCATCCGTCAAGTTCACCGCGTTGGAGGAACCCACAATGACAATGGCTATCGCCACAAGAAACGGCACAAACGCGAGCGGCCAAAGGTGACCGGAAAAGAAACTCTTGTCCAGCAGCGAGTGAATCACCAGGTCGGGCTGGAACCGCTTAAGGAAAGGAAAAACGAACTTCGTGGAATACGCGCTGTTCGTTGCCAAAACAAGAAGAGACACGCCAACGATGAGGCTGACAAACACCTGGAAATAGATTTTCTTTTTGGCCGTGAGCCCGAGATTACGCTGCTGCGAGACTTTCGCGTAGTCATCAATAAACCCGATGACTGCAAAACCGAACAGCGCGAAAAGCGAAAGTAAAATAAATGGGTTGGTCAGATCCGCCCAGAGCAGAACCGGCACGGCGGTAGACAGAACGATCAACACCCCGCCCATCGTGGGCGTGCCTGCCTTTTTCTTGTGATCTTCAGGGCCTTCTTCGCGGATATACTGCCCAATTTGCAATTCCCTCAAACGCCGGATTAGCCACGGGCCAAACACCAGCGCCAGAAACATCGCCGTCAGGCTGGCGTAGACCGTTCGAACGGTGATGTAGCGAAAAACATTCAGCGGGCTGAAGTAGCGCTGCAGAGTGTGGTAAAGGAGGTAATAGAGCATCTCAGTGCCGTACCTCCTGGCTTGAATTCTCTCCGGGAGCCGCGTGCCTCGCGATCATCGATTCGACGATGCGCTCCATCTTCACCCCGCGTGAGCCTTTCACCAGCAGCAGGTCTCCCGATTCCAGAAAGTCCTTCAAGTACTCCGCCGCTTCTTCCGGCGAGGCAAAGAATTTCGTCTGCCCGCGCGGAAAGCCCGACTCCACCGCCCCTTCGACGATCTGCGCTGCATCGCCCGCCACGCCGATGATGAAATCGATTTTCCCAGTCTTCGCCGCGAACTTTCCCGCGTCCCGATGAAGCTCTGTCGAAGACGTACCGAGCTCGCGCATTTCGCCCGCGGCAAGAATGCGCCGACGGTAGTTCGGCGTCGCCGCCAGCAACTCGGTCATGGCCTGCAACGCCGCCGGGCTCGAATTGTAGCTATCGTTGATCAGCGCCGCTTCATTCGAAAAACGCAAAAGCTCTCCACGCATCGCCGGCGCACGCATAGAGCGAAACACGCTCTGCGCTTCCGCTGCGCCAATGTCCCAAACGCTCGCGGCGGCCAGCGCCGCCAACGCGTTCGAAATTGCGTGGCGTCCAGGCACCGACAATTCCAGTCTCACACGCCCCTCAGGGCTGACGTAGTCAAACGCCGATCCAAACGCTCCGCGGTCTTCAATTTCCTGCGCCATGAAAAACGCCGATTTCTCGATACCGTAGGTCACCACGCGTCCTGGAGCCACTGCACCAAACGCCGCGACACGGGGATCATCCGCGTTGAGCACCGCAGTTGAGCCATGCCCATTCAATCCTTCAATCAGCTCGCGTTTTGCCAGTGCAATTTCATCCACCGAAGCAAAAAACTCCAGGTGCGCCGGCGCTACGCGCGTCACCACGCCGACATCCGGCTTCGCAATCGCCGCCAGCCGCGCTAACTCGCCGCGCCGCGACATGCCCATTTCCAACACCGCTGCCTGATCTGCCTCCTCCAGCCGAAACAGCGTCAGAGGCAGACCGTACTCATTATTCAGATTTCCTTCTGATTTCAAGACCCGCAGCTTCGTGCCCAGCAATGCCGCCAGGATCTCCTTCGTGGTGGTCTTGCCGACAGAACCCGTGACGCCGGCAATTTTCCCTCCCCAGGCTTCGCGCACCGCGCGCGCGAGCTGCCTGAGTGCCTCGAAGGTATCTGCCACGGCGATGCAGCGGCTACTGATTTCGCCCGCATATTGCGCCAGGCGCTCCTGCGCCACCACCGCCGCGATTGCTCCACGCTCCAGCGCACTGCCAACATGATCGTGTCCATCGTGACGCGGTCCGTGGATAGCGATGAACAGCTCTCCGGCACGTACCGTGCGAGAATCAATCGAGACGCCGGCCACCCGGGCCACGGGGTCGAGTCTCGCCCCCGGCCGAGTACCCAGAGCGCCAGCCACTTGTGCAACCGTCCACCGCATAAGTTCCTCAAAGGGCTCTTCTTAACCGCACACCCCAAGCCAGGTTGTGTTTGCACCGTATTGAGGGCTCCTCCTTTCGAGAGGCGACCAATTGGCACCTGCGGCCTGGCCACAGTTGTTACCTAAGCGCGCTAAGTGCCAAATCCCATGCCGCTTTGCGGCTCTTCTTTCAGCTCCCCTTTTCGCGGCTCGGCAAATCCACGCTGACGAAGAGCGCGCCGGGCTTCTACGCGATCGTCAAATTCGAAGGTGCGGTCGGCAAGGATTTGATAATTCTCATGACCTTTTCCCGCCAGCAGCACGATGTCGCCCGCGCGCGCTTCGTCCATGGCAAGACCGATCGCTTTCTCGCGGTCCGGCTCGATCAAATATTTTCCAGCAGTTTTTTGCAGGCCGACAATAATGTCGCTGATGATTTTCAGTGGATCTTCGCTGCGCGGATTATCGCTCGATAGAATCGTCAAGTCGCTCAACCGGCCGGCGACTTCTCCCATCACGGGACGCTTAGTGCGGTCCTTCTCGCCGCCGCAGCCGAAAAGCGTGATAATCCGCCCTTTGGGATTCAGCTCGCGGGCCGTGCGAATCAGATTTTCCAGCGCGTCGTCCGTGTGCGCAAAATCAACGATCACCAGAAAGGGCTGCCCTTGATCGATCCGCTGGAAACGGCCGGAAACACTTTCGAGATTTCGGATGCCGCTCTCGATCACTTCATTCGAAAGACCGAGTGCCTGTGCCGCGCCAATCGCCGCGAGAAGGTTGTAAACGTTAATGCGGCCGACGAGCGAAGAAACTACCTGCACTTTTCCATTCGGCGTTTGGGCAGTGAACGTCAAACCGTCAAACGTCAGGTGAAATTTCTTTGTCGTGATGTCCGCGTGGGATTCGAGGCCATACGTCACGGTTTTCTTCGCCAGCCCTGCCAGTCGTTTCCCGAATTCATCGTCGGCATTCAGTATCGCCACTTCAGGAGCGCCCGCACCTGTGCCTTCGAATAGTTTTTTCTTCGCGGCGAAGTAACCTTCAAACGTCTTGTGATAGTCCATATGCTCGCGCGTCAGGTTGGTGAACACCACCACCTGAAAATGGCAGCCCCACAAGCGATCCATTGCCAGCGAATGCGAGCTGGCTTCGAGAACCGCGTACTTCCCATCGGCGTCTCGAATCTCTGCGAAGAATCCCTGCAAGTCCACTGATTCGGGGGTGGTGTTCGGCGCAGGATATTCTGCGAGCGGCGTGTGGTAGGCAATGGTCCCAAACAATCCGGTCTGTCCGCCAGAAGCCTTCACGATCGCATCGATCACCGAAGTCGTGGTCGTCTTCCCGTTCGTGCCCGTAACCGCCACAAGTTGCAGCGCATTCGCAGGCTTCCCAAAGAAATTGGCGGAAGCGATGGCCAGCGCCTTGCGCGCATCTGGCACATGAATCCACGTCGCGCCTTTCAGCGGAGTGCGAGGCGCAGGCTCCGCGCTTGCAATGGCCACAGCGCCCCGCTTCAGCGCATCTTGAACGAATGCATTTCCGTCCGCCTTTGCTCCATGCAATGCAAAAAATAGCGCCCCTACTTGCACCTTCCGGGAATCACAGGCCACCTGACGAATTTCGAGGGCCCTGACGCCGGAAGGCAAAGTTATCTCCGTGCCCCGGAACAATTCACTCAATTTTCTGCGGATGACTGCTTTTTCTTTTTGAGCGGACGGATTCAACTGGCTGGCGGCTTGTTTCGTGGCGGTGTCCCGTACTTGTTCTTCTTCTTGACTCAACCCAATTGTCATCCTAAGGCCTGGCTCTCTGCTTTGGCTTCCCTATCTTTGCCGCTGGTGCTCCGAATTGCACGGTGACCTTTGCGCCCCGCCGGACTCTCGCTCCGGCCGCGGGCGTCTGATTCGTAGCAAGACTGCTGCCAACCAAAACAGGATCCAACCCAAGATGAATACAAGTCTCCGTCACCTCGCGCATGGTCTTGCCTGTGAAATCCGGCACTTCGATGTCGCCGCCTTCGTCCACGGCCACCGTCACGGGAGGCGGGTCGCTCTTGCGCTCCTTCGGATTCGAAGCGGGAGACTCCGACGGAGGCTGATCCGGCAGCCCGGAGAAATCCGCAGGGGTAAAATCTTCCAGCGCCGCACTGTCGGAGATGTCGCGCTTTTTGTAGGACGCCTGCGTCAGTTGCGGACTGACGGGCACATCGCGCGGCACGTCGAGATAGGGCAGCACTTGCTCCGCAATACGCTTGAACACCGGCGCGGCCACCATGCCGCCTTCATGAAGGCCGACCGGAGAATCGAGAGACACGAGAATGGTCACCGCCGGGTCGCTGATCGGTGCGAATCCAGTGAACGACGCAATGAAATGCGTAGGCGAGTATCTTCCCGTTGCTGGATCTATTTTTTGCGCGGAACCGGTTTTTCCCGCCGCCGTCCAGCCGTCAAGATGAGCGAGGCTCCCAGTTCCGTTCAGCACCACGCCTTCCATCAACCGCCGGAGTGTGGCCGCCGTTTCCGGGCGAATCACGCGCCGGGGCTCCATCGGCGTCAGCGGGCCCTCTGCGGACAAAACTTTTTCGCCGCGGCGCAATTCTGCAATCACATGCGGCTTGTAGAGCATGCCGCCATTGGCAATCGCAGAAACAGCACTCGCCAATTGGATCGGCGTCACGCCAACTTCCTGGCCCATCGAAATCGATCCGATGGATATCGCTGACCAATTCTCGAGGCGTCGCAGGATGCCTTTGCTCTCTCCGGGCATGTCCACACCTGTCGGCTGCCCGAACCCGAACGCGCGGATGTAATCGTAGAATTTTGGTGCGCCCAGCCGCAGCGCGATTTTGATGGCGCCCACATCGCTCGATTTGGCAAGGATGTCGGAAACACTCAGTAAGCCGAACGGTAGGTGATCGCGGATGCGGTGGCCCGCGACATATACTGCGCCGTTTTCGCAATCGAAAACTTCCTCCGGCCGAGTGATCCCCTGGTCAAACGCGGCCGCCAGCGTAATCAATTTGAATGTCGACCCGGGCTCATAGAGGGCGCTCACTCCGCGGTTCATTCGATTCTCCGCCGGCACATCGGTCGCGGCGTTCGGATTGAACTTCGGCCAATTCGCCAGCGCCAGGATTTCTCCGGTGTTGGGATTCATGACCATAGCTGTCCCGGCGATGGCGTGCGTTTTGGCGATGGCCACCGAAAGTTCGCGCTCCGCGATGTACTGGACCTTTTCATCGAGCGTGAGAACGACGTTGGCCCCGCGCTCCTTCTGCGCTTCGCCGCCATCGAACCAGCGCTGCCGTGCGTCGGCCATCACAATGATCTTTTCGCTTTTGCCGCGAATCTGGCTGTCCAGTTCGTACTCGATTCCGCCCAAACCCTTTTCGTCTACGTCCACGAACCCCAGTACGTGCGAGGCGAGATCGCGCTTCGGATAAAACCGCTGATTTTCTTTCTGGAAATAAACGCCCTTCAGATTCAGTGCCTCGACCGCTTCCTTCTTTTCCGGTGGGAGCTTCCGAGCGATCCACACAAACGAGCGTGATGATTCCAGCCGTACTTCTAGAACGTCACGCGGAATGCCCAGCACGCCGGAAAGCAGCCGCGCCGCGAGTTGCTCGTCGGCAAGCTCCGAAGGCACCGCGAAAGCGGAATCCACTGGAATGCTCATCGCCAGCGGATGCATGTTGCGGTCGTAGATCGCGCCGCGCTTGGGCGTGATTTCAATCACCCGCTTCTGCTGCCGCTGCGCGCGGGCCATGTATTCGCCATGCTGTATGAGTTGGAGGTAACCCAGCCGAGCAAAAACTGACGCCATCCAGAAGATGGCCACCACTCCGATAATTGCCAGGCGTCGGCCAGCGCCCAGGTCACCATTCAAATGGGCTGCATGGCCGCGCTTCGAATCGGCCGCTAGGCGGCCACGTGAAGGGGCGTGGGGACGGTTCTGTTGCATAGCGGACTCAGATCAGCGATCGCTCCGGGTAGATGTTCATTCAGTTGACAGCAAATTCTTCCACGCGTGGCCCGCACGAAAAGAGGCTATTGCGAGCGATTGGGGCGGACATACCGCGCCGCGGCCACTTCCGCTCCCGACGGCGCGTCGTATTCCCGCACTTGCGCCGGCAACGGTTCCGTCAACCCCAACTGGCGTCGCGCAATGACGTCAATCCGCATCGGATTCCGCAGGCCGGCGATTTCCAGCTTCAACGAAGAATTCAGGGAGGCCGCTTCGGCTTGCTTCGCTTTCACGTCCTCGAGCCGGAAGCTCAAGTCGATGCAGCGAAAATGCTGGTAGATGTACAGCATGAAGCACATGGCCACGATTGCGCCGAGCGCCACCGTGCGATAGTAATTGCGCATCTTGACAGGCTCGACGTGGCGCACCAGGCGCGAGTTGTCGATTCGCTTGATCGTCTGAAACTCCAGCATCGCCGCGGCTTTTTTCTTGCGCGCCATACTTATGCTCTTTCCGCACACCGCAGCTTCGCGCTTCGCGAACGCGGGTTGCCCGCCATCTCTTCCTCAGTGGGCTGGATTACATGTTTCGTCAGCACGCGGAGCGTTCCTGCTCGCTCACCCTCTTGAAACGCATGCTTCACCAGGCGGTCTTCCCGCGAGTGATAACTCAACACCACCCAGCGGGCGCCTGAATTCATTGTGGCGGGGGTCCGAAAAAGAAACTGCCCGAGTTCCTCCATCTCTCGATTCACCGCTATCCGCAGCGCCAGAAACGTTTTTGTTGCGGGATGCAGTCTCTGCCTTCCCCATTGCTTTCGGGCCCCTGCCACAGTCGTTGCCAAGTGCGCGGTATCCCGTATCGGTCGCGCTCGTACGATCGCCTTGGCGATTCTTCTGGAATCATGCTCATCGGCTTCGCGGTAGAGCAGGTCGGCAATTTCTTTTTCCGACCAGCGATTCACAATTTCGTCTGCCGTCAATTCGTCGTTGGCAGTGTCCATCCGCATATCTAGAGCAGCCGCCTCGCGGAACGAAAACCCCCGCGCGGCTCGATCAAGCTGCATGCTCGAAACCCCCAAGTCGGCCAAGACCCCGTCCACCGGCGGAATCCCCAACTCTTGCGCGACCTCCGCAATTCTCGAGAACGCCGACTGCACCAGCGTCGCCTTCCCCCCGAAAACCCTCAGCCGCTCCCGCGCCAGTTCTAACGCCTGTGCGTCCCGGTCCAGGCTGATCAACCTGCCGGATATGAGCCGCTTTGCGATTGCTTCCGAGTGCCCGCCCGCTCCCAGCGTGGCGTCGATGTACGTTCCGTCCGGCTTTACGCGTAGCCATTCGAGCACCTCTTCCAACAGCACCGGCGTGTGCGGCGCAACCAATTTTGCAACGCCCTAAATTCCCAGGTCTTCCAAAGCCTTGTAATCTTCCTCGGTGAACGGCGAATTCTTCAGGTCATCCAGCACGCGCGTGTGGTTCATCACCTCGAGGTAATCGAGGTTGCCAAACACATCGACTTCGCCCTTCATCTGCGCCGATTCGCGCAGCACCGGAGGCACCAGCACTCTTCCCTGCCCGTCCAGCTCCACCGTCAGCCCGTAGTAGCTCGTTCTCATCAGAAACTTTCTCTTCGCACGGTTCTGGCTCGATACCGCCGCCAGCTTGTCCTCAATGCCCGCCCAAACCTTCATGGGATAAATACGCGCTGATTCGCCCGTGGTGCTGGTGATGTAAAACTGATTTCCGTACTCTTTCAAGGCTTCCAGAAACACGGCGGGTATCTTCAACCGCCCCTTTTCGTCTACCTTCGCTCGACAGTTGCCCCGCAGATTCATGCGCCCCGCTCGTCGGCTGTCTTACGGCCGCCTTAAACAATGTCGACCCCTCTTTGCGCCGGATCGCACACAAATATGTGGTCTAGAATGGCCAAAATGCCCACTTTCACCACAACTCTGGGAAGTTGTTTGTTTGCCCCAATGCCTGCTACTTGATTCTACTTCTACCCACTTCTTACCACTTCTCGCCACATCATAGGCTGCTTTGCATGCTTGTCAAGAGGAAACATACATTTTTTTAAAAATTGTTGTGAATTCTTGGGTTGTGAAAATCTGAATGAATTCGCTACTACAGCTTGCGTTCGCCGCTTCTTCGCACGACTACTGTTGGTGGTGTGTTTCTCTACCCTAGCTTTCTAAAAAACGGCATCTCCGCATACCAGCCAGTTCCTTTTTGGAACTGCCCTTTCGCCTTCCGCCCTTCACTTCCAACCGGACTCGTGTTATTCTTCCTTTGTAACCATCAGTCTCCAGAAGGAGCCAAGCTCATGGAATGGACCACCCCGAAGCACGAAGAGATCGATCTGAACTGCGAAGTAAGCTCCTACGCCAACGCCGAACTCTAGACTGAGAATCGACTCCAACCCAGCCGGAGTCGCAAGAAAATCGAATGCGCGTTAAAGTCCTCGGCTCCGCTGCCGGGGGCGGCTTCCCCCAATGGAATTGTAGTTGTTCCAACTGCAGCGCTCTGCGCCTGGGCACTCTAAAGGCTCGTGCACGCACCCAGGCCCAGGTTGCTGTGTCGCCGGACCCCTCCAAATGGTTCCTTCTAAACGCCTCTCCGGATCTTCGTCAACAAATCAACGCCACTCCTGAATTAGCGCCTCGTTCCGCTGTGCTCGGGTCGCCGGTTAGCTCCATCCTCCTAACCAGCGCCGATGTGGATTCCGTGATGGGGTTGCTCCATCTCCGCGAATTTCAGCCGCTGCATATTTTCTCGACCGTGTCCGTGCGCCGCATCCTAATGGAGGAGAACAGCCTCTTTCGGGTTTTATCGCGGTCGAATCCTCCCGTACGCTGGGAACCTATGCCACTGGACCGTCTCATGCCGCTGGTTCCTGCTTCGGCGCCAGGGATGAAAGATGGCCTCTTCTATAAAGCCGTTTCACTGCTGGGCACCTTCCCGGACTATGTGAGCGACGCCCTCCGCAACTGTCTTTCTCCGGAAGAAGCGGTGATCGGCATTCAGCTCATCCACAAGGAAAAGCGGCTCTTCTATGCCCCCAGCTTGCCCGGAGTCGGAGAAGATTGGCGGCGCTCCGCTGAGGAGAGCGATCTGGCGCTTCTTGACGGCACCTTCTGGAAAGACGACGAATTGATTGCCGCCAAGCGCACCCGCAAAACCGCGCGGGAAATCGGGCATGTGCCTCTTTGGGGAGAACGCGGCTTGCTTCGACAGCCCTTCCGCCTCGGAAAAACCCGCCGCGTGCTCATCCATGTCAACAATACGAATCCGGTTCTCAATGAAGACAGCGCGGAACATCGCGCCGTTCGTGAAGCTGGATTGGAAATCGCCTATGATGGTATGGAATTCGAGTTATGACCCCATCCGTGAACCACATCGCTGAGAAGCCGCCGCTGTCCGAAGCCGCCTTCATTGCTGGCTTTCATGCCATCGGCGAAGAGCGCTATCACCACAAGCATCCATTTCACCTGCTGATGCACGAAGGAAAACTGACGCGCGGGCAACTGCAGGCATGGGCTCTCAACCGCTACTACTACCAAAGCCGCATCCCCATCAAAGACGCGGCCATCCTCGCGCGCAGTGAAGATCCCGCCTTCCGCCTCGCGTGGCGCAAACGAATCCTGGATCACGACGGCGACGGCACCAAACCGGGCGGCATCGAAAAATGGATGAAGCTGGTCGAGGCAACCGGCTTATCGCGCGAGCAAGCACTCCAAGGCGATGGCATTCTTCCTGCGACGCGCTTCGCCGTGCAGGCCTACGTCGATTTTGTTTCCATCCGGTCGCATCTCGAAGCTGTAGCTTCCTCGCTAACGGAGCTCTTTTCAAAAAAGCTCATCACGCTTCGCGTGGATCGCCTTCGCGAACACTACGCATGGCTTTCCGGTGGACTCGACTATTTCACCGGTCGCCTCACACAAGCTACGGAAGATTCTGAGTTCGCCCTAGCCTGGGTTGTAAAGAACGCGCACACGCGCCAACAGCAGGACTTGGCTCACACCGCCCTTCGCGCGAAGTGCGACATCCTCTGGGCCCAGCTCGATGCGCTGTATTTTGCTTACGTCAATCCCGGCTGGCCGCCCCCCGGCGCGTTCCAACCGACCAAGGAAGCCTGACGGACTGCCGATGCCGCCCGACCCCAATAGCTTTCCACGGCTCGCGCCAGGCTGCCGCCTTAACGAAAAATCGCAGCAGCCGCGGATGCTGCTCATGCCCGAACGCGCCTTACGTCTGAACGGTCCGAGCCTCGAAATCATCGAACGCTGCGACGGCAAGCACACGGTCCAACAGATAATTGTGGATTTGCAGAAAATCTATTCGAAAGCCGAGCCGCTCAAAGTTGAGCAGGACATCCTTGGATATCTAACGCTCCTGCAGAACCAACGCGCGCTCGATTTCGGCTAGTTTGGCGTGCGGGAGCCTTGCTCCCGCTTTTCAGTGACCACGCTGTCACAATCACATGACCACTGAACTCTCCAATCCGCTGGCCCTAATCGCCGAACTCACCCACCGTTGCCCGCTGCATTGCGTCTACTGCTCCAACCCCGTAGAGATGCAATCCCGCAGCAACGAACTTTCCACCGAAACCTGGGCCCGCGTTCTCGAAGAAGCCGCCGCAGCCGGAGTCCTCCAGGCCGATTTCACCGGTGGCGAGCCTCTCGCCCGCACCGACATCATTGAACTCGTCCACGCCGCGCGCGCCGCCGGACTCTACGTCAACCTCATCACCTCCGGCATGCCAATGGACGAATCCAAACTCGCGGCACTAGTCGAAGCCGGGCTCGACCACATGCAACTCAGCTTCCAGGGTGCGCACGAAGAAATCGCCAACGAAATCTCCGGCACAAAGTCTCACGCACATAAACTTCGCGTCCTCGAATGGCTAAAACAGCACCGCATTGCCGTCACACTGAATTTCGTCATTCACCGCCGCAACATCGATCAGCTTGAAGAGATGCTCGCCATCGCCGAATCCTCTTGCGCCACCCGCATCGAATTTGCCAACGTCCAGTATTATGGCTGGGCCTTTGCCAATCGTGAAAACCTATTGCCCACGCGCGAGCAGCTGGAACATTCCGTTGAGTTTTTGAAGAGAGAACAGGAACGCCTGAAAGGCAAAATCCGCATCGAATTCGTCGTCCCAGATTATTACGCCAAGTATCCTAAACCCTGCATGGGCGGCTGGGGACGCAAGCTCATGCTCATCACGCCGAGCGGTGACGCACTTCCCTGCCACGCCGCGCAAGTCATTCCCGGCCTCACTTTCGAAAACGTAAAGGACCGCAGTTTGCGCGAAATCTGGGAAAAATCCACCGCGTTTCAGAAATTCCGCGGCGAAGCTTGGATGCAGGAGCCCTGCAAAACCTGCGACCGCCGCGAACAGGATTTCGGAGGCTGCCGCTGCCAGGCGTTGTTGCTTGCAGGAGACGCCGCCGCCACCGATCCGGTTTGTTCCCTGGCGCCGATGCGCCCCAAGGTCGACGCCATCCTCGCGGGAATGAACAGCCCACCCCCTGCGGAGATCTTCGTGAAGCCCAATTGGCTGTACCGTCCGAATCCCTCCTAATCCGCCACCGCTGTCCGCGTTTTTCCCAGCTTCATCACCACTCTGCTGATGAATATCAGACTTCCCAGCAGCACCAGCGAGCCAAACACCGTCAGGGTGGTCTGCGGACCAAAGTGCTTCGCCACACCGCCGGCGACCAGCGAGCCGATCGGCTGCACCCCCATAAACATCGTCGCGTACACCGCCATCACACGGCTCCGAAGTTCATCCGGCACGCGATTCTGTATCAAGGTATTGGTCGCCGCCATTTGCGATGTCGCCGCAAACCCCACCACAAAGAGCACCGCAGTGCACAGCCAGAAAACTCTCGCCTGTGAAAAAATGATCAGCCCGACGGAACAAGTCATGGACGCTGCCGCAATCCAGCGCGCCAGCCCTTTGTAATGCGTGCGCGCCGCGAATTGCAGCGCCCCGAGCACGGCGCCCACGCCTGCCGCACTCATCAGCACTCCCAGCATCCGCGCCCCGCCGTGTAAAATGTCATGAGCGTAGATCGGCAGAAAAACCGAATACTGCAAACCGAAAAGGCTCAGCACGCTCAACAACAGAAGCGCTGACCGAATCGGCAGATCGCTCATCGCAAAATGAAAACCCTGGATGAAGTTCCTGAAAGGCGAATCCTGGCTGGGTTTTATTTCCGTTCGCTCGATGCGCATCATCAGCAGCGCGCCGATTACCGCCACAAAGCTCATCCCATTCAGGAAAAAACACCAGCCTTCTCCAACCAGCGCGATCGCGAACCCGGCAATCGCCGGCCCCACCACCCGCGCCCCGTTGAAAATCGAAGAGTTCAGCGCAATCGCGTTGGGAAGATCTTCCTTCCCCACCATCTGCACAAAAAATGCCTGCCGGATTGGCACGTCGAACGCATTTACGATGCCTACCAGGAACGCAATGACGATCAGTTCCCACGTGTGGATTCTATGTGTGAGTTCGAGCGCCGCGAGAATAAACGCTAGAACCATGGCAGCGGTCTGCGTGGCAATCACCGCGCGCTGCCGGTCGTAGCGGTCGCCGACGTATCCGCCGATTGAGGAGAGAAACAGCATCGGCACCTGGCTCGCGAACCCAAAAACACCTAGCAGCGCCGCCGATCCCGTCAGCTTGTACACCAGCCAAAGCTGCGCGGTCGTCTGCATCCACGTTCCGATCAGCGAAATGAGTTGTCCTGCAATGAACAGCTGAAAATTGCGGTGCTGCATTGCGCGGAAGCGCGTTGAAATGGCCGGGAAACGCGGGGAAACTGGCGGGCTGACCGCTGTGCGGCCATTCTTCAAAATATTCTCCTCCATTCGTTGGATGCGGAGAAACCGGACTAGTCACCATGCCGCGAGAGGAGATGTATTGTCAATGCAGTCTGAAGGAGGGAACCAGATTGGCTCTTGGAGCAAACGCGACGTTATTCGCTCGGCGGATCGGGCGCGCCACCGACGTGCAGATGGCTCAGGTCACGCAAAGTCGCTTTGTCTTCCTCGCTCATCCCGCGCGTGAAGTTCGGATCGTTCAATCGCTGATTTCGAGCCGATTCCGGCATTTCCTTGAGCACCCGCAACCGCTGCTGAATCGCCTGCCTGCGCTCCGGCGGCATCTGCTTCCATTTCGGTAGCACATCATTCCTGACGTGGTCCCGCTGCGCCGGCGTCATCTGTCCCCAGACGCGCCCGCGATCCTCTATCTCCTGCCGTTGCGCGGGCGGTAGGTTCTGCAGCCGCTGACGGTTCTCAAGGACTTTTTTCTTATCTTGCGGACTCAGTTCGTTAAATTTTCTGGGCGGCGGTGTGTACGCCGAAGGCGGCCGGTTCGGATTGCTGTTCGGCCGCGTACTTGAATCCGGTCGGCTAGGATTGCCGTTCGTCCGGGCATTCGTATCTGGCCGATTCGAATTTCGTTCCGGCGGACGGTTCGCATTCCTATTCTGTGGTCTTCCCGCCCGCGCCTGATTCTGCGCCTGCCTCGGTTGCTGCTGCCGCTGCTGACTTCCCTGCTGCCTCGGCGGATTTGGAGCTCTATTGCTCGGGCGATTCTGCGCCGCGCCCGGCTTCTGCGCATAGCTCGGCGCCGCTGCTGCCGCGCACATCCCCAGCACCATCAACCATCCCGCGAATTGGAGTTTTCGTCTCATTCCCGTTACATCTGCTGATTCTGATTTGTGTCGCCCGCTTCATCCGCCTGCACCGGCGGCGGCAATTCGCTCAGCGGCGCAAAATCCGAAATCACGTCGTAGTTTTCCAGCACGGACATGTTCTCGTTAATCTTATCGATGTCGCTGGCACTCAAGGGATTTTCCGTTCCTGTCCGTGAGCCGATCCAAATCGTCGCCAGCAGCAGCATCGACGCCGCAAACGCCACTCGCGGTGACGGCGCGAACCATGTCCACCAGCTCTGCTTCTCCGGCTCCGCCGCCACGCGCGCATGCACGCGCGCATCGAATGCCGCCGATGGCTCGATCATCGGCAGTTCATCCAGCAAAACACTCACCGCGCGAAATTCGTTCACGCGCAGCTGGCACGCCGCGCACGCCAGGAGATGCTTCTCCATCTCCACTCGTTCGCCTTCTTTCAGGCGCCCGTCCACATATCCCAAAATTTTCTTTTCCATCCGGCTACAGCTCATAACGGCCTTCCTTCTCTACCCAGGGTCTACTGCCTTGCGTGCTGCGCCACGAGCGGGGCTAGTTCCACTCGCAGCGTTTCGTACGCCCGGAAGAGCAGCGATTTCAGCGCGCTCTCCGAACATTCCAAAATCTTCGAAATCTCCCCGTAATCCAGCTCCTGATATTTGTGCAGGAGCACTGCCGCGCGCTGCTTCTCCGGCAGCTTGTCGATCGCGCGCCGGATCATTTTGCGCCGCGCGTCCTCCACTAAATGCTGCTCAATGTTCGGCCGCTTCTCGGCTACGTCCAGCGTCCGCTCATCGCCATCCTCGGCATCCGTGGTCACCGGCGCATCCAGTGAGATTTCCATGCGCTGGTAACGGTTGTCTCGCATCGAATTCAACGCCAAGTTTGTCGCGATCCGGAAGAGCCAGGTGGTGAACTTCGCGCTCGGCACGTATTCTTCCCGCGCGCGGTACACCCGCAAAAAAACTTCCTGAGCCAGGTCCTCCGCCTGTTCCCGGTTGCGCACCATCCGGTACAGAAAATTGACCAGCGGACTCCGATAGCGATGCAGCAGAAGTGCGAACGACTGTTCGTCGCCCGCCTTCACGTCCAGCATCAGTTGGACGTCCGACCTGGCCATAGTCGCCACACTGTATCAAACACTTGTGTTCTCAGAAAGTTGCAAGTGGTAGGGGTACTCGATGGCGAAGTTAAGGCGAATCTAAACGTGGAATAAACGCTCCATTATCAACAAGCTAACAACGCCTGCGAAAACCAGCAGCGCCATCCGCCAGTTTGGCTCGCGGTTTACTTCCGGAAGCAAATCCGTCGCCGCCACGTACAGCGTCACGCCGCCGGAAAGCGGCAGCGCATACTTCAATTGTCCCTGCAGCGAACTCGTCAGCAAAACGCCGAAAATCGTCGCCGCTCCCAATAACCCCGCCGCCAGAAGAGCGTTGCGCTTTCCCTGCCCGCTAGCCAACACCACCGACGCCACCGTAAATCCCTCTGGCAGCTTGTGCAGAAACACCGCAAAGAACATCACCGCGCCCAGCCACGTCGAAACCAGGAAGCCCGCGGCAATCGCCACGCCGTCAAAAAAAGTGTGAATGGTCATCCCCACCAGCACGCTCGTCCGAGCGTGATGATAGCTCACCTCTTCGCTGTGCGTCTCTTCGCCAAAATGGAAATGCGGCGCCAGCGTGTGTTCAAATAAGTGCACCAGAAAGTAGCCGATCAAAACATACAGCAGCGCGCTCTCACCCGACAGCCGCACCGACTCCGGAATCACCTCGACGAACGCCACCGCCAACATGTATCCCGCGCCCAGCGCCAAAAAATATTGCAGAAATTTCCTCGGCCACTCCCGGTGCACGACAAAGTACCCGCCAATCAAATTCCCCGCAGCGGCAATCAGCCCCAGCCCCGCCGCCAGCCCCGTCCGAAATGCCAGATCGTGTGCCATCAGATTTTCAAATGCGCGACCCGTTGCGAATCACGCGGGGTTATCCACTGTGCCGGAACAGAATTACATCGCCTTCTTGCACGACGTATTCTTTCCCTTCCAGCCGCACCTGCGCCTTCTCCCGAGCCGCCGCCAGACTCCCCGCCGCCAGTAAATCATTCCATCGCACCACTTCTGCTCGAATAAATCCTTTCTCGATGTCGCTGTGAATCGCCCCCGCCGCCTTCACCGCCGACGCGCCCTTTCGAATCGTCCAAGCCCGCACTTCCGGCTCTCCCGCCGTAAAAAACTGGATCAGCCCCAGCAAATCGTAAGTCGCGCGAATCAACCGGTTCAGCCCCGGTTCCTTCAGTCCATAAGAGGCCAGCAGTTCCGCCGCTTCTTTCTCGTCCATCTCCGAAAGTTCAGCTTCCAGCCGCCCGCAAATCGCCACCACCGCCGCGTTCGGACGCCCCTGCAACGAACTCAACTTGTGCCGCTCCACTGCGGAATCCAGCTTGTCCGCTTCGTCGTCGCCCAGATTCAGCACGTACAAGACCGGCCGCGCGGACAAAAACAAAAACCCACCGATCGACTTTCGCTCCTCCGTCGTCAGCTCCAGCTCGCGCAATGCCTTCTCGCCTTCCAACTGCGCCTTACACTTTTCTAAAGTATTTTTTTCCAGCAGCAGCGCCGGCTCGCTCTTCTTCTTCAAATCTTTTTCCAGCCGCTCCAGCCGCCGCGTAATCTGGTCGTGATCCGAAAGCATCAGCTCCAAATCCAGGTTCGTCGCATCTCGCAGGGGATCCATGCTCCCCTCCGAATGCGGCACCGACGGATCATCAAAAACGCGAATCACATGCGCAATCACATCCACTTCGCGCAGCTGCGCCAGCGCATCGCGCATGCGCTCCTTCTGCATCCCGCCCAAATCGACATAATTGACCGTCGCATAGGTGATCTTTTTCGGGTTATAGAGCTTCGCCAGCTCCACCAGCCGCGGCTCCGGCACCTTGGCCACGCCCACGTGCGTCGCCGACGCTCCGGCCTTCCCTTCGACATGCGCCTTCGTCAGGATTCGAAACAGCGTGGTCTTCCCAACCTGTGGTAGTCCAATAATCCCCGTCTGCACTCGGACCCTCTCAACTCAGTATTTTCCGCTCGCCCAAACTCCTGATGCTACCACAGTCCATCCGTGCTGCTGGATGGAGCTCCGAGACGTACTCAATCTGAGGATTTCCTACCGTACTTTTTGGAGTGGTGTCAGGCATCGGAAGACGCACGTGGATTATTCCTTTGGTACAATGTGATCAACTATGATCCGTCCCCTCGCAAAATTAACTATCTGTGCGCTGGCTCTGACTATGGCCAATGCCTCAGGCTCAGAGAAGCCTAGCGTTACTGGGATGTATTCGCGCAATGCCACTGCAGTTTTCGACCTTTATTTCATTCAGAAAAAGAGTGAAATCCGAATTCCGTCACCTGACGGGAAGAGTTCGTTGATTGTCAGGTATAAGCCGGAATCTGCGGAAATGGTCCTCGCCCTAAAATCTGGATTTCAATCATTCGAGTGGAATGTGGGCATAGGCGTGGGAGCGGAGATTGCTTGGTCTCCTGACTCGCGAGCGTTTTTCTTGACAAGAAGTCCCGGGGGCCGGAACGGTCGTTATGAGACGACTATTTATTTGCTGGAAGGAGACCAGGTCAAACTAATTGAAGTCACTCCTGTCGTCTACAAAGTGTTTGGTCAACCTGTCAAATGCGATGTACCGGAACCGCCCAATGTTGCGGGAATCAAATGGCTTGACAATTCCCACCGCATCCTAGTCGCGGCCGAAATTGTCCATCACTCAAATTGCGACAGCAATGGCACGTTTAAGTTGTACGAGCTCTCGGTCCCTGGCCTTGAGATCGTTGGCAATTATGATCAGTTAGGAGCCAAAAAGATTTTTTGGAAAGATTTGGGGTGGGAACTGAGGCCAGCAAACGACGAATGTATCCACCGTCCAAGAGCGTGCGAGCTTACCTCGAATCATCGAGGCGATAATAAATAGCATTTTGACTCCAAACGGAATTGTTATGAAGTGAGCCAGAGAAATGTGACGCCCGCACGTCATAATGGGGGGCTTGCGCGAAGAACACGATTCCTGAATTCATGGGGCCAATGGACATCACCGTCTTGGATGTTTCCGCCTACGTTGGCCTCGCCGCCGTCGGGGCCATCACCCTAAACATGTTCCTGGGAATGCTCATGGCCTTTCGTTACAGCCCTCATCGCTCCTGGCCGCATCACCGGTTTAACTATTTTCGGATTCACAACTGGACGGGTTACCTTGCACTCGCAGTCTCAGCCCTTCATCCCGCGATTCTGCTTTTCAACAAAGATCCGCGCTTCCGTATCCTGGACATCGTCTACCCCGTGCATTCGCCCCAGCAGCCTCTCGACAACACTATCGGCGCCATCGCTCTCTATCTGCTCGCATTCGTCGTCGTTACTTCCTACATGCGCCTCCGTCTCGGCCGCCATCTTTGGAAATCTTTCCACTTCTCGATTTATTTCGCTGCCGCCGCTCTTTTCTGGCACAGCCTGTTCACCGATCCCAGTTTGAAAAACGTTCCCGTGGATTGGTTCGATGGCGGCAAACTTTTCGTCGAATCCTGCCTGGTGCTCATCGCCGGCATCAGCCTGCTGCGCCTGCGCTATGCCCGCAAAAAAGCCCACCGGCCGCCATATCGTTCGGTCGATAGCCACATCTGAATAGCCGCCAAGGGGGAGTTGTCTCTAGGATGGAATCGTCAAAGCTGAACCTTTTCAGCCTCACTCGCTTTGCTCGCAGGTAACCCGCTAAGCGCCTCGCGTACCTTGCCGATCAAAGTGGAGATCGAAAACGGTTTGGTCAGAATGGCCTGGGGCGAAACTTGACTGGACTGCACTCCGGCATGCTCCGAGTAGCCCGACATGAACAGGACCTTCAATTCCGGCCCTTCTTTTTTCAGTCTTTCCGCCATCTCCGCGCCGCCCATTCTCGGCATGATCATGTCCGCAAGCACCAGATGAATCGCGTTCGCGCTATGCGCAATGGTTTCCAGGGCTTCGGCGCCGTTTTTGGCCTCGAGCACCGAATAGCCCGCGCTCTTGAGGAACTCGCACGCCAGTTCACGCACGGCGGCCTCGTCCTCTACAACGAGAATGGTCTCTTTACCGCGGGGGATTGCCGCTGGCTTGATTTCCTTTGTGTCCTCCATCTTTGTTGCATGACCAAGGGGAAGGTAAATCTCAAAAGTCGTTCCTTTTCCCGGGGCGCTCTCCACCCAGATGAACCCGCCACTCTGCTTCACGATGCCGTATACCGTAGCCAAACCCAGCCCAGTGCCCTTGCCGACCTCTTTGGTCGTAAAGAATGGCTCGAAGATATGCGCCTTGGTCTCCTCGTCCATTCCGTGCCCGGTGTCGGTCACCGAGAGCAGTCCGTACTCGCCGGGTTGCATTGGATCACGCTTGCGCGCTTCGTCGCCGTCGAGCACCGCGTTGCGCGTGCGAACCGTGATGCTCCCGCCCTTCGGCATCGCGTCGCGCGAGTTCACCACCAGATTCATGATGACCTGCCCGATCTGCCCGGGGTCCGCCTTCACCGATACCAGTTTCGGATCCGGCGTGAAGGCGTATTCGATGTCTTCTCCGATGAGCCTCGCAAGCATCTTGCCCATATCTGCGATTACCGCGTTCAGGTCGATAACCCGGGGCTCTAAAACCTGCATTCGGCTGAATGCCAGCAGCTGCCGGGTCATCGAAACGGCCCGGTCCGCGGCCTTCTGAATCTGTTCTATATTGTTTCGGCTTGGCTCTCCGGCCGGAATGCGGTCGGAAAGTAATTCGCAGTGTCCATTGACGATCATCAAAAGATTATTGAAGTCGTGGGCCACTCCGCCCGCCAACCGCCCCACTGCTTCCATTTTGTGCGCCTGACGCAGCCGTTGTTCCAACTGCTTTTGTTCGTTCTCTGTTTTTTGCAGGTTTGCGCGCATGCGGTCAAATGCCGCGGTTACCTCTGCGACCTCGTCGCCTCCGCTGGCATCGAGAGGAAAGCTCGAATCGCCTTTTTCAAATGCATGCAGGCCGGTCACCAGTTGTGCCAACGGTTTTGTGATCGTTTTGGAAAGAAGAAAAGCTAGTACAGTCCCTGCCAGCACGCTGACGAATCCCAGAATCAGCAGCACTCGATTCAGTTGCTCCAGGAATGTAGTTGCGCGGTCGAAGGATTTCAAAACACTAAGTGATACCGGCGTCCCAGCCCCGTAGGAAAGCCTTACCGTTGTGCCAAGGTAGCGTTCGCTTCCGATCTGGATCTCCTGCTCCGTCCCCAGTCGATTCCCCTTGCCTTCGCGAAATTGCTGTTCCAGCAGTCCATTGGCTTCGGCCGAAAGCGTGCTCGCCGCGATCTCATTGCCATACCGGAACACTGCTTCGCTGGAGGCCACGTTGCTGAAATTTCGCGCCTGACTCTTGCTCACCTCCTGCCCTATGACGAGAAACCCAAGCAAGGTCTCGTTCGATTGCTCGTCAAAATAGACCGGCTGCACCCAGATCTGATAAAGACGCCCGCTGTGGAACCACCAGTCCCAGACGTTTCCTCTTGCCAGCGAGACGCGCAACGCTTCTTGGGCGGCATCCAGCGGGAAATCGGCGTTGCTGGACTGAAATGCCAGCACGTCTCCACGGATGCCGGCCAGCACAAAGAGGTCGCTGCCGGTCAGCTGCCAGATATCCTGAGAGCCATCCTGAATCTTTGCTTTTTGCTGCTTGGTCATCAGCGCCCGAAGATTGGGCATGTCGGCGACCAGTACCGCGGTATGAGTCAGTGTCGCCTCGCGCAGCCTTTCGAAACTCTCGTAGTTGCGAACGGAGTTGTGCAGATCTTCGCGGATCGCTTCGCGCTCTTGCTTTTCGACGCGATAGCGTACAACCAGCAGCATCGCGCTAGTCAGCCCCGTCGAGAGGGCCAGAAGCGATAGAAGAAATCTAGTTCGTAGACGAATCTTCCACACTTTTTGGCACGTCCGGCCGCGGGTATGGTTTACAGATTCAAAGGATCGGGATGCCCGCCATTTTCAAGCCTAGCATTCGTGTTTTGGCCTGTTTGCGGGCGGTTTGAGCCAAATGTCGAAAGCCATACTGTCCGTCTGGACAACTGTGTATCCTGGAAGGAATTTGAAATCTGCGATGGAGGAACTTCAAGGCTTGAGGCAGAAAATTTCTTTCGCTACTATGGCGCTCGCGTGAAGCTTAAAGTCACCGGCCCCCAGATCGTTGGCATCATCGTTGGCGTGGTTGTGTCCCTCTTCATAGCTCACTACGAGGAATGGCTGCCTCGTCACTGGCAAACGTATGTCTCGCCCGATGGCGCGTTTTCCATCGAGCTACCCGGCAAGGCTACACTCGAGACAAGCCAGGCCCCGCTCGAAGACGGTGGCACCATGTCATTTCACACCGTCAGTGTCTCTCCGTCGGGAAGCTCGGCATTCAGTCTCGCCTACGTCGAGAACAAAAATGTTGCCGAGAAATCACCCGACCAAGCTCTTGAATCCGCCCGCGACGGCAGTCTCCGCAACATCCAAGGAACCCTGATCACGCAAAATCGAATCACCGTCCAGGGCTTCCCCGGACTGGAAATGCAAGCACATGCGCGAGGAAATTCATTCTTGGACTCACGCCTTCTCGTGGTCGGTGACCGCCTCTATATAATCATGGTCGTTGCCGGAAGCGAGCAAGACCGTGAACCCAAAACTGTCCAGCGCATCTTCGACTCCTTCAAACTCACCCCAAAGTGACCGTTCAAGCAAGTTGCCCACTGTACTCGGGTGACGTGACTTCCTCGAAACCAGTTTTTGGGAGCAAGGTAGCTTGTCCCACGTGACAAGCGCTTCGCCGATGTACAATCAGTGCCAGAGGGGCTTAAACGTGGGTCCGCTTTTCCTGCTTATTGCGCTTGTTTTCTTCCTCGTGCCTCCTGTGCTTGTGGGCTCGGCTTGGAAATCGTTCCGGAAGGACTCCACATCGCTCGTGGGATGGCGGCGGGCAGCCTTTTCGCGCGCACTCACCGGGACGGCTCTCAACATCGCTGTGGGGTTTGCCTTCTTTTTGGTCCACAATTTGGTCCTTCCCGCAATAGCTGACCCGGACCGCGGAAAGTTTGTCCCCTTTTCTGTTTTTCTTGTAGAGAGAGTTGTTGAATGGACAGGAGCCATTTTCTCCGCGGTTTCTTTCGTTCTGGCATTTTCAGGGATCGGAAAAGCGCGCATTTGCGTCCTTCTCGCGGCGTTCTGCAATTTCGTCCTGTGGGTGGCAACACTGTGACCAAAGAATTTCGCCTTCCGCCATTCGACTTGCGTCTCGCCATGAACACTCTCGCGGCGAAAGACCCGCAACTCGCCCCATTAATCAAGGAAACCGAGGAATTCCGCATCGAAGACGATGGCTCAGGCAGTCCCTACGAAATTCTCGTCGAAGCCATCACTCATCAGTCCATCTCCGGCAAAGCCGCCGCCACCATTTTTGGCCGCATCAAGGCCCTCGGCAGCAATGACCTGGTCCCTTCTCCCGAAGAAATGCTCAAGCTGCGCAAGCCCGCCCTCCGCAAAGCCGGCCTTTCTGGCGCGAAAGTTCTAGCCATGAAAGATCTCGCCAAAAAAACCATCGACGGCGTGGTCCCCACCCTCGAACAAGCCGAAAAGCTTTCCGACGAAGACCTCGTCGAGCGCCTCGTCTCCGTCCGCGGCATCGGCGCCTGGACCGTCGAAATGTTCTTGATCTTCCGCCTCGGCCGCCCCGATGTCCTTCCCATCCACGACCTCGGCGTCAAAAAAGGCTGGTCCGTCACCTACGGCAAAAAATACATGCCCAAACCCAAGGAACTCCTCGCCTTCGGTGAGCGCTGGCGCCCCTACCGCACCGTCGCCAGTTGGTACATGTGGCGCGCCTGCCAGCGTGCCGGCAATGCCGCCCTTCGAAAAATCCGCCCTGCCCCAACGCGGCGACGCGGCCCCGCCAAACTCCGGCGCAAACGCGCCAATCTCAAACCTCCTAAAGCCAGTCGCTCCAGGCGCAAATAACTGGGGGAGGCCGATGCTCAGCTCAACACCTTTCCGTCTTTTCCTCGGTCCGGCTGGCTCGGAGATGCATCTAACAAGTTAGAGCATCAATCTCTGAACTTTCATCTGCTCATCGGCACGTATTCTGGCCTGGCTTGAAACATTAAAATTTCTCTTGACAGCCTATTCCTCTTCAGTTACTATACGTCCTGGTTAAAGCTATCTCCGGAGTGCGGCAGCTTACCTCATCTGGGAAGGGCGAGTTGCCGCACCTCTTTTTGGTTCTTCCCGCCTGCCGCCAGGAGTTCCTTCTTCCTTCAATCGCTAGCAGATTCACTGAACAGATCTCGGGAAGAGCGGCTATAAGAAAAGTCGGCTGTCGCACAATTTGGCGCGATCTAAACCCTTTAGTTGCAACACTTACAGTCCCATCTGTATCTGTTGCATTCAAAGGACTTACGCGATACTTAAGTCCTTTGAATGCAACACTTACAAAAAACCGGGGGGAGGGGTCGTAGCTGTCCTGGCTTTCTGCGAAGATCTCACTTCCCTGCGCCTAATTCCTTCACCATCAAATACATACCTACAATTCCGGCCAGCAACACTCCAATTTCCAGCGAAACCGATATCCGGTGCCATCGGCTGAACTGCGCCAGCACCCGATTATCCGCCCCCGTCGCCTGAATCGACCCCATCTGCACCCGCAGCGCCGCCATCCTCGGACTCACGGCATGCTGCGACAGCACCGTCAGCAGGACCATCAACACAACGCACAGCGCCGCCGGCGCGACCAGGCTAGAAACCGCGCGCGTTCGCAACAGCCGCACCAGCAGCAGCACGATCCCGCACACCACTCCAATCATGTGCATCCACCACAGCCCGTACCCTACCATCGCCCCCGCCTGGTCTCGGCTCCCTAGAATCCGGAACGCACCTGGCGCCACTACAAAGCTCAGAAACACATCGCTGCCAAGCCACAAGCTCAAACTTAGAAACTCCACCGTACGAAGGAAGGTTGACATGCTCGGATTTTAGCTAGAATAGGTTTCGGCGTGGAAACAAAAGATGGTGGGCGACAAAGGACTTGAACCTTTGACCTCTCCCGTGTGAGGGGAGCGCTCTAACCAACTGAGCTAGTCGCCCGTAATCACTATTTGTATCAGGAAGGACGCGGGTTTTCAACCAGTGCCGACGGCCACCTCTCAAATCGTTTCGCAGCTGCAGCGCTCCATCGCGCGCGCCATCTACGGCAAGGAAGACGCCATCCAGCTTGCGCTCATCACCCTGCTGGCGCGCGGCCACTTGCTGATCGAAGACGTTCCCGGGGTCGGCAAGACCACCCTTGCCCAGGCGCTCGCGAAATCGTTTCATTGCACGTTTCAGCGCATCCAGTTCACTTCCGACCTGCTTCCCAGCGACGTGCTCGGCGTCAGCGTCTACAATCCCGAATCGCGCGAATTTGAATTCCGTCCCGGGCCCATCTTTGCCAACGTCGTCCTCGCCGACGAAATCAATCGCACAACCCCGCGTACGCAATCCGCGCTTCTCGAAGCCATGAACGAAGCGCAGGTCACCGTCGACGGCAAAACGCTCACGCTTCCGCAGCCGTTTCTCGTCATCGCCACGCAAAATCCTGTCGAGCATCACGGTACCTATCCCCTTCCCGAATCACAGCTCGACCGCTTTCTGATGCGCATCAAAATGGGTTACCCTTCGCACGAAACCGAACGGGAGATTTTGCGCAAACGCGTGGGAGACAATCCTCTCGACGCACTAGAGCCTTTGGCCGATGTCAGCGAAGTTTTGGCCATGCAGGAGTCCGTCGCACGCGTAAAAGTTGACTCAAGCCTCCACGACTACGCACTCGACATTGTCAATCGCACACGCAAGACCGAGCAGCTCACCCTCGGCGTCAGCCCCCGGGGCACCTTGATGCTTCAGCGCGCCGCGCAGGCCCGTGCTTTCCTCGACGGCCGCGACTATTGCCTTCCTGACGACTTCAAGCAGCTGGCTGTCTCTGTTTTTTCCCACCGCGTGGTCGCTAGTTCACGCCATGCCTCTTTGCAGAAGAAATCGGAAGCCACGGAATCCGTTCTTCGCGATATCGTCGATTCCGTTCCTGTGCCTCTATAGATTTCGCCGTGAGCATGTCTTCCACGATCGCGCAGCTTTGGGCCAAAGCCGATCGCCCCGCGGTTCGTGCATTCCTTCTTTCCATCACCGCACTTTCCGCCGCACTTGTTCTCGCGCTTTATTCCGGGGCAGCGGCGGAACTCGGGCAGGTCGCGCTCGCCAGCACTTCCGCGCTGATCGCGCTGGCCGTCGCCGGTTGGGTGGGTATCACCCTCGTTCCGGTCCTGGCAAGGCGCACACCACTCCGCTGGATCGGCTTCAAAATGGAATACCGCGTCACGCGCGAAGGCTGGATCTATCTCGTCGGAATCATTCTTGTGACGATCCCCGCGCTGAATACTGGCAACAATCTTCTCTTTCTGGTTCTTGCCAGCCTGATTGCGGTCATCCTGATGTCCGGCATCCTCTCTTCCATCACTCTTTCCGGAATCGAAATGCGCCTCGAATTGCCGGAACACATTTTCGCGGATCAGCCAGTCCGCGCCACCGTCGAACTGGAAAATCAAAAGTTGACGTTGCCGTCGTTCTCCTTGCGCGTGGAAGCCGCCAAACTAAAAGGCGCCCCCGCTGCGGCCATGCTTGACACTCCGGTCTATTTTCCCTATCTCCCAAAGCACGACCACATGCAGCAGATCGTGCCCATGATCTTTCCCCGGCGCGGAGTCTACCGCCAGGAAGCCTTTCGCATCGTCACTCGCTTCCCTTTTGGCTTCCTGCAAAAATCACGGCACGTGAATTTGAAGACGGAAGCCCTGGTCTATCCCTCGGTGGGGCCCAGCGAAGAATACTTGGAAATCTTGCCGGGCATTCAGGGCGCGCTGGAGAGTTTGGCCAAGGGGCGCGGTCAGGATCTTTATGCGCTGCGCGACTATGTGCCCACCGACAGCGCGCGCCATGTTCACTGGAAGGCTTCCGCGCGCTACGGTTCGCTGATGGTCCGGGAGTTTTCGCGCGAGGACGATTGCCGCATCCTCTTGGTCCTCGACCCGCATCTTCCCGTGGACAAAGTCACCGGCCTTCCACCGGACCTCACTGCGTCGAATGTCCGCTTCGAGCGCGCCGTATCCGTCTGCGCCAGCCTTGCCTGGCACTTCTACGAAAGCAATTCCTTGCTGCAATTCCGCGGAGCCACCATCGAAACTCCTCTTGCCCCCGCTGATGAAATTATCTTTTCCGTCCTGCGCTACCTCGCGCTCGAGCAACCTCTGCCGCCCGATCCCAAGCAGGCACTCATGGCCGATCTTGCCGCATCGCCCGACCTCTTCAAAATCATCGTGACCAGCCAGCCCCGCGGCTCCATCCCCGCCGCCGTCTGGAGCTCATCCTACGTCGTTTTCCTCGACGATGTCGTAATGAAATAAGTAGAACAAGCATTTCTGCCTGTCCAGTTCTTCCAGAAAATTCCTGGAAACGGGACAGCCAAGAATGTTTGACCCACTCAGCTGTGCGAGAATGTCATCGCGCCATGTTCCACAACAACGATTTCGCCGTTTTTCGTAGACAACTGTTGGGCTGGTTTCGCCAATTCCGGCGGGACCTGCCGTGGCGCCGCACACGGGATCCCTACCGCATCTGGCTCTCGGAAATCATGCTGCAGCAGACGCGCGTCGCTGCGGTGATTCCCTACTACGAACGCTTTGTGGATCGCTTTCCGAATGTTCAGGCACTGGCGGAAGTGCCGGAGGAAGAAGTGCTTCGCCTTTGGTCCGGCCTCGGGTATTACAGCCGCGCGCGCAATTTACAAAAAGCCGCGCAGCAAATCGTTGTGCAACATGAAGGACAGTTTCCAGCGAAGTTGGATGAAGCTCTCGCACTGCCCGGCATCGGCAACTACACGGCCGCAGCGATATTGAGCATCGCGTACGGAGAAAAACTTGCAGTCCTCGACGGCAATGTTGCCCGCGTCCTCGCGCGCCTCGGCGCCGTGCGAGGCGATCTGCGTGAATCGTGGCGTTGGCAGGAACTGCAGAAAGTTGCGGACACGTATCTCGACCCAGAATCTCCCGGCGACTGGAACCAAGCCATGATGGAGCTGGGCGCCACTCTGTGTACGCCGAAAACACCGCAATGCCTTCTCTGTCCTGTCATGCAATTCTGCGAAGGCCGCAAGCTCGGCCTCGCTGAATCATTGCCGGAGAAACGAAAGAAGCGCGTCACGGTGGAAGTCACCCTCGCCGCCGCCATCTTTGTGGATGTCAACGGCATGACTTTTCTTCTCCCCTCATCGGCAGAAGAAAACAAGAAGGCTGCTGCCGACCACATCCCGACGCTGGTTTCGAGAATGTGGCATTTTCCTATAGTTCCTGTGAGCGGAGATCCCGCAGCACCTCTGAGGCGCTTTCTTCAAGAACTCCTGCCGCGCGCAAAGAAGCACAAATTGCAGTTTGAGCCCCGCGGTAAGGTTCGGCATTCCGTGACCTATCGCGCCATCACCATCGCCCCATTTGTCATCAACTTGAAACAATTGCCTCGCATCCCCGGCGCGAAGCGCGTTCCGCTGCGCGAAATTTCCACCCTGCCGGTCTCCAATCTCACCCGGAAAGTCGCAAGCGCCGCGCTTGCTATCGCAACTCCGCTCGCAAAGAAGCGCTGAGAGTTATCCTTTCGCCCAGCCTGCCGCCCGGCGCCGCGCGCAAATGTTACGATGGAAGCTTCACCATGGCGGCATCGCTCACAACTTCGCGCGTTCCCGCTTTGCCAGCCGAGCGCTTCTTTCGAACATCGCTTTCGTTGCTGCTGCTCACTTCCGTGCTCACTCTCGTCAGCACCGGAAAACTCGATCTCTTCACCATATTTGTGGCTCCACTGGCCGCGCTCTATAAGGGCTATCGCTGGTGGCATGGCCGCCCTGCCGAACTCTCGCCCCGTGCGGCCACCTGGTGTGTCCTGCTCTACCTGTTTTTCTTTCCGCTAGACCTTCTTCTTTTTTCGCGTTTCCTCGCAGGAAATTCTTCGAATCCTCCGCTGTTTGCCGCGCTCCTGGCAGCGGTGCATTTTCTGCTTTACGTCACGCTGATCCGTTTTTACAGCGCGGTCACGGATCGCGACGCGAACTTTCTCGCCATGCTTTCTTTCGCAGGAATTCTGGCGGCGGCAGTGCTTACCGTCGACACCACGTTTCTGGCTTTCTTTTTTGTGTATCTAATGTTTGGCATCGCCACTTTCGCGGGCATGGAATTGCGCCGTGGAGCGGTGGGTGCGGTCACCACGGCCCCTAATGTGCAACCGGAGCGCGACCGCAAACTCACTCGCGCGCTCAGCCTTGCGGCGCTGAGCGTGGCACTGGGAGCAATTCTGCTCGGCGGCGGACTCTTTTTCTTTTTCCCGCGCTTTAGCGCCGGTTACCTCGGGCGCGCGGGCTTCAATTCTTCTCTGATGACGGGATTCACCGAAAACGTCGAGCTTGGCCAAATCGGAGAGATCAAAAAAGATTCAGCGGTGGTCATGCGCGTACAGACCGGGAAGCCTCTCGGTTACAATCTCCTGCGTTGGCGAGGCATTGCGCTAACTACGTTCGACGGCAAACGCTGGAGTTCCGCGGAGCGGACACCGCAAACGCTGTCGCCCAGCGCAGACGGATGGATCTACCCGTCCGATCCCACGCAAAAGCTCGACTCGCCGGGGCCGGGAATTCTCTATACGGTTTTTCTCGAGCCGCTGGCCACCGACGCCATCTTTGTGCCCGGCAAAGTCATTTCCCTCAAAGGAAATTTTACCGGGGAGGGCGGCAATTCTTTTTCCGCGATGCGCCGATCTTATATTTTTCGTGATTCCACCGGCACGTTGCTGAATCCTTTTCACAACTACGGCGCCATCCGCTACGTCGGTTTCTCACGCTTGCCGCCGATGAATGCGGCGAAACTTCGTTTAACTTCCACCGATTATTCGCGCGACATCACCGATACCTATCTCCAGATTCCCCGCCTGGATCCGCGCATCCCGGAGCTTGCCAGGCAGATCACCAAAAACGCCAAAACTCCATTCGATAAGGCCCTGGTGATGGAAAGCTTTCTACGTGACCGGTTCACTTACACGCTGAGTCTCACAGGCAAACCCGGCGACGATCCACTGGCTCATTTTCTTTTCGATACTCGAGCGGGCCATTGCGAATACTTCGCTTCCGCGATGACCATCATGCTTCGCACGCTGGGCATTCCCGCGCGCGAAGTCAACGGATTCCTCCCCGGTGAATACAACGACCTGGGCGGCGATTACATTGTTCGCGCCAGTGACGCGCACAGCTGGGTGGAGGTCTATTTTCCGGGCAATGACTGGCAAGTCTTCGATCCGACTCCGGCAGCTCCGGAGAATTCAGCCGGCTTCCTTTCCCGGCTCGGCCAGTATGCGGACTGGATGGAAATCACCTGGAACGAATGGGTAATTGGCTATGACTTCGCCCACCAGTTGGTGTTGGCGCAAAACCTGCAGCGCAACTCGAAAAATTGGAGTGAAACGGCGCGCATCTGGTTCCAGCATAAACAGCGCGCAAGCAAGAGATGGATGAAATCGTGGCAGGTTCAGCATGGCGCAACGGGCTTCCTGCTGCCGATCTCTCTCGTCTTGATGCTCGTGGTGCTGCGCTTCAATCTAATCGCCGCGCTGATTCGGCGCATCCGCCTTTTCCTGCAATTGCAGTCCGGCAAATCCGCGAGCAACAATCCTCAACTGGCTTCGCGGCTCTACGCGGAATTGCTGCGCATGCTGGCGCGCCGCGGCCTGATGCGCGTGGAAACTCAGACGCCATTCGAATTCGCCGCCGCTGTGAATTCGCCCAATCTGGCCCCCGCCGTCCGGGAATTTACTGAAATCTATGCGCACGCGCGCTTCGGCGGTGCGCCCTGCAACACAACACGGCTGCGCCAACTCCTCGACCAGATTCGAATGGTCCTGCGCTCCCGTTAAAACCGGCTCTCCCGGCGGGGTTCACGCGCCCATGTTACAATTGAAAATTGCGTAAAGGCGCAAATTCATTGCCTATGACCAAGGTCGGATTCGTCAGCCTGGGATGCCCGAAGAACCTCGTGGACAGCGAGGTGATGATGGGTATTCTTGCGCGCGAAGGGTACGAGCTGACGCCGCGCGCGGACGAGGCTGAAGTGTTGGTGGTGAACACGTGCAGTTTTATTGAGGCAGCACAGAAGGAATCCGTGGAAGCCATTCTGGAAATGGCGGAGCACAAGAAATTTGGGGCAGCGAAGAAATTGATCGTCGCGGGCTGCCTGGTGGAGCGCTTTCGAACGCAGATTCTGGAACAAGTGCCGGAAGTAGATGCGGTCATCGGAACCGGCGAAGTCGAGCGCATCATGGAAGCGGTCGAAGGTGATTTGCGCGTGCTGCCCGCGCAGCCGCCGGCGTTTCTTTATCACGACCTGACGCCACGCATCATCACCACACCGAAGCACGCGGCGTACATCAAGATTGCGGAAGGTTGCGATCATCCGTGCACGTTCTGCATCATCCCCCAGCTTCGCGGGAAGTTTCGCAGTCGGCGATTCGAATCGGTGGTTCGCGAAGCTGAAAATCTCGCCAAATCCGGCGCGCGCGAAGTTACTTTGATTGGACAGGACACGACTTCGTACGGCGAAGACCTGGGATTGCGCGAAGGTCTGGCGCAATTGCTGGAGAAGCTGTCTGACGTGGAAGACCTGCTGTGGGTGCGTTTTCTTTACGCGTATCCGAATCGCGTAACCCAGAACCTGCTCGATACAATTGCGGCGCATCCGCGCCTAGCGAAGTACATGGACATGCCGCTGCAGCATGCCAGCCGGAATGTTTTGGCGCGGATGAAGCGCGGTTCGAATGGAGACGCGTTCTTGAAATTGCTGGAGCGCATTCGAACGACGATCCCCGGCGTTTCGCTGCGCACGTCGTTCATTGTGGGCTTCCCGGGCGAAACCGAAAGCGACTTCGAGGAGCTTTGCGATTTTGTGAAGGCCGCAAGCCTTGATTGGATGGGCGTCTTCGAGTATTCCGATGTGGACAACGCCGCAAGCTACGCGCTCGATGAAAAAGTGGATGCGGAAACGATCAATGATCGCCGCAACCGTTTGATGGCCATTCAGAAGAAAATCTCGCGCGAGAATCTGCGCACGAAGTACTTACGCGCAAAACAACGCGCCGCGCAAGACCGAACTTTCACGGCGCTGATCGAAGGCGCCTCAAAAGACAATCCGCTGGTCTGGGAAGCGCGCCTCGAAGGCATGGCTCCCGATATCGACGGGAAGCTGTACCTGACGGACATCGAGTTGCCGAGCGGTGAAGTCGCGGAAGCCGGCGACGTCGCCCGCATTGAAATCACCAAGACGGACGCCTATGACTTGATCGGGCGCGTGGTCGAAATCCTGCCGCGCCCGGCCGCACAGTCTGGTATGAGTGCGGCGCCGATGCCGCCCGTCGAGAAGCTCCATCGCATTGCCACCGGCGCACCCCTGCGCGTCCTCGCCTGAGATATACTCTCTCCTCGAAGAGGACTTACCCGGACCATGAAACACAAATGCCCCATCTGCAAAGCGGAGACGGACTCCGCGATCCACGCGGATTTTCCTTTTTGCAGCGAGCGCTGCCGCGAACGCGACCTGGGGAATTGGGCCAGCGAGAAGTATGTGGTTTCTGAACCCATCTTCACCGAAGAGGAAGTTCTGGAAGGCGAGCCCAACACCATTATCCTTGATTTAGACAAAGATTCGGACCAATCGAATGACGCCGACCAGTGACGCAAAATCTTCTCCCGAAGCGCCGCGCGCGAAACCGCACCTTGCGCTGGCGATAGCCACGGCGTTTGGGGTGGGATACATTCCAAAAGCGCCGGGTACGTTTGGCTCCGTCGTGGGAATCATTCTTGCGATTCTTACGCACCCCATAAGCCTGCTCACCCTCGTTGGCCTTCTTTTCTTTCATGGCGGGATCGGAATCGACCTGCCCATGTTCAACGGCCATGCCGCGCCCGTGCTTCTACTCGTGCCATCTCTGATGGCGCTCCTCATTGTGGGGCTTGTCGGAGTGTGGAGCGGCTCTCGAGCTGCAGCCTACGCGAGCCTCGCGGATCCGCAGTACGTCGTTATCGATGAAGTGTCCGGCATGCACTTGACGCTTATTCTAGGAATTATGCCCCTGAGCTTGCCAACGCATCTTCTCCCGGCAGACCAAGCGTCCGTGTTTGCGCTCTACTCCGCGTTTAGTTTGCTCAACTGGAAGTACCTGCTGCTCGGTTTTATACTTTTTCGCTTGTTCGACATCTGGAAGCCGTGGCCCATCCGCGGGCTGGAAAAACTGCCCGGCGGATGGGGCATCATGGCGGACGACTGGATGGCGGGCATCTACGCTGCAATTCTGCTCCGTGTCGCGCTACACTTTGGCTTGTTCTCGTTTCACATTGGTTGGGTATGAAATTCGGCTTTGGGTCCTCGTCAGAAAAGAACGGCATTCCCCACATTGAGAGAGTTGCGCCTGCGGCGGGGATTCCCGGCGGCGAAATGGCGATTCACGGTAGCGGCTTTGTTTCTCGTGGGCAGGCACGTCCCGTCGTGAAGTTCGGGGAAGCGGAAGCCAGCCTGGCGCTGGCGAGCGAGAATCGGCTGATCGCGCGGGTCCCGGAAAGCGCCAACGGCGGCGAGGTGCGTGTTGCGGCCGCCGGCCAGGAGAGCCAGCCGCATCCGGTGCACATCGGCTTGCAGATCGCGGACAATTTGCATCCGGTGGCAAATCCCGCGGTGGACATCGACGGCAACATTTACGTCACGTTTTCCGGGCCGCGCGGCCAGCGCGTTGCTGTTTCACTTTACAAAATCACCGCGAACTACAGCGTGAAGCCGTTCATCACTTCGCTGATGAATCCCAGTGGGCTGGCGCTCGATCGCGAGGGGAATCTTTTCGTTTCCTGCCGCAATGACGGCACCATTCATCGCGTTACGCCCGAGGGCCGTGCCGAGCTATGGATGGAAGGCATGGGCGTGGCCACGGGCATTGCGTTTGACCGCGCAGGGAATCTTTACGTCGGCGACCGCAGCGGCACGGTTTTCAAGATCAGCCCGGAGCGCGAGATTTTTGTGTTTGCGACGCTGGAGCCGTCTATTGCCGCCTATCACTTGGCGTTTCATCCGAACGGCGATCTCTACGTCACTGGTCCCACGACTTCGAGTTTCGATCGCGTGCATCGCATCACGCAGGGCGGTGACGTCAGCGTTTTTTTCCGCGGGCTTGGCCGCCCGCAGGGATTGGCGTTTGACCGCGATGGAAATCTTTATGTGGCCGCGTCCTACGGGGGCCGCCGCGGTATCGTGCGGATTACGCCGCAGGCTCAGGCCGAGGTGGTGCTCAGCGGCTCCGGCTTGGTCGGCCTCGCGCTGCTGCCTTCCGGCCGCGCCATTTTGGCAACGAGCACGCAAGTGCAAAACTCCGTCACCGGTTCGCTCTTCACCCTGGATTGGGATGTTCGCGGCCTGCCGCTGGTCGGGTGAGCTATGAAAAAACAACCCATGGAGATCCTGCTCGAGGGACGTCACGCAATTGATCCAGTGCTGGCCCAGCACGGATTTTCATTCCAACAGGGTTCATCGGGCACAAGCAGCGGGGGCAAGTCTGCTAATGGTGCGTACGTAAACGGAAATCGAAAACTGGAACTTCATTACCGTTTCTCGCTTGGATTAGTGACGTACCACTTTGAAAAAAAGTCCTTGGATCATACCTCCTATATGCGTGTCCTGCTTGGAGACAAAGGCGGAAACAAATACCCTGGCTTTTCAGACGATCCGATGGCGGCGTTCGAAAGTCTTGCCTATGACCTAGAACACTTTGCGACAGCGTTCCTTGAGGGAGACTTCGATGAGTTTGCGCGCGTCGTAGCAGTAGCAGAGGAGTGGCACAAAATTCCCGGATTCGCGAGACTTCCCTAAGGTGAAAGCAGAAATCATCGCGGTTGGTTCGGAACTGCTGACTCCGGATCGCGTGGACACTAACTCGCTCTTCCTCACCGAAGAGTTGAACAAGCTGGGCATCGAAGTGGTGCGCAAATCGATTGTCGGTGACAACCGCGATGATTTGAGCGCTGCGTTCCACGAAGCTCTGGAGCGCGTGGAGTTGATTATTGCATCGGGGGGGCTGGGGCCAACGGAAGACGACCTCACGCGCGAAACGGTTGCTGATCTTCTCGGGCGCAAGCTACAGCTCAACAAGAATATTCTCCAATACATCGAAGGGCGCTTCCGGCAGCTTGGCCGCGAGATGCCACAGGTCAACGTGCGCCAAGCGATGGTGCCGGAAGGCGCGGAAGTTCTGGAGAACCCGCGCGGCTCGGCGCCGGGGCTGTGGATCGAAGACGGCGGCCGCAGGATCGCGCTACTTCCAGGCCCGCCGCGGGAATTGAAGCCCATGTTCCACGAGCAGGTTTTACCGCGGCTGCAGCGTCTTGCCTCCAGCGTTCGAATGTTTCACCGGGAGCTGCGCGTGGCAGGCATGGGCGAATCCGCGCTGGAACAACGCATCAAGCCAATTTACACGCGCTATGCGGACGTGAACACCACAATCCTGGCGGCGCCGGGCGAAATTCAGATTCATCTGCGCATTTGGACAGACGACGCGGCGCAAGCAAAAAAAACGCTAGACGAGATCGTGCAGAGCTTTCAGCTGGCGCTGACGGATCGCATTTTTTCTTTAGACGGCTCCCCGCTGGAAGAAGTGGTCGCGCAAATTCTAACGATGAACGGCGCGACGATTTCCGCGGCGGAAAGCTGCACCGGCGGCTTGCTGGCGCAGCGGCTCACGAGCATTGCTGGAAGCTCGTCCTATTTTCTTGGCGGGGTGGTGTGCTACAGCAACGAACTGAAAACCGCGTGGGCCGACGTCCCCGCAGAGCTCATCAAGACCAAAGGCGCGGTGAGCAGTGAAGTGGCCATTGCGCTGGCCGACGGCATTCGTCGCCGCGTGGGCAGCACGCTGGGCGTGGGCATCACGGGAATCGCCGGCCCCGGCGGTGGCAGCGAAGAAAAACCCGTCGGCACCGTTCACGTGGCGGTTTCGCATGCAGGCGGCGTGAAAGAGCGCGGCACGCGCTTCCCCGGCGACCGCGAAGCCATCCGCTGGCACGCGGCGCAGCTCGCGCTGGACATGGTGCGCATCCATTTTCTCTATAATGGCGGGGAGCCGCCAAGGCGCAGCTCGACGAGGTCGTAAACTGTGCGCCTCTTTGTCGCACTGGAGATTCCTTCTGCGGTGCGCGAAAATCTCGCCAGTTTTGTAGAGCAGCTTCGCCCGCTCGCGCCGCAGTCTCGCTGGGTGCGCACCGAGAATCTGCATGTGACGCTGAAATTCATCGGCGAAACGCCTTCAGAGAAATTGGACGCCATCCGCGTCGCACTTGCGACTGCCCGTTCTCCTCAAGCCGTGACGATTAGATTTCGCGGCCTGGGCTTTTTCCCAAACGAGAAACGTCCGCGCGTTTTCTGGGCCGGGATGAAGGCCTCGCCGAACTTGAAGACGCTTGTATCGGACATTGAACGCGCCATGGAAAAGCTTGGCATCCCGCCGGAGCAGCGACCGTTTTCACCGCATCTGACGCTCGCGCGATTCGAACCGCCGCGATTGCCGGAGAATCTGCGCCCACCGATCCAAGAAAATGCCGCGCGCGAGTTTGGCTCTCTTGCTGCAAAGGAATTCCATCTCATCGAAAGTAAGCTAAAACCATCCGGCGCGGAGTACACTACGCTCGAAGGTTTTCCCTTCGTTGTTGAGGAGGCCTAGCCACGGATGCACTCGATTCCCCTGACAGCTGTGTTGATTCCTGTCACGGCATATTTGCTTGGCTCCATTCCTTTCGGCTTGTTGCTCGCAAAGCTCTTCAGCAAGACAGACGTGCGACAGCAGGGCAGCCGCAACATCGGCGCAGCCAATGTCGTGCGCGTGGCCGGGCCGCTGGCGGGAATCCTCACGCTGGTGCTCGACGGAGCCAAAGGCGCGGCCGCCGTGCTGCTGGCGGAGCGCTATTCGAATGACAGCGCCACCTGGATGATCACCGCGGGGCTCCTCGCCATGGTGGGCCATTGCTTCCCCGTGTGGCTGAAATTTAAGGGTGGAAAAGGAGTCGCTACCGCGGCGGGAATGTATCTCGCGCTCTGCCCGCCCGCGTTTCTTGGCGGTCTCATCCTCTTTATCCTGGTGGTCGCGTTTTGGCGCTACGTTTCGCTCGGCTCAATTTCGGCGGCCGCCGCGATGCCCATGCTGATTTATTTTCTCTGGGCGCCACATCACGCCCCGCCGCCGGTCATCACGTTTGGGGCGCTGGCCGTGGCCATGCTCATCGTGTACAAGCACGATGCAAATCTTCAGCGGCTCGTGGAAGGCACAGAGCCTAAATTCAATTTCCGCAAGCAAAAGAACGCAGAATGACCAAGATCGCCATTCTGGGCGGAGGAGGATGGGGCACGGCACTGGCGATCGTGCTTGCGCGAAGCCACAAGCCTCACGAAATCTCGCTCTGGGTGCGAAACCCCGTCCTCGCCGAAACCATCCACCGCGATCGAGAAAACAAGTTGTATCTTCCCGGTTCGAAATTGGCCGAGGGTGTCCAGGTTCATTCTGAATTGGAAGCTGCGCTTGCCGGCGCAAAAATCATCGTCGGGGCCACGCCCTCCGCACATGCTCGCGCCGTTTACGCTTCGGCACTTCCCTTTGTGGCCGCGAACATCGGCTTCGTTAGCGCCAGCAAAGGCCTGGAGCCATCAACGCATCTGCGCATGAGTGAGGTCATCGTGCAAGTCGTCACGCCGAAATTTCGGCCGCGAATCGCCGTTATTTCCGGCCCCTCGTTCGCTCTGGAAGCCGCTCGCGGCGAACCCACGGCCGTCGTTCTGGCTTCGCAGGAAGCGGCCTTAGCCGCCGAGTTCCAGGAAGAGTTCGCCGGCCCAGCCTTCCGTCTGTACACGAACGATGATGTCCTTGGCGTAGAACTGGCCGGTGCGATGAAAAACGTGATGGCCATCGCCGCCGGGGTCTGCCAGGGACTGGGGCTCGGTTCCAACGCGCTGGCGGCGCTGATCACGCGTGGCCTGGCGGAAATGTCCCGTTTGGCTGTGACGCTGGGCGCGCGGCGGGAAACGCTCAGCGGCTTGGCGGGATTGGGCGATTTGGTTCTCACGTGCACAGGTTCGCTCAGTCGCAATCGCCTTGTGGGAATCGAACTTGGCAAGGGACATGCTCTCCGCGAAATCATGGCGAACATGCGCATGGTCGCGGAAGGCGTGAGCACCGCCGCACCCCTGCTGGCGCTGGCCCGCGAGCATCAAATCGAAATGCCGATCACCGAGCAGGTTGACGCTATTCTCCACGCGGGCAAGTCTCCTAAGGATGCCATTCGGGACATCATGGAGCGGCCTTTGAAGCGAGAATAATCCATTTCGAAATGCTCGTCTTTCGCGCCGCTAGTACTAAAGTCCCAGTTGTAGTTGCGCGACGCCGTCGCTTGCCCAGCCCCCGCCTCTCGCCCCCTTCCCCTAGAATAGATAGTTGGTATGCCGTCCAACGGTCAATCCCAGTGGGACCGCGTGCGCGCCGGACGTGTGCGCATTCTGTGGCTCGTTCTAGGCGCGCTTTTGCTCGTCAGCGCGCTGCCCATCGGCCTGTATCACCGCCAGGTGCTGCAGCTCAGCCAGGACAAGCTGGTGGACACCGAGCGAGTTCAGCAGACCGACCTCACGCGCTCCGTGTCGCAGGAGATTCAGCTCTTCGAATCCAACCTGACGCAACAGCTCATCAGCGAACGGCAAATCCTCGCGCTCACGGGGCTCATCGATAACGTCGAAGACTCCGCCGCCGAACCCAAAGTAACGCTTTTGCTCGAAAACTTTGTCAACAGCAATCGCAGCACGTTTATCTACATGACCGCCGTGGGCCGGTCCGGTAAAGGCACCAGCGCCTCGCAGGGGAATTTCCGCGCAGAGCAGGATCCCTTCGTCGCTAAAGCATTGCAGCGCGCGTTCATCACCTGCCAGCAGTCGCAGATTCCCAAGTACCGCAGCGATCCTCTGGCGTTGGCGCCGGAAAACCGGCCGGCCTTCGTCGTCGCGGTTCCGTTGCGCGACGTGAACGAAAACTTCACGGGCATGCTGGCCGCGGTCGTTTCGCTGGAGTCGATCCTGCACCGCCTGCAGGAAGCCAGCGTCCGTGGACGCACCGTTTTTCTGATTGATCACAACGGCCGCATCGTGGCGCATCCGGTCACGAAGGACTTCGTGCCCGGCGCGGACGCCAGCAGCAATACGCTGGTGGCGCAGGTGAAAGCCCTGCCGCAGGACCTTCGCAGCACAGAGACGGTTCGTTTCTTGGAAGCGGACAAGAAGCACAGTGTCGATATGATCGGTACGTACAGCACTTTCCCTGAGGTGAACTGGGCGGTCATCGCGCAGCGAAGCCTCGATCAGGTGCAACGCGACACGGGCGTCACGGAACTCAACCAGCAGGCTCTGGCGTTCGTTACTGTAGTCATTCTGGTCGCCATCGTTGTCGCTTATTTTTTCGCGGTGGGCATCAGCGGGCCCATTCGCGACCTGGCTGCTTCCACGCGCGCCATCAGTCGTGGGGAATTTCACCAGCGATCGCGGGTGGGCGGCGCGTCGGAAATCAGCGAGCTGGCTGAGAATTTCAACAAGATGGCGGGCGACATCGAAGAGTACATCGAGCGCCTGAAAGAAGCCGCCGAAGAAAACCGCGAGCTGTTCATCGGCTCCATTCGAATGCTCGCCGCGGCCATCGACGAAAAGGATCCCTACACGCGCGGTCACTCCGGGCGCGTGGCCAAGTATTCCATGCTCATCGGCCAGGAGCTGGCTCTCAGCTCGGAAGAACTGGACAAGCTGCGCATCGCGGCGTTGTTGCATGACGTCGGAAAAATTGGTGTCGAGGACCGCGTGCTGAAGAAGCCCGGCTCGCTGACGCCCGAAGAATTCGGTTTGATGAAACAGCACACCATCAAAGGCGCGAACATCATGCGACCGGTTTCGCAGCTCAAAGAGATGCTCCCCGGCATCGAGCTCCACCACGAACATATGGACGGCCGCGGCTATCCCTATGGCTTGCAAGGGCAACAGATTCCACTGATGGCGCGCATCATCGGCGTGGCCGACACGCTCGATGCCATGACCACCAACCGTCCCTACCAGTCGGCGATGGAGCTGGATTACGCGATGGACCGCATCCGCGCTCTCACCGGTTCGAAATTCGACTCAGTGGTCGTGACCGCCCTCGAATCCGCCGTAACCGCCGGCAAGCTCCGCCTCAGCGCCGTCGAGGTTCACGTTTGAGCTAGGTTGTTGGTATCCTTTGTCGACGCATGGCTCTTACTTGAGATGCGTGACAATCACATGAGGAAGAAATGGATTGAAGGTGAGCCGGGCATAACGTTAATTGCGGTTGGGCTCGCCGCGACTATGCTTTCTCTCGCTGTGTTCGCAGTCCAAGATGTGATGATTTTGATCACTGGAAAACTCATTGGATGGAGTCCACTGAGAGATGGGTGGTACGTCACCTGTGCGGGGATCGCCGCGATTTTTTCCACATTTACTGCTTTCATCTGGAGATCGGGCTTCCCGAAAATCCTAGCTACCCTGCTTTCCGTCTCAATGGCGTCGTACGTTCTGGAGCGGTTCGTTTCTATCCCAACGCTGTGGTTAAGACCTGTCGCATCGTGTAGGGTTCTCCTGGCTATGACCATAGCTCTTCTGCTCTGGCGTTTCAGTTCAACTACGTCCGACTAGCAGCGGTTCTGCCTAAAGGCTCCCATCACGCCATTCTGCTACAATTTTGGGTTGCGCATGGATCGAAGCGCGCGACCGTATGATTTCACTTTTTGGCAAGAATGAGCCGGAGCCGACGCTTCTTGAGCGGCTGAAGAAGTCGGTCAGCAAGACCAAAGCGGCGCTTTCCGAGACCGTCGACACGATTTTTCTCGGCGAGCGCAAGATTGATCCTTCGATCCTCAAGGATCTGGAGACCGCGCTCCTTTCCGCCGACCTGGGAGTGAAACCCACGCGCGAAATCCTGGATGCCGTGCGCGAAAAGATGGACCGCAACGCGCTCGCCGATGCCGCTCAGCTCAAGCGCGAGATCAAGTCGCACATCATTCGAATCCTGAACGCGCCCGTCCGGCCGGACATCGCAGCGGCCAGTGGCATCGCTACTTCGCAGAATGGCGGCGGCACGCGCGTGATTTTCATCGTCGGCGTCAACGGCGCCGGCAAGACCACCAGCATCGGCAAGCTCGCCAATCGCCTTCGTCAGGAGGGCCGCAGCGTGGTGCTCTGCGCCGCGGACACGTTTCGCGCCGCCGCCGTCGAGCAACTGGAAATCTGGGCACAGCGCAACGGCATCGAAGTCATCAAGCAGAAATCCGGCGCCGATCCCGCCGCCGTCGTTTACGACGCGATGGCGGCCGCCAAGGCGCGTTCGGCCGACGTGGTCATCGTCGATACCGCCGGACGCCTGCACACCAAATCCAATCTGATGGCCGAGCTCGAAAAAATGAAGCGCACCGCCGCTAAGGTCATTCCCGGCGCACCGCATGATATCTTGCTGGTCCTCGACGCCACCACGGGACAAAATGGTCTTTCGCAGGCGCGCGAATTCACTTCGACCGTCGGCGTCACCGGCATCATTCTCACCAAACTCGACGGCACCGCCAAGGGCGGCATCGTCGTCGCCATCTCGCGCGAGCTGGGCCTGCCCATCCGCTTCGTGGGCACCGGCGAACAAATCAACGACATGGTCCCCTTCGACGCCGAAACCTACGCGAATTCCCTTTTCGACTAAACCGTGGACGCACACGCCATTCGCTTCATGCAACACGCACTGAGCCTGGCCCGCAAAGGCGCCGGACTCACCAGCCCCAATCCCATGGTGGGCTGCGTGATCGTGCGCGAGGGCGAAATCGTCGGCGAAGGTTTTCATCAATACGAATGGCGCGACCACGCGGAAGTCGTCGCGCTCAAATCCGCGCGCGAAAAGGCGCGTGGCGCCACGCTCTACGTCACGCTTGAACCCTGCAATCACACCGGCCGCACCGGTCCTTGTACCGAAGCAATCATCGCCGCCGGTGTGCAGCGCGTGGTTGCCGCGATGGAAGACCCCAATCCCATCAACTCCGGCCGAGGATTCGAACGATTGAGCGCCGCCGGCATCGAGGTGTTCGCCGGCGCCTGCGAAGAAGAGGCGCGCCGCCTCAACGAGCCGTTCGCCTGCTGGATTCGAACGAAGAAGCCGCTTGTCACCTTGAAATCTGCGTTAACGCTGGATGGCCAGCTCGCCCTGCCAAAGCGCACGAAGAAATCTGGCAAGCGCACCCGCCGCGATTGGATCTCCTCGGAAGAATCGCGCGCGGAAGTTCACCGCATGCGCCACGCCTCCGACGCTCTGCTGACGGGCATCGGCACGATTCTCGCCGACGATCCGCTGTTGACGGACCGCAGCGGCCTCCCGCGCCGCAAGTGCCTTCTTCGCGTCATCCTTGATTCGAAGCTGCGTCTCTCGCCAAGCTCCCGCATCGTCAAAACCTCCGACGACGGTCTCCTGGTCTTCACTGCTGCCCCACTCCACTCCGCCAAAGCGCGCAAACTGCAAAACGCTGGCGTCGAAATCATTCATTCGAAAACAAGGAACGGCCGCATCGACTTGTCTGCCGCCCTCACCGAACTCGGTCGTCGCGAAATTCTAAGCGTCCTCCTCGAAGCCGGGCCAACACTCAACGGCGCCGCGCTCGCCGCAGGCTTGGTCCAGAAACTTTTCCTCTTCTACGCTCCTAAAATCGCCGGAGAGAACCGCATCCCCTTCGCACTCGCGCCCGATCTCGTCAATCTCCCGTTGCAAAGCGCACAATTCCACCAATTCGGCCCCGATTTCGCCCTCGAAGCCCAGCTGATTAACGTCTACCGTTAGCGATTTCGGCTACTCGTCAATCCATTCGCTGGTGCACGCCTGCGCGAGTATAATCACTTCGATCTTCGCAGTACATACTGACCTGGCCTTTGGCCTGAAAGTTTCCAAATGGCAGACACGATCCAAAAGTACAAAGACTACGTGATGACCGGCCTTTTGAAGTCCGTCGCTCCGATCGTGATCGACCGCGCCAGCGGCGCCACGGCCACAGAAGTCAACGGCCACGGGTATCTCGACCGTGCGCTCGCGATTTTCAACGAAGCCTTGCAATTCGCCGCGCAACCGGCTCACGCCACGGCCTAAACAATGTTCACCGGAATCATCGAACATCTCGGAACCATCGAAGCTCTCGACCTCAAACCCGATGGCGGCCGCATCACGATTCATGCTCCCAGCGTCGCCCCGTCGCTCGTCGTTTCGAACAGCATCGCCGTCAACGGCTGCTGTCTAACCATTGTCGACCTGCACCACGCGCGCTTCTCCGCCGATCTCTCCGGCGAAACCATCCGCAAAACTTCCTTCGGAGCAGGAGCCGCAGGTCTGCGTCAAGGCGCGCGCGTCAATCTCGAGCAGCCTCTGACCGCCGGCAAGGAATTTGGCGGCCACTTCGTTCTCGGCCACGTCGACACCATCGGCCGCGTTGCACATCTCACGCCGGAAGGAGAAAACTGGTGGTTCGGCGTGCAAGTCCCTGAAGAATTCGCGCGCTACCTCGTCCCCAAAGGCTCCATCACCATCGACGGCATCAGCCTCACCATCGCGCGCTGGCACAACAACGTCGCCGAAGTCGCCGTCATTCCCTACACCTACGAACACACGAATATCCGCGATCGCAAACCCGGCGACGCCGTCAATCTCGAAGGCGATGTCATTGGAAAATATGTCGAGCGTTACATGAAGGCTGGGAATTTCTCGGCGCGGCCCGAATCACAACTCACCGTGGCGCGCCTCCTGGAAGAAGGATTCTAGGCGTTTGAGCTCTCGGCGCTCTTCTGCCGCGCGCCCCGCCAGTACAAAACGAGTCCCAGCAAGATCGCCGCCACCGTTCCAATGAAAAGTTTCGCTTCGAACAGCACTTTGTTCGAGGAATCCCCCGGCGGTACCATGGACACCCCCATGCAAACCAGCACGATCAGAAACCCCAATCCGCTGATGAGCCACACGCCGGTCATGCCCCCGGGAATCAGCACTGCGTGTTCGTTTTCTCCCCGGTCTTTTCGTTTCGCGAGCTTGATCGCCGCCGCAAACATATACAGAAACGGAATGAAGTAGATCAAAATGGTGATGTCGACCAGAACCTGATACGCGCCTCGCATGGTTTCGCTGATCTGGCTGATCAGCAACACCGCTGCGGAAGCCACCGCTTGCACAATGATCGAAATGTACGGCGTCTTCCAGTGCGGATGAATTTTTCCAAACGCCGGCGGTAAGTAACGGTCGATACCCACGACAAACGGCACGCGTGAAATTCCCGCCACCGTGCTTCCCACTCCGCCCGCGTTCCCCACCGAAACCAGCAGCGCTGCCGCCACGCCGACAAATCCGATCCGCAGGGCCGTCGAACCATGGGTGATGGCCTGGAACACGCCGCTTTTTGGATCCACGTCCGCCGCGGGAATCATCGAGAGCACCGCAAATGTGCCCAGGATGTAGATTGCCGCGATCATTGCCCCAGAAGTCAGGACTGCCTTCGGCAGCGTCCGCCGCGGATCTCGAATCTCCGCGCTCATCGCCGACACCAGCTCAAGTCCGGTAAATGCAAAAGCGATCTGCGACCAGAAATTCACCGTGTCCCAACTCCAGTGCGGCATCATGTTCGCCCACGTGAATTGCGTCACGGATCCGTGTTGAAACCAAAGCACGCCCCCGATGCCGATGAGGATGAGCAGAGGAAGGTAGGTGGATACGCCGCCCGCGTTTTGCAGCCACTTCCCCACATTGAGCCCGATGATGTTCAAGATGACTGCAACAAAGAGCAGCACGAAAGATCCGACCAGCAAAAAAGTTCTGTCCTGCGCCAGCGCCGTTCCTCCGGAGCCCGCGAGGTATCCGCTCATCGCCGCGCTCGCCAGCAGCAACCCCGGAAAATAAAAAATCGTATAAATCCAATAGGTCCATCCCGCAACGAACCCATGGAAATCTCCGAAGGCTTCCTTGGCCCATACGTACAGCCCGCCTTCTTCCGGAAAACGCGACGAGAGTTCGTTGATTACCATCGCGGAAGGCACAAAGAAAAATATCGCCGCGAGCACCCAAAGGCTGATGGAAGAAGTTCCGTTGTGCGCCGCGGCGGCAATCCAGCGCGGCCCCAGAACTGTCGCGATGTTGAAGAACAGAACGTCCCAGAAGCCCATCTCCTTGCGTAATTGGTTGATCGGATCGGAGGAGCCGTTCGCGGCCTGCGTCACAGGGTCACATCCAGCGCGGGAATCAATTCATCCTGCATGCGGAAGTTCTTGAGGAAGGGATCGTTGGAACTCTCGAAACCGGCCCAAGGGCCGAAGTAGGTTACTTTTCCTTCCTGGAGAAATACGACGACGTCCGCCAGTTTCTTCGCCAGGTGCGTATCGTGCGTCACGACGATCGACGTTTTTCGATACGCCTGTTTCAATCGCAAAATCAAATCGCCTGCGTGGCCCGCCATGATGGGATCCACCATCGTTGTCGGCTCATCGAACAGGATGGCTTCAGGATTCTGCGCGAGCGCCCGGCCGATGGCCACCGCGCGCTTCATGCCTGTGGAAAGCTCGCTTGGCAATTTGTCGAGAACGTCGTCCACCTCAAGCATCTTGGCGATTTTCGCCACGTATTCCTCGACGTCGTCATACGTCAAGCCAGGCTGCCCATCCAGTGGAAACGCGATGTTTTCCCGCACCGTTAGCGAATCGAACAGCGCGCCCGACTGAAACACCATCGTCACCTTGCGCCGGACTTCCTCGAAATCCGATTCGCTGTAATTGGTAACGTCCTCCCCGTCGACCAGAATCTGGCCTGAATCCGCTTTCAGAAATCCCATGATGTGCTTCAGCGAAACCGATTTCCCCACGCCGCTTCGACCCATGATCACGCAGGTCTCGCCGCGCTTCACCGTGAAGCTCACGTCCTGCAACACTGGGCGCTCGTCGAACGCCTTGCACACGCCGCGAAACTCGAAGAAATTCTCTGCTTCGGGTGTATTCTTCGCCGTCTCGCTCACGCTCGCTCCGTTTCCCACACCCGGCGCGCTTCTTCAAAATCCGCTGCCGTATTCATGTTCCAAAAGAGCCGCCCTGCGCTATCAAATCGTTTCCAGGCCGACTCGTCAAGAACTTCCGAGCGCAGCAGTGCGATCCCCTCCGTCACTTTGCGCACGCCCCGTTCGAACGCCCCTCGCAGCGTTTCCGCCGAGTCCGTTCGCCAGCACGCGCAAAGCGGCTCCGGCCCTTGCGCCGAATGCGGAACCACCACGTGCGCCTTGCTGGCCGTCGCGCGCGCGACAAGAAACTCCATCCACTCGCGCATCAGAAACGGCATGTCGCAGCTCACAATCACGTTCCATTCGGTGTGCGCCGAGCTCTTCCCGGCATTTTCGAGCGCCGTGATGATTCCGCCCAGCGGCCCTTCGCCTGGCCACCCGTCGCTGACCATCTCTCTTTCGAATTGAGCGTACTTCTCCGGCGCGCCTACAACCTTCACGTTGCTCGCCACGTTCTGCAGCATCGCAATCATGCGCCCTAGCATGGGCAACCCACCGAGTTCCACAAGCGCCTTGTCCCGCCCGAATCGCGTGCTCCCGCCTCCTGCTAAAACGTATCCGCCAACTCTCAGCTCGTTCTTCCCAGCGCTCACTTTGTTACTTTCGGCTTCATCCTTCTTCTCTGTGGCCTCTGTGCTCCTAACTCGGCGATCTCTGTGTTAGTCCCTATTCTTCTTCCAGCGGTTCTCTGCCCGGCCGTCGAATACCCAGCTCCCGCAATTTCTCCTGCAAGCTCTGCCGGTGCAGCCCAATCGTCGCCGCCGTCCGTGACACGTTCCAGCGGTGCTCCACCAATTGCCGCGTCAAGTAAGCCACCTCAAATTTTCTTTTCGCTTCTCGGAAATCCCGTTCCCCAATGCCGTTGTCCGGCCCGCCACCGTTCTGTTTATGCGAGAGGGCTTCACCATGCACCACCTCCGCCGGCAAATCGTCAACGCCGATCTCCTCGCCACGGCATAGCACGAGGCTGCGCTCCAGCGCGTTCTTGAGCTCCCGCACATTCCCCGGCCAGTCGAATTTCTCAATCGCCGCCATGGCTTCGCGCTTCAGCCGCGCTTCTCGACCCAGCCGCGCGGCATGCATCTGCAAAAAAGTCTCCGCCAACAAGACAATGTCTTCTTTATGTGCTCGAAGCGGCGGCAGTTCTACGGTCACCACGCGCAGCCTGTAAAACAGATCCTCGCGAAATTTCCCAGCGCGGATTTCCGCTCCCAGATTCCGGTGCGTCGCGCTGATCACCCGCACGTCCACAGGAATCGATTGCGTCCCGCCCAGCCGCTCAATCGTGCGGTTTTCCAGCACGCGCAGCACTTTGGCCTGCGTCACCGGATTCATATCGCCAATTTCGTCCAGGAAAATCGTCCCTCCCGAAGCCAGCTCGAATTTTCCCTTCTTCTGCTGCGCCGCGCCCGTAAACGCACCGCGCTCGTAGCCGAACAGCTCCGATTCGATCAGCGTCTCCGGCAGCGCCGCGCAATTCACCGCCACGTAAGCCTTTTCGGCGCGCGGCGATCGCGCGTGAATCTCCTGCGCCAACAAATCCTTCCCCGTGCCGCTCTCCCCAAGAATCAACACCGTCGAATCCGTCGGCGCTACCCGGTCCGCCATTTCAAACGCCCGCCGCATTTCCGCCGATCGCCCGATCATCTGCCCAAACTGCCCTTCGGTCGTCAGCCGCCGCCGCAGCGAATCATTTTCCTTTTCCAGCGTCGCCAGCTTCAACAGATTCGAAACGCGCTGCCGCAGCTCGTCCAATTCGAATCCCTTCACCAGATAATCCGCTGCTCCCAGCTGCAATGCCTCGACCGCAGTTTTCGCCGTATCCAGCGCGGAAACCATCAACACCGGAATTTCGCTTCCCTGCTCGCGCATCCACCGCAAAAACGAAAGCCCGTCCTGCCCTGGCAACACCACATCCAGCAAAACCAGGTCCGGCCGCTCCCTCGGGAGCGCTTCCCGCGCCGCTTCCGCCGAATCCGCTTCGGCAACGCGGTACTTCGCTTCCAGCGCCCGTCGCAGCCCGTATCTCGCCGCCGGCTCATCATCGACAATCAATATGGTCTTCATTTTGTTTTCCTTACTTCTTTACATCCTTACTTTTTTACTTCTTTACTTCCTCAATCGGCAGCGTCACCTGAAACCGCGTCCCCCGCCCATCCTTCACCGGACTTTCCCAATCCACTTTTCCGCCAAATTCCGCCGCGCGCCGCGCCACAATCGCCAATCCCAAACCTGTTCCTTGCGACTTGGTGGTAAAAAACGGCTGCAGAATCTTTTCCCGCAGAGCCGCGGGAATCCCCGGTCCATCGTCGTCCACAGCAAGAACAAATGCGCCATCGCGCGCCGCGGCGCTCACACTCACATGCCCCCCACGGATCGTCGCCTCAAGCGCATTCACCAGAAGATTCGAAACAATGTCATTCAGCGCCTCCGCACCCGCCGCGACCCGATACTTCTCCCCGGAAACCCGCACCTGCAGCTTCACCCCGCGCCGCTCCGCTTCGTGCGACAGAACACCAGCCACTTCCTCGACAACCACTCGCGCGTCGCAACTCCCCGCAACGCTCCCTCCGCGCACCGCCGGCCGGCTGAATTGCAGCAACTGATTCAGCTTTCCCGAAAGCCTCCCAATTTCCTCCAGCACCATCTTCGTTTCCGCGCGCATGGAATCCGGCAGCTCTGGATTCTCCAGCTGCACTTGCAAAATCGTCTTCATCGACCCCAGCGGATTCTTCAAATTGTGCGAGATGCTCGCCGCCATTTGCCCCACCAGTGCCAGCCGCTCCCGCTCCGCCAGTTCTCTCTCCAGCCGCAGCTTCTCCTCGATCAGCCGGCACAAATCCAGCGCCCCCGGCAACTGCTCGCACAAAAATTCCAGCGCTCTCCGCGTCTCGCCGGAGATCGCCGCCCCGTGCGGCTCGATCTGCAGCGTCCCTAGCGTCAAATTCCCTTGCAGGATCGAAAAGCCCTCCTTAAACTCCTTGCGCGCGGGAACCCGCTCCTCCTTCGCGGTATTCGGATTCCAGAGCATCAATCCTACGTCGGCGAACTCAAACTGTTCCTTTAAACGCTTCTCGATGAACTCCGCCAGCATCGGCACCTCACCCCGCCGCGCTTCCTGCTGGAACTCCGCCGCCAAGCGATGCGCAAGTTCCATCTCCTTCTGCGCCGTCTCCTGCAGCCGCCGCCCGAGCGCTCGCTGCAACGGCTCGATGAAAATCACCAACACAAACAGCAGAATCGACGCTGTCGCCTCCGGTGGCAGCACCGGCTCTAGCCGGATGCTGAGCCGGCGCACCAGGCTGAGATAGAGCAACGCCAGAAACGTCGCCGATATCGCGTACAAGAGATTCTTCTGCCGCCCGATCTGCAAAAAATTGTGCCGGTACACCAGAAAGATCAGCACGCTGAACGGCAGTATCGGCAGCAGAGCAAACGATATGGCAAATCCTTCCGCCGTCTGCGCTTCCAGGTGAAATGGAATCAAATGCAAGCCAACGACCGCCACAAACGACGCCGCAAAAAATACCAGCAGCGTCGAATGAAAAGTCCGTTGCGGCTTATCCGGCGCTGCCGTGGCAAATCGTCTTTCCCACAGTCCGCACCATGCCAGCGCCACGGCCAGCACGCCGGCGAACCCCTCCCCCAGCGAGCTGCCAGGCACAAGAAAATTGAAGTGCGGGTCCTGCAGTAGTAACGGGATCCGGTGATAGGCCAGATGCAGACTAGCCGCGTAAAAAACCAGATACACCGCCACTTTCCACCGCTTGTTCTTCAGCAGCCCGCGCGTTACCGCATACTCCATGTGCAAATGCACCAGCAGCGCCGGCAACATGCAAAGTCCCAGACAGATAATGGCGATGGCAAATTGATTCAGCGCCGCGGGCGGCAACGGATAATAAATCTGTGAATTTAGCGCGAGCAGCGATCCGCCATAAAACAAGAACAGCGCCAGGCACAGAAAAAAGAAAACGCGCTCAAAATTTCTCTGCCGCCGGTAGCCCAGTATCACCACCATCCAGAAAAGCTGCAGCAGCGTCCCCATCGTATAGCCAATCAACCGGACATAGAGCAGCACCCCGATAGACCTCCAACCCGCCGGATTCTACCCCCGACTTATTTGCAGTACAATCGCCAAGTGCCATATTTTTCTTGCACCGCTCAAACCGCTCTAATTAAACGGGTTAGCAGGAGCGGAAATCCACAGGAGAGACGCCCCATGTCCGCCAAATGCTTGACATGGCTGGAGTTTCTGATATATTAGCAGTCGGTGGCGAGGAGTGCTAATTCCCTTTTCTCTCGCAACCACGGACCTAAACCGCAACATCATCTACGGAGGTTGTTCAAGATGGCAGTGAATCTTACCCCGCTCCACGACCGCGTCGTTGTGAAGCGCATTGAAGAGAAGGAAAGCATCAAGGGCGGCATCATCATTCCGGACTCCGCCAAAGAAAAGCAGCAGGAAGGCGAAGTCATCGCCGTCGGCCCTGGCAAGCGCGAGAAGGGTGAACTCCATCCGCTCGACGTCAAGGTTGGCGACCGCGTCCTGTTCGGCAAGTATGGCGGCACCGAAATCAAGATCGACGACGAAGAGCTCCTCATCCTCCGCGAAGAAGAAATCCTCGCGAAGCTGGGCGGCGCCGCAAAAGCAGCAAAAAGGTAATTTCGCATTCCCGGGCTAAGCCCGGCTGTAGTGGCGGGTCTTCAGACCCGTGCGGTTCTCTGAAGAATTCCAAGGTTTGCACGAAGAATATCAGGAGGAATGACCAGTATGGCGAAGCAGATTGTAACAGGTGAAGCGTCCCGTCAGGCGATTCTGCGCGGCGTGAACGCTCTTGCCGACGCAGTGAAAATCACCCTCGGCCCCAAGGGCCGCAATGCGGTGATTGAAAAGAAGTTCGGCGCGCCTATCATCACCAAGGACGGCGTGACCGTAGCCAAGGAAATCGAGCTCCGCGATCCCCTCGAGAACATGGGCGCGCAGATGGTCCGTGAAGTCGCTTCCAAGACTTCCGACGTTGCCGGCGACGGCACGACCACCGCGACCGTGCTCGCGCAGGCCATCTTCCGCGAGGGCGTCAAGACTGTCGCCGCCGGCGCCAGCCCCACCGCTCTCAAGCGCGGCATCGAAAAGGCCGTCGAAGTGGCCGTCGAAGAGATCAAGAAGCTCCACAAAGACGTCAAAGGCGACATGATCGCCCAGGTCGGCACCATTTCCGCCAACAACGACAAGCAAATCGGCGGCATCATCGCCGAAGCCATGAAGAAGGTCGGCAAGGATGGCGTCATCACCGTCGAGGAATCCAAGACGATGGAGACCACCCTCGAAGTAGTCGAAGGCATGCAATTCGATCGCGGCTACCTCTCCCCCTACTTCATCACCGACCCGGATCGCATGGAATGCGTGCTCGAAGACGTCCGCATCCTCATCCACGAAAAGAAAATCAGCTCCATGAAGGATCTTCTTCCTCTCCTCGAGCAGACCGCCAAGATGGGCAAGCCCCTCTTGATCGTCGCTGAGGACGTCGAAGGCGAAGCCCTCGCAACCCTGGTGGTCAACAAGCTGCGCGGCACGCTCCAGTGCTCCGCCGTCAAGGCCCCCGGCTTTGGCGATCGCCGCAAAGCGATGCTCGAAGACATCGCCACCCTCACCGGCGGCAAGGCCATCACCGAAGACCTCGGCATCAAGCTCGAGAACGTGAAGCTCGAGGACCTCGGCCGCGCCAAGAAGGTCACCATCGACAAGGACAACACCACGATCATCGAAGGCGCCGGCAAGTCCGCGGACATCGAAGGCCGTGTCAAGCAGATCCGTTCGCAAGTCGAGAACACCACCAGCGACTATGACAAGGAAAAGCTCCAGGAACGTCTTGCCAAGCTCGTCGGCGGCGTCGCCGTCATCAAAGTCGGCGCAGCCACCGAAACCGAACTCAAGGAAAAGAAGGCCCGTGTCGAAGACGCTATGCACGCCACCCGCGCGGCTGTCGAGGAAGGTATCGTCCCCGGCGGCGGCTCGGCCCTGCTCCGTTGCATCGCGGTCGTCGAAAAGCTCAAGCTCCACGATGACGAAGCTGTTGGTGCAGGCATCGTGCGGCGCGCTCTCGAAGAGCCTTCCCGCCAGATCGCTCTCAACGCCGGTCATGAAGGTGCCGTTGTGATCGGCAGGATCCGCGACTCCAAGGAAGAAAACTTCGGCTTCAACGCCGAGACCGGCGAATACGGCGACATGATCAAGATGGGCATCATTGACCCGGCCAAGGTCACCCGCCTCGCGCTGCAAAACGCAGCGTCCATCGCGGGCCTCATGCTCACCACCGAAGCCCTCATCGCCGACATCAAGGAAGAAGCCAAAGCAGCGGCCGCCGCCGGAGCCCCCGGCGCTGGCGGCATGGGCGGCATGTACTAAGTTCTCCAGCTCGCCCATAACCTCAATCCTAAAAAGGGCGGTCCTCACGGGCCGCCCTTTTTGTTTTCCCTAAACCTTTTCGCGATGTAGAATCCTCGGCGTCAGCTTGCGGCGCTCCGCAAACCCGCGAAGGAGGCCCCTATGAAGCGTGCCACTCTCCTGGTCCTCGCCGTCGTTGTTCTCGTCTCGGTTGCCAATGCGGACGACGTCTGGAAAGCCAAGCCCTATCAGCAGTGGGACGCCAAAGACGTCCAGAAAATCTTGAACGAATCCCCGTGGGTCCGCACCGTCCACGTGACCGCCGCTTGGCGCAAGCCCGGCGAAAATAATATCCCGCTAGATCCGGGCGGCAATTCACCCGGCAATTACGGCACCCAGGGTGCCTCTACCGCGAGCGGCTCCGGTGCTGGCTCAGGTTCCGCCTCGGCCCCCAGCGCCTACGGCATGCCCGGGCCCGGTGCACCTTCAAATGCCAATTCCGGCTCCATGGCCCAGAATCAAGCCATCATGAATTCCGCCAAGACTCCCGAAGCCACTTTCATGGTTCGCTGGTTCTCCGCGCTCGCCATTCGCCAGGCATTGGCCCGCGCCCAAGTACTCGGCGGCGCCATGACCGCAGCGGACGCCGACAAAGCCTTAACCGACGCACCCGCCGAATACGCCATCGTCATCGCCGGTGCAGACATGGCGCCGTTCGTGAAAGCCGAGGAAAAAGACCTCGCTGCCAAAGCCTCCGTCCAGCCAAAAAACGGCGAAAAGATGGCCGCCTCGCATGTCGCCATTCAACGCCTCCCCGGCGCCAAGCCCGAAGACCCGCGTTCCATCGCCGCCGTCGTCTTCTATTTCCCCAAGAAAATCGCCTCCGGAGAGCCGCTCTTCTCCTCGAACACGAAAAGCGTCGAGTTCGCCTGCCCCGTCGCCGGCGCCACCATCAAGGCCTCCTTCGACCTCCCCAAAATGTCCGGCGCCAACGGCCCCGACTGGTAATTCTTTGCCTGGAGTGGGGCAGCCGGGTGCCCCAGGTGCCGGGTTTGCACCTGGGGCTTTTGACTTATTCTCGAACTTTCCGCGGCACCCTACCCTTTCGGGTTTTGTTTTAGGAAAGGGTGGGATCCTCGGCTGGCACAGCCATGCGTGCAAGCGTTGGCACGAAGCGCAGGTACACCTCCGCGCCAATCGCGTTGGGAATCCAGCACAGCCACGCGATGGTCGGGTAAGCAATCGAAAAATTCCAATGGAACACGAAAATCAGCGGCAAGTATATCCGCAGCGTGATGGCCGCCGCGGTCAGGGCGAAGCTGCGAATCATGCACCGCCGGTGCCGGTTCGCATCGCCTCGCAAAATGAACCGTACCGCCAGCCCTGTCGCCACAATCCACGCCGCGCCCAGCGCCAGAAATCCCGCCGAAGCGATCCAACCAGTCTGCGAATGCGGCGCAATCCACACCGAAGCGCACCAGCCCAGCAACACCGCCCCGCAGTAAATCCATCCCAGCAGCCGATGCCGGTTCCAGTTGCTTTCCCGGAACCGCGGCACAAACTGCAGCGGCCCAGCCAGCAACGCAATCGCCCCTCCCAACGCGTGCAGCGAAAGCGCGATGCGCCGCTCCCTAAAGTTATCCAGTTCCGCCGGAAACGGCACATGCGGCAGCAAGTAACGAAGCGCCTCCACCGCATTCACAAGAGCGAACAGCGCCAGCACATACCACAGAAATTTAGGCAGGCGTCTCACGTCGACCTATTCTGCCAACTTTCCCCGCCCTGCGCACCTACTGCCCACTCCTGCAATTTGCTCTTTCTCTTCTCCTTGTCTCTTCCCCGTTGACCGCCACCACGCGAAGCCGGATGCCTCGGGCGCCGGGCTAGAGTTGGATCGAAGGACTCAAAGCAGCCGGGATTCTCATAGCGGCGGGTGAGACGACGCCAGCCCAAACGTAAAGTGCTCGGGCTGGATCAACTCAATTCCTCAGTGAATCATGGGCTCGTTTCTTTGCTGCGTCGTCCTGAAGTGTGCGAATGGAAGCTGGCGTTTCCTTGCACTGGCAGCCTGCGGGATGCTCGCACCCTTGTTCGGTGTGAAAGGCTAACGAGTGTTCGCATTTGCGGCAGTTGTCTCTCGCATCGACGGGCATCGGTTATCTCACCTATTCCTTTCTTGCTTTGGCTTGAAGACTTCAATGTTGAGGCTGGATACAATCTTCGCCTTCTCCGCGTCACCGTTGTCAACTATGGACAAGAAATTACCGCCGACTATCGCAGCAAACTGCGTACCAACGAAAGGGAGAGGTTGAACCTCTCGCACTGCGGCAAGCATCACTGCTTCGATGTAGAACTCCCTGGATTCAGCGATCACGCGATACCCATCGCCGCAGAGTACGGTTGAGTCAAGCTGGCCCGGAACTTGTGGAACGCATACGCGCTCGCTTGTGACTTGCAACACCTTGATGACGGCACACTTGTTGGCTGGTTTGCTCCCTGCCGGTGTAGCCCAAGTCAGGATAAGAAATGAAAGTGCTGTTGTGGTGAGCATCTTGCGCACAGATGTCACTCCTTCCAATTAGATTGCCTGTATTCGTTTTTCCGAAACCAAGTTAAGAGGGCTCCGCACATGTACCGCAGTGTAACGCTCGCGTCTGGCAAGTCCTAGCCCTTCGGCCAGCCCCGCCTCGGCCGATTGGCGCTTCTTAGTCGCGTCACGTCACCGTGCGCCCCGGAGGCCCTCCCGCAAGAGCGTGCCTTACACGGTCTTAGACTTGAAGGATTAGGGACGGCGGTAGAGGTCCAGTGCCCACTGGAGGCTTGCGCGGCGGCCGGCGGTGCGGACAAATCCGGCAGACTCCAGAACCGAAGCCATGCGCTCCCGCGAGTGCACGAAAGCGCAAAACGGATCTCGGCGCAGCCGGTACCATAGGTTTTCCACCACCACGCCGGCGCGCACGTACCACACGTCCAGCGGATAGGTGAACGCCACCATGCTGCGCGCGCGGCCTGCGGCTCCCCGGAGCAGCCCTTCCACATCCGGGTAACAACAGACCACGCGATCGAGCGTGACGATATCCGCCTCGGGCAGCGAGTCTGCCGTCTCGGCGAATTCCCCGAGGAAGAATTGAGCGGCGACGGAGCCGCCGCGAGAGGTGCCGCCGCGCGGCCTCCAGATAACCGGCGGACGCGTCCGCCAGTGCCACGCTGGCCAGCCCTGCGCCGCCGAGTTCCACCGCGATCACCCCAATCCCGCCGCCCAGGTCGAGAAGCCCCAGCCCCTCCAGCGGCCACCGCCGTAGTTCCGCTAGAAGCATTCGCGTCGAGGGGTCCGGCCCATATCGCTGATAGCGCCGCAGATCCTCCTCCGCCTTCTTAAGATCGAAGTGCGCCGCAGCAGCGCAAATCCCATTGCAACACGTCATGGATGTATTCCCAGATTTCGTTCAGGTCTGGCGGGTGGCAGGCCTTCACCCTCTACCGCGCTTCCCTTGCTTTCTTGAAAGCTCTCCGCTGATCCCGCATACCGTCGAAGACGTGAAGAATATCCGTCCCGCGTCGCCTGGCGCGGTAATAGATAAGGTATTTTCCAGCGGGAAAGCATTTCACCCCGCCGGCGATGCCTTCCGCAGCTTTCCCCGCGCCGGGATGTTCGCCGAGCAGCCAGAAACGGTCACTAATCTTGTCGATGATACGGTCCGCGATCTCCACACTCGCGCGTTCCGCCCAATAAACAAAAATCTCTTCGAGATCGCGCTCCGCATTCTCTGAGACCCGGTAGCGCATTACCGCCCGGAGTCATCCCTGGCAAGTTGCTTACGCCCCCTCGCCTTCACGCCGTCGGCCAGCTCCTTCAATCCCCCGCGCCCCTCATATTCCGTGTACTGACCGGCATCGATGGAGGCAATCCCGGCCCGCACGCGTCGCCGAATGCCCTCCAACTGCTCCCCCGTCAGGTCCGTCAGGATATCTTCGGCGGAAGGCTTTGCCAGCCGCACCGCGCGCCCGTCCTCCTCCTCCATCCGTCGTAACGCTTCGCGCACCACCTCGCTGGCGTTGTTGTAACGCCCGCTTCTCACTTTTTTCCGCACATACCCCGCCAGCCGCTCCGTTATCGATACATTCATTTGGTCCATGGCTTTGCCTCGTGTTGCCGCGTCTTTCCTTTCAAATTTATCCCCATCCATCGCTAATGTCAATCTTTGACATTTCCTTTCCATCGCCACGTGGAACACCTTTAGACGCTTCGGGTTCGCCTCCGCTTTCTAGTTTCTGCCTTCTAGATTCTAGTTTTCCCCACCCCCAGTGAACTCTACCCCTTTGTTTTCTTCCCCTTACGCACCCATTCGAAGCAATCAGCACTCGCGAATCTAGAATACTAAGGAAATACTTGACAATAAAGAGAACTTATGCTATCGTGAGTCGTGAAACCTAGCCACTCTACCCAGAGCACTCCATGCGAAGGGCATCCCCGACCCGCCCCGCTGTCTCGGCACCCCTTCGCCTCCAGTCTCACTACCCATGAGACACTTTCGCGCGAAAAACCGATTTGCAAACCTCTTGTTATCAATGCGCTGCAAACTCTCCAAAACTCAAAATCGCGTAAGTCCTTTGCTTGCCACTCTTACGAAAACTGCCGGGTGTATACCAAAGATTCCCATTTTGGAGTGCCTCTGCAAGAAGTTTGCCCGTCGAGGTTCTTCCGTTTTCCCGACGTTCCAACGTTCGGACCTGCAGACGTTTCGACGTTCCGTCCCCTTTCTTTTCAAGCATTTGCACACTCTTTTGCTCTTGAGGGGGAGAGGGGCACTCCCATTCCAGCCAGCACCAGTGCTATCATGCGGAAGAAACTGAATACGAACCACTTATGACTGAAAACTCACAATTCGCCACCGTCGAAGAAGCCGTCGAAGAGATCCGCCAGGGCCGCATGGTCGTCCTCGTCGACGACGAGGACCGCGAAAACGAAGGCGACCTCACCATCGCCGCCGAGAAGATCACCCCCGACGCCATCAACTTCATGGCCAAGCACGGCCGCGGCCTGATCTGCCTCACCCTCACCGAGCAGCGCTGCGATGACCTCCACCTCCCGCTCATGTCGCCCATCAACACTTCCGTCCACGGTACCGCCTTCTGCGAAGCCATCGACGCGCGCCTTGGCGTCACCACCGGCATCAGCGCCTCCGACCGCGCCATCACCATCCTCACGGCCATCGATCCCAAGACCAAGCCCCAGGACCTCGCCCGCCCCGGCCACATGTTCCCGCTTCGCGCGCGCAATGGCGGCGTTCTCGTTCGCGCGGGCCAGACCGAAGCCAGCGTGGACCTCTCGCGCATCGCCGGCCTCGATGCCTCCGGCGTCATCTGCGAAATCATGAACGAAGACGGCACCATGTCCCGCGTGCCGCAGCTCCTCGAATTCTGCCGTCAGCACAGCATCAAGATGCTCACCGTCGCGGACCTTATCCGCTACCGCATGCAGCACGAACGCTACGTGCGCCGCGTCGCGGAAGCCGTTCTGCCCACTCGCTTCGGCGGTTTCCGCATGGTCGCCTACGCCAGCGACGTCGATCACGATCAGCACATCGCCCTCGTCCGCGGCGAACTCGAAGGCGCCGAGCCCGCACTGGTGCGCGTCCATTCGCACTGCCTTACCGGAGATGTTTTCGGATCAACGGCATGCGATTGCAGCGAACTCGTCTCGCGCTCCCTCGCGGCCATCGCCAAGGAAAATCGCGGCGTCTTTCTCTATCTTCATCACACCGGGCGCGGCTTCAGCGTCGAAACCGCGGAAGAGCCCGGCGCGCTCCCGCAAATCCATTTTCACAAGCGCGGCCAGCTCGATCGCGAACCCGCCCGCCAGCGCATGGTCCAGCACGAAAGCGGCATCGGCGCGCAAATCCTCATCGACCTCGGCCTCAAGGACATTCGCGTCCTCACCAACCACCCCAAAAAAGTAGTCGCCCTCGAAGGTTACGGCATCCGCATCGCCGATCAGGTCCCCCTCCGCATCGACCACCCCAAGCCCACCCACCAAACCCTATGAAACCGCACATTCCCACCATTTCTCTCGGTCATTCCGAGCGCAGCGCGAGTTCTGCGCTCCGGAAGGGTTTGCGGAGCGAGGAATCTGCTTTTTCTTTCGCCGCCAGGAGGGCCGGTTCTGTTCGCCTCGCGAGTCGCGCAGCTCCACCACCCGTCATTCCGAACGAAGCAGGCCGACTTTTTCTTCCCGCTTCGCTCCTGCGAAGCGGTCGGCCTGCGGATGTGAGGAATCTCTCTTACGGTTTGCCCGGCGGTTGCTCTGTCGAAGGAAAAGGTTTCGTTACAGGCTGCGCCGTTGGTGGCGCGGGCTTCGCCCCCGCTTTCCCGACGGTCAAATACTTGCGCATTTTATCGAGGCGTTTCGGGCCGAGCCCGCGAATCGCCAGCAAATCATCCACGCTCTTGAATGAGCCGTACGATTTGCGCATCTGCAGAATCTTGCCCGCCGTCACCGGCCCGATCCCCGGCACCAGTTGTAGCTCTTCCGAATTCGCCGTATTGATATTGATCGGCTGCGACGGCGGTTTTTTCTTCCCGGCCAGCGCCGCAGCGGGAAACAGCAGGCCAACAAACACAATTGGCAGGAACCAGCGAAGGAGAAACGATCGTAAAGCCATTGTCGAATTATAATACATCCGGTATCTATACAAATAAATAACTAGAAAAACTACTCCGCTAATCCAGCCGCTTGCCCTGCGCGTCGTAGATTTCGAGTTCGCCGAAGAGCGCGGCCTGCGATTCAATTTGCGCGCGGTCGCCGACTACGACGATCTGCATGTTCGCCGAATCCAGATATTTCCGTGCGGTCGCGAGCAGATCTTCCGGCGTGAGTTCGCGGACTCTCTGCCGATACGTTTCAAGATAATCGTCCGGCAAATCGTTCAGCGCCACGGTGGAGAATTGCGAGAGCAGTCCATCCTGCGTCGCAAGACCCATGGAAAAAACGCCGCTCAAATAATTTTGCGCGTCGGCAAGCTCCGCAGCCGGCACAGGCACGGAGCGCAGCTTGTCCATCTCGTAGAAAATCTCCGCGAGCGAAGCCGCTACGACGTCGTTGCGCACTGCCGCTGAAACCGAGAAATATCCGTGCTGCCGCAATGCATGTACGCTGCTCCGCGGACTGTACGTATAACCTTTGTCCTCGCGAATGTTCATTACCAATCGCGAGTTGAACGCGCCACCGTACAAACTATTTGTGAGTCCCAGCTTCACCCAGTCCGGATGCTTCCGCGTAATCGCGTGGCATCCCGCGAAAATTTGTGTCTGCACCGCGCCCGGCACGTGTA
>Ga0207101_1008_pt1 | contig 48951 bp, 44 predicted proteins | sample Alteio_BWMinHeat_83_FD_153581 | JGI IMG/M metagenome (GOLD analysis project Ga0207101, IMG submission 153581) | Enriched cells from forest soil in Barre Woods Harvard Forest LTER site, Petersham, Massachusetts, United States -... | ecosystem: Environmental > Terrestrial > Soil > Temperate forest >...
GAGACGCTCGGCCGCCTCGCGGGCCCGAAGTGCGGCGTCGAGCCGGGCGAGGACGGCACGAGCTTTTTCCTCCTCGAACTCTGCGGCCTCTAGTTCCGTCCGCGCCATTAAGATTTTTTCCGTTACGTCCTGACGATGGCCGAGTGCTTCCGAACGTGTGCGCCCGGCGCCCACGAGTCCCTCCTGCAATCCCTTCAGCTTCGCAAATGCGGATCGGAACGTCGTGAGTTCCTTTGCGACGCTGTCGCGCTGTTCTCGTGCGAGCTTCAGCTCGGCCTCGGCCGCACGCAGTGTTTCTGCTTGGCTTCTAGCGGCATCAAAGGCGGCCTGCGCCACCTCGATCGCCTTCTTCCGCTTATCCCGATCATCGACATGATCGAGCTCGGATAGGCGCTTCGTGGTGGATAAGCGACTGTCCAAAGCTTCGCGTAACGTCCTGACCTCAGCCGCGAGTCTAATTTCCTCGGATTCCAGTCTGTCACGTTCGTCGACGGCGTAAGCATAACGTTCCCCGGCCCTCGGCCGACCCGTAGGCGTAACGAGCTTGCCTAGCTCCGCTTCTGTCTCTGCCATTATTTCAGCCATGCGCCGTCCGCCGGTGACCGCCTCCACCTCGCCTTGGACGGATTCAAGAAGACTTGCGCGCACCTGCTTCTCGCTATCTTCCTCGGACTTCGTCCGCCGCTCGACCCCGGTCACACCCTGACGCACCCAAAGCAGGCCGGCTGGTCCTCCAGTGCCTTGCCTAACGAGGCTTGCGATAAAGGTTTCCGCCTCGTCGGCCTGGGCTATCAATCGCCCGCTTCCAAGGTCGGTAACTCGCGCAAAGCGCCCGCCGTAGTACTGCTTGGCGAGGCGGTAGCGCCCTGCATCGGTCACTATATCGGCCTCAACGAGTGGATTACCACCGCTGTAAGGGCGGAGCGCCTGCACTGGCCCTGGAGTGCCCGTATGTGGCTGGAAAAAAAGCGCATGCAGCGCATCGAAGCTCGTCGACTTGCCGAATTCGTTCACGGCGCAGAGCACGTTGACGCCGTCGCCGATACCTTCAATTGCCACACCTTTGCCTGCGAAGCGCTTGATGTTGAAGAGCCGTAATGCCGAGATTTTCATGGCGTTACCGCCTGCGCGTAGGCGTAGAGTCTCGCAAGGGCCTTTCGCGCGATCTCGCGCTCTTGAGTTGGGCGAGCAGGATTGTCAGCCTCGGCTAACAGCATGTCAGCCGCCTCGCGGAGTGCGCCGGCACGGTCGATCCGGATGAGGTCGCTTGGCTCACACTCGATTGCGAGGTCGTTGTCGTCAAAGTCGAGGAATGCGAAGTCGGGTGTGACGTGCTTGATCGCAGCGGTCAGCGCGGTGCGAGCTTCCAATCGCGTTCGGCCGGTGGCGACCATTCGCACGAGCGCCTGCCGCCGGGCCCTTGATTCAGGTATCAGCGTTTGGAACATGGCAGAAGGATCATCGCTCTCGACTAGCTCAAGCCGCAAAGTGCGCCAAGCGAAGCTACCCGTTGCAAACGGGGTCACTTCGGGCACCGACGATGGTCCCTCGAGTGTGACGAGCAGCGCTTCGCCGGGACGATCATGTTTGAAGCGGTCCGGCTCGGGCGTTCCGGAATAGCGTGTGTGTGGATCGATCTCGAGTCCGCCGTGCCAGTCGCCCAACGCAAGATAGCTCAGGCCGGCGCGTCGTGCCCGATCGGGTGCGATCACGTCGAGAGCATTATCATCTTCGGAGAAGCTCCGGACGGCACCATGAGCTAGCCCTATACGGATCGATCCGTCTGGCGTTGGCGCGTCATCCATCCATTCGGTCAGGTCACGGCCGGGACGACGTGTTGTGCACGGAGCCTGAAGGAGCGTGACACCCTGGGTCAATTCGATCGGTCGGGGCTCAGTCGCGAGAATGACATTTTCTGGAACCTCTGCCCGAAGCGTTGTCCAGAGTTGTGAAGCTTGCAGCGAGTCGTGATTGCCGGGCAAAATCACCCAGCGGATCGATGCGTCGTGCTGCATCTCGGCGAGCGCCTGTCTGCGAACCTCCGGTGCAGGCGTCTCAGTGTCAAAGGTGTCGCCGGCAAGCAAGATCGTCGAGGCACCATGCTGGGCTGCATGCTCCGCCAACCGATTAATGACCGAGTGACGTGCCTCGCGTAGCCGACCAGGGAGGTCACCGGAGAAACTGCCAAAGCGCTTGCCGAGATGCAGGTCGCTCGAGTGAATGAAACGAAACATGGTTAGCTACTCGTATCGCTCGCGGAGATGTGTCGGCGTGCTCGCGCGATTGCCTCGCCCAGGCGCATCCTAGAGGTTGCGGCTAGACGTTCGACACCGAGAAGCCGGGCAAGATCGCGAGCCGGATCTGGCATCTCCAGAAGTTCAGGATTGCTAAGGACGACTGACGCCAGCTCGGCGAGCGGCACTTCCGAAATCGAGCGACGAGACTCTTCGTTAGCCGGGGGACGATAGCGGAGGATTTCGGCCACGCTTCCCTTCTTCCAAATGAACTCGCCGCTCGATTCCACGGTTTTGCTTACCTCGCGCAGCTGGAGGTCGATCCGATCGCGGATGCGCCCGCCTGTTCGAAGCCAGCCATGGGCGCGCGCGACACGTTGTGCAAGCACGTCCGCGAGCAGTGGACCTTCGGATTCTATGACTGCCTCAATCATGCCCCTGAGCGTTTCTCGATAAGCAAAATCAAAGAACTGGTCTGGATTCGTACAGAAGCCAGCAAGATTAGTTAGTCGATACCGCGTCACATCTCCCACAGGCTTGATTTGAGCCGTGATGCTAACGGCAGGAACATGTTCCGTTTCGGTATCATTCAATTGGGCCGGCCGCCCCTCGACTGCCTTCGCGGCTTGTTGGTCGCCAATCTCGAGGATGCTTTCCTCTGTGTGGCCGGTGTTCTTTTGGCCAGCCGTTAGGGGTGGTTCCGTTTCGCGCCGTTCCCGGCTTTCCTTCAACAGGGCTTGGAGACTCATGTGCAGGCGCTCAGCGCAGCCTGGGGGGTCGAACCACCAGTCAGTGGACCAGACCCGCAGGATATTCCAGCCCAATCCCCTTAGAACCTGCTCACGGACCTTATCGCGATCTCGTGCCGTTGCCGAACCGTGATAGGTCGCGCCGTCGCATTCGGTGCCAGCCAGATAAGCGCCGGGAAAGTCTGGGTGGCGAATGCCGAGATCTATTCGAAATCCTGATATGCCGACTTGAGGAACAACCATCCATCCGCGCTTTTCTAACTGCGCTGCGACAGCCTCCTCGAAAGGCGACTCAAAGCCACCCAATGAGCCGCGCTCCTCAGCTGGCAGGGCGATTGGTCCACGTTCCGCGTAGTCGAGGAAGGTCTTGAGATGCTGAATGCCTACAGCCTTGGTGCGGCTTATGTCGATTTGCTTCGCAGTGAATCCGGTGAAGACGATCATTTCCTGCCTAGCGCGAGTTACTGCCACGTTCAGACGTCGCTCTCCTCCGTCTCGATTGAGCGCGCCAAAATCCATCGCGGGGGGCTTGCCCGAGGCGTCCTTCCAAAATGTTATCGAGAAGAGAATTACATCGCGCTCTTCACCCTGCACGTTCTCCAGATTCCTGACGATCGTTGGTTCGAGCCTGTCTTCGGTAAAGAACCACTCAAGCTCTGGCGTTTCGCGACGCGCGGAATCAAGAAAGTCAAGGATCAGCGACTGCTGTTGCGCGTTTAGGGTAATCACACCTAACGTCGGTCGGTCCTGTTCGGGAAGCGTCAACCATCGCTTCATCCGCGAAATGGCTTCCGCAACAACTGCCTTCGCTTCGATTGGGTTGGTTCGGCTCTTGCCGCGATCGTATACTCCGTTGGGTACCCAGCGCAGGTTGACTGCTCGGTCTTCGACTGCTGGCGAGGGGAAAGTCACGAGACGATTCTGGTAGTAGTGATAGTTCGAGAAGGCGATCAGCGACTCGCTACGGCTTCTGTAGTGCCATCTGAGGTCCCGGACTGGGATACCCGAAGCCCTAGCCTCGTCGAGGATACTTTCCAGGTCCTTCTCGTATTCAGCGATGTCTTCTTCTTCTTCGTTTCGGCCGAAGAAGTTGGTTGGTGGCAACTGCTTCGGATCGCCAACGATGATTGTCTGGCGCGCCCGCGCGATCGCGCCGACCGCGTCCCAGGTGGTGATCTGAGACGCCTCGTCAAAGATGACCACGTCGAATAGTGCCTGGTTTGGCGGGAGGTACTGAGCGATGGAAAGCGGGGACATCAGCATACATGGCGCCAGCTTCGGAAAAGTCTGGGGCATTTTCCCGATCATGTCGCGGATGGATTGACTTGGCCGTTGGAGTTCCATCTGGTGACGCAATAGGCCAAGTTCAGAGTTTCGCGGCACCCCCTGGACCGGTGGGAGCCCATGCGAGATTGCTTTAACTACACGATGCGCCGCATGGGCTCGCACAAGATCGTCGATATCGCGGAATTCCTTGATAGCGTTTTCATGCTGGAAGCGCCGGAAGCTCCTGAGCACCGGATCTCCATCCAGAACCTTCGGGAGCCACCAGCGTGCGTAGGCCAAACGGAACGCCGGTTCCATTTCTCCAGGAGCAATCGCTCCCGCCTCCATCTCAGCGATCAGGGACGCGAGGTTATGCGCGACCGCACGGCGCCTGACATCGCACCAGATCGCCCAGTCGCGCAGCAGAGGGCGGGCATCCACCAGACTGGCTAGTTTGTCGGCCAAGGTCGCGAGATCGAAGCCGTCAGCGGCGCACGGTAGCTCTCGCTTTGAAAGTTCCATGAACCGGCGGCTCGCTTCTTGGAAGCCCTGATGCGCCGCGAGCAACCTGTCGCCGATCTGACGCACGCGCTCGCCTTCGCTCGAACCATTGAAGCAAGAAGTAATCGAGGGAAGGAGCGCACGGATCTCCTCCTGGCTTCGACCAGGCAGACAAAGCGCACCGCGAAGCTCTTCGGCAAAGTCGAGAATTTCGGCGACCGCTAGGCCGTCAGTCGAAAGACCGCGGAAGGGTAGGGGCTTTCCTACCAGCAGATTCCTATTGATCTCTGCGAGCGCCTCTTTCATCCGTCGAAGAAGAGGCAGGTCGCGTGAAGGATCTGCCGTTCCGTGTTTGGCGTAGCCCTGAAGCAGCTTCTGGATCTTGCGCTTGCCGAGCATTGAGTTCGGCCAGAACGAAGCTTCGGCTTCGCGCCATTGTCGCTCCATGACATCGGCGTCGATGTCAGAAACGCTGGTGCTGGCATATGATGCAGACAAGCCGTGCTCCGCTTCGCGATATGCTGCGGCGGATCGGTTGAGGTCCGCGAGACCGGTTCTCAGCTGCTCGTACTCGCGGTCGAATGCTATCGAAATGTCACGGCCGCGGCTTCGATGAAGAGCCCCGGCGAGCTTCGTTAGGGCTTGCAACTCTGCAGGAGACGGCGACACATGTGGCGTCGATCCAAGTACTAAATGATAAGCCCGAACAGCGTCCCTTAGAAGTTCAGCTGCATTCTGAAGCGAATCCACTGCCGAAAAGAGCGCCTCCTGCCAGCCGAATGTCCATTCCTGAGCGTCGACGAGCTCTAACGCCGGACGACGTTCGACCGACGCAAAGATGACTCCGGCCTCCCTCGCAAGATTCTCAAGTTCTTTCAGCGTCTGCACATCATGTGCATCGCGCTCGGGCCATGAAAGCTCAGGAGCTTGCGCTTCCATTGACTTGAGCGCGATGCCAAGGGCTAAGTAGGGCGTCCAGCCATTTGGATAGCGCGTATGCAACGCATCGACGTATGCGTTTAGCTGGTCGCGGCGTAACTTGAGGCGCTCATTCGCGGATACCCATTCAGACTCATCGATACCAGTCCCATACTCCCAGGCAGCCTTGAGTTGGCTCAGGAAATGCTTTCGGTCAGTTTTGTTCGAGTGCACTTCGATGCAATGATTTCCAAGTCCATTCTCGCGCAGGCGGCGATAGACAACGTCGAGAGCAGCTGTCTTCTCGGCAACAAAGAGAACGGTCTTCCCCACTGAGAGGCAATTCGCAATCATGTTTGCAATCGTCTGGCTTTTGCCGGTACCGGGCGGCCCGATAATTACAAAATCCAGGCCCTCTGCGGCGGCAACGCTCGCCGCAGCTTGCGAAGAGTCGGTTGGCAAGAGACAAATGATATCCGCCGGTGAGTAGATACGATCGAGGTCGCGTTCGTCGCGGAAGGAGGACTGTCCATCACCACGCTGAAAGGCCTGCTCCGGTGTATCAATCAAATGTCGCACAACGCGGTTCTGGCGTAGCGCATCGGTGCGCTCGACAAGATCCTTCCACATCAGGAACTTAGCGAAGGAAAAAGTAGATAGGGCAGTCTCGTCGACAACCTCTATGCCGGGAACATCGCGGACCGCTTGCCGCATCGTCTCAAGCAAACGTGGGACGTCGATGCCGCTGTCGTCCAGCGGCAGTTCTGCTGCAAATTGCGGAAGCTTCAGGTCAAAGTCACGCTCCAGAAACTGCAGCAGGGTCGCGTTGAACCTTGGCTCATCCTCATGATACCGAATCGCAAAGCGCGAAGTGGCGCTCCGACGATCCAACTTAACTGGAACGAGGAGCAGCGGCGCGCGGTAGCTGCGTTCGTCCTCCGGTTTCTTCTTCCATCGAAGGAAGCCGACTGCGAGGAACAGCGTATTCGCGCCGCCCTCAGCCAGATCATTCCGGACCTGACGATGAAGATCGATCAGACGGGATTCGAGCTGCTTAGCGTCGAGCGGCGACGGCAGTTCGTTTCTCTTTAAGGCTTCCGATGCGAAACTCCGCTGGAGGTCGTGACCGTGCACTTCGCGATAGAGCGCGGCATCGCGCTCGCCGAGGGGATTCTGTTCCGGCAGCGATATTACTCTGATTGCTTCGCCGTCGGCGAGCCGGTCCTCGAGATAGGCTACATCATCGCACAGGAACGGGATCGTCTTTTTTGAATCAGGAAAGTTGAGCAGGCGGTTGCGAAGCGTCAGATCAAGCAACTTCTTCTGCCACCGATCGATGCGGCTCGCTGCGGTCGTGGGCTTCTCCTCGACTTCCTCCGGCGGAAGGTCGAGCCAGGACGGCGGGCGCGGAAGCGGCAAATCGGCGACTGGAGCAGACTCTCCGTCCGGCAGAAACCGTCGAAGTGGCTCATGGGATGCGAGTGGAATTATGCCACTGCTACGCGCTCGCCGCACGTCAATAGCTGCAACGAAAGCGCGAGCTTCTTCCTCGGCAAGGCGTCTTTCCAGAAGTCGTTGCGCGGCATCTAAAGTAAGGGCGGGACGATGCGTCACGCCTGTAGTCTCGAAGACAATCAGCTCCCGGGAGGCCAGAGCCTTGCGGACCTCCATCGAATCGGACTCGATTGCATTCTCGAAGTTGCGTTTGGCGAGCCACACGCCTGCGGCCGCGTGGCCATCAAACATAACGATGACCGGATTCAATCCTGCCGCTTCGAGTGCAGCGCCAAAGAGAAGTGCGGTGTCAAGGCACGTCGCCAGTTTGTCCTCGGCAATCGTGCTTGGGCGCCTGATCTTCTGGCCACGGCTCTCGAAACTGGCCGGCGGTTCGGCATAGTAAAGGCCCATGCTAGCGATCGTCGAATATATCGCGGCGGTCAACATATAGGCGCGCTGCGGGTTCTGCGACTGGTAGCCGTCGAGACCGGCTGGATGCCCATGTGCAGCGAGCCGCTCGGCCGAGCTGAGTAGGATTCCAGCAATGGCCGGATCGTTCGGCATTACGAACGCAGGGAGGAGTTGGGCCATGTCGGCAACGCCGCCCCATTCGTCACGGGCCAGCAGCCTTACGGGAAGGTGCTTTTCGTCAAGGGCGTGCCCGTCTGCAAAGAGACGAAGTGTGATTTCGCCTCGCTCAGCCTCATTAAGACCTGCCAAGTAATTTGAATCGAGTTCGACCTTCCTGTCGGCGAGCGAGAGATGATCGCCTCGGATTAAGCGGTCTATTGTCCAGCTTTTCGGGCGTAAGAATGGCGGTGATGAGGAAAGCTCGAGCCGCATATTCTCGAACTGACAACGAGTTCCGTTCTCGATCTTGATCGAGCGGAGAACAGGTACTGCGTTCTGATAGGAGGCATAGGTGAAACAAGAAACTATATCGACTAGAATTTCTGGCTTCCTAATATCTCCATCTACGTCAATATCAGAACTATTTGAGTCATTAGTTGTAGTCGTGTCCACCGTCGCTCCTCCCAAATGTAAGTCTAGCGACATTTTTCAATCTTAAGAAGTGCCGACTTGACGAGCTATCCAATCTTCTTTTGACCGCGGTTATCAGCTTCAAGATTGCATCACGCAAGGAGCGCCTTCGAGCTCTCAACCCCATTGGTCATAGACCTGTCAAGCCGCGCATCCTCCATTCTTGGCCTGATCAGCGCTTCACTGTCTAACACCCGAGTTAGGAGCCGGATGCTCAAACTAGGCTCATTCGGATTTGTGCGGTGGGGTGCTCAGCATTGAGCATTCCTACCGCCAACCTGGGTCGGATCCTACAAACGCCGAACGCTGACGCCATGCCTTCGGCAAACCATGGCGAGCGTCAGCAAAGGCTTTTTGAAAGATCTAATCAGTTACGCTTTATGCCTGCGATCGAGAGAGGGCGTTTCACGGCCGCGAAAACAGCAGCGCCGGCGGTCTAAAACCCGATATGCTTTGTCGGTATCTACTTTCCTACGTGACTTGAATTGTCGATCGCTCTGACAATCACGTCTTTCTTTTTCGGGGAACTCCATAAAGCTACGCCGCAGACGCTCGACATCTTCGCTCGCGGCAAAATCGCAACGCTCCATCTGCAAATCAAAGACGAGAGTTCACTTGGGAAATTGCCATTCGCTGGCTGATCGAGACTCTGAATGGCGAGTGAGCCGAATTCTTAGACTCTAATATTGTTGGAATAGATCAGGACACACTGGGCACAATACGTCTGAATTGCTACCTATTGGCGGTGGGCAGTTTGTATATTCCAAGACGGTTGGTTGTTGCACAACAAACCTTCAATGAGCAGGAATTGCTCAAAGAGGGGGCTGTGTTCATTGTTCTAGCCGAACCTGGGGCCGGCAAGACGGAACTGCTTGGCCAACTGGCGGTACTGCTGAACGTCATGCCAATCCGTGCGAGCATCTTCAGGAGCCGTCAAAGCAGAGGCCTTACGGACGCTCTTGTTATCGATGCGATGGACGAAGTTGCTCGCATCGACCTGCTGGCAATGAACGACATTGTCGTTAAGGCCAGCGAGGCTACTACCGCTAAGGTAGTTTTTGCAGGGCGATCCAGCGAATGGGACATCTCCCGCACCGAGCACGTAAAAGAAGTCTTCGGCACCGATCCGGTTGTTGTGCAGTTGCAGCCGTTCAACGAGGCCGAACAGCGCCAGCTTTTTGAGGCAAAGTTCCCCGGAGAGCATTTCGACGCGTTCGTGGAGGAAGCGCGGCGCCTCGAACTTGTGCCACTGTTCGGCAACCCGCAATTTTTGCAGCTGTTCGGTGAAGCGTATATCGAGAGCGGGCGCGTCTTCACCTCCAAGGCGAAAATCTTTTCCGACGCTGTGCGGCGTCTTGCTCACGAGGCGAACAAACTGGTCCCCCAGACCGGCCGCCCTCCGCTGGAGAAGATTATCGCGCTGGCGGGCGAGGTGTTCGCAAAACTGATGCTGTCCGGCGCGTCGGGCGTGAGTACGATCGAAGAGTTGGACAACCGTAACTATCCCTACCTCGCGTCGCTCGCACCTCACGACGCGCGATATCTTACCGATACCCGCCTATTTCGGCCGGGCACCAAGTCCGGGAATCATGAGCCGGTGCATCGTATTGTGGCGGAGTACTGCGCTGCTTGCTACCTAGCGGCGCGGATCGAGAGCTCGAGCGATCGACTGTCATTGGCCAGAGTTCTTTCGGTGATCGCACCCTCCGGTGTGGTCCGCACAGAGCTTCGTGGCATGCTCGGCTGGATTGCCGCAGTCTCCCACGAGCCAACCCAGCTCAAACTCATCGAAATCGACCCTTACGCTGTGTTTGCCAGCGGCGATCCCTCGCAGCTAACGGCTAGAGCTAAGAAGTATTTGGTCAGATGCCTCGATGAGACAGCCCGGGAGGATCCGTACTTCCGCAGAAGCGATGTCTGGCGACGCTTCAATGTCGGGCGCTTTTTTACCGAGGACATTTACGCCGAGGTCGCCGCCATCCTCGCCCCGGATTTCTCCAACCCATCGCTGCGCGCACTCGTCCTGGAACTGTTGCCTTCGTCAGGGTCGATAGCCCAATTCGCCACAGAGCTTCGCTCGCTTGCTTTACATGGCAAGGCCGCCGGCGAAACCCGTCAAGCAGCCTATTCAGCTCTTCTCGCCTTCGCGAGCTATGACCCTCGGGCGGACTTCAAAATCTTGCTGGCCGAAGGTACCCGCGCCTCCCTCGAATTAGCTGCAAAGGCAATACGCGTAGCGGGCATGACGAAGATCGACCGGGATGACGTCGTTGAGCTACTGCGGCAGCTGGCTAGCCTGTACCCCAAGCGTGCCAATATCAGAGACCCCGAGAGCGGGTCCCGATACTTCATCAAACAGCTTATTCGTGAGCTTGACCTACCGACCGTCGTGGTCGCCCTCGATGAACTCACCTGCGGACTACTTTGCACTTGCCATCCGAAGCTCGAATCCCTTTGTGAATGCCGCACCGGCATCAGCAAGATCTTAGGAAGCCTGCTCGATCGCTATTTCGCAGATGCGATGGGACCGCATGACCCCGTGAGGATCTGGGCGTGGATCAAGCCGCTTCATTTTGAGAATTACAAGTCCAGTGACAGAAGTGCAGCCATTGAAGCCCTCAGGGAGAGCGACGGTTTGAGACGAGAGGTTCAAAGGCTGGCGGTCGCCAACCAACTTAACGCTGCGGATGTCGAGAGTGCGGTGAGTAACCTTTTTCTATCGTCGACACATGCGGGCGTGCGCTTTCAAGCTGACGACATGGGGGCACTCGCCGACCATGCGTTTGAGGTAGGCGATGTCGTGCTATGGGGCGCGCTGTGGATACAGCACAATATTCACGGCGAACAAAGGCGCACGAATCCGCAGCGGACGCTGCAGAGGTCCCATGCCAAACGCAATCCGGATTTCATGAGAGAGTGGGCGCGGCGGGAACATGCGATCCGACAATTAGCTAACAACCGTCACTTTCTCGGATTTCGCCGCCGGCGTTTCAAACAGAGGCAAGCCGAGCTGGAGGCCAAAAACCGAGCCTATCTTCTTGCCAATAGGACGAAGATCGAGGCGGGAGAACACTGGTTCTGGCTTTGGCATTTCACGCAGCTATACCTCTTCGAGCCGGAAAAGCTCGGAGAGAACCTAGATTATGGCGACACGCCATTAAACGCGCTGCGAAACTGCATCCCTTTCCTCTCTCCCCATGTTCCGACTCTCCAGGACCTCGCGGCACAGAAGGGAACGGCCATCGCACAGACGCTGCTGGCACATTGCATCGTGCGCCTCCGAGATGGAAAGCAGCTTGATGAACTCGCCCCGGTAGTCCTCAAGGCCGCGGCTACTGAAGTGGCCTCCTACCCGACCCTCGGGGATGGAGGTGAGATGGAGGCGCTTTCCGCTGAATTTGACCGCCTGGTATTTCTCCAGCCCGATGGCATTGAGGAATTCGCAAGCCAGTTCATCGAGCCGGCGTTGACCTCGACCGAGAACGTCCCGACCAACATTGAGTGGCTTGAGAACCGGCCTGCCTTCCGGCCGTTGCGGACGACCCTGCCAATGGAATGGCTTGAGAAATACCCTTCTATGCCCTATCAGGCGATGCGCCGACTATTTGAGATGGCCGCCAAATACGGCAACCGCGATCCGCTGATCGAACTTGTCGACCGACGCTTCGCCGACCCTGTCCCGAATAGCGGCCTAGGCTCGAATGAAGACCAGGCAGCCGCGCTGCGACATCAATTCTGGGCGCAGAACGCGTTCTTCTTTGGGACTCCACGCTCGGCCGATGCCTGGAATGAGCTGAGTCAAGATCCGTTGTCGCTCCTTGCCATTCAAGATCGCATCGGCATGTTCAGCCACGACGGCGACGCAAGTATTCCACCGCTTTCGGCGGAAGCGATTTTCCGGATCCTCGATGCCTTCGCCCCCGTTTGGCCGAAAGTACCCCTGCCAAGTTCGCACGGGACGAGTTCGCCCAAGGAAGAGCGCGCCTATCGATTCCTGAAGCAAATCGCTTGGAGGATTGGCAACGACGTGCCCACGCGCAAGCTTCCGGTACTGGATCGTCTTCTTGTGGACGGCCGGTTCAATGATTTCGGGGAGGCACTTCTCTCCTTGCGAGCAGAGACACTGCGCCAGCTAGCGCTGCAGGACTATCTGGCACCGTCTCCTACCGAGGTCTCAGCACTCCTGGACAGGAACGAGGTCGCCAGCGTCGAGGACCTTCGAGCTTTGCTGGTCGAGGAACTGGAAGGGCTTCAGGAGTGGCTCAAGGGCGCGGAAACCAACCCACTCGACACTTTCTATGATGGTGGCAGCCACGTAGATGAAAACACCGGCCGCAACCGAGTTGTCGACTTTCTCAACGGACGCATGAAAGCGCTAGGACTGTCGGTCGTTATCGAGCACCACATGGCGGACGGCAATCGCTGCGACTTCACGGCAGCCGCCACGATAGCCGGCTCACGTGCGCTCCTTGTTGTCGAGGTAAAGGGGCAATGGCACCCACAGCTTTTTACCGCAGCATCGGCTCAGCTCAACGCCCGCTATGCGATCCATCCGGACGCCGCAGGGCAAGGCATCTATCTTGTCTTCTGGTTCGGTAGAGATGAGACCATTGCTGGCAAAGTAGACCAATTGATCGCCACTCCTCAAAAGCTTCGGGCAGCGATCCTTGCAGCAATGCCCGACGAGTTGAAATGCGCCATCGACGTCGTGGTTCTAGATGTGTCATGGCCAGTCGCGAAGGCGAAGAAGGCGAAGAAGGCGAAGTCAAGAATGGCCGCGGCGTCCGCTGCGCCAAAGGGTACGCTCAAGACCCACAAAACATCCGCGAAGACGGAGCCAACACTGGCAACAAAGGATAAGAGGTCGGATGGTGGCCGTTGATCAGACTACTCGGATCACGATCGTTCAACTGCCCAGGGGTGTCTACGATCGCTCCAAACATGCTTGCCTCGCCGATCGCGGCATGCGCCGCTACCTCCCTTTCTCCTTTGACTTTGATTCCACGCCGATGAAGCTGGCCAATCCGGAAGAGACCTGGGACGAGCCGATCAAGGCGCGGGGCATCTGGCTAGCCGGGCGCGGACGATTGAGCGCGTGAAGCTGAAGTACGGCGAGCTGGGAATTGATTGCGTGTTGCAAAATACCCACGATCTCGGTCCCAAAGGCATGTCCCTCATAAGCTATCACAACGCAATCGATGAGCAGGCCCGACGGGCCTTTGTGGTGGGGGCTGATTTTCCGGCGCTCGTCGGCGCTTGCGCCTTGGGTGAGCGAATCTTGAACCACCTCATCCTGGACTTGCGCGAGTCGTTTAAGAGCTCAGCGCACTACAAAAAAGGTTTACCGCAGAAGCTCTTTCGACAACTGGCCCATTGCGCTCCAGGTGCTTGAGGACTGGAAAGTCCTGGCGATCGGAGTCGGCGAGGATTTCCTAGCTCTGTTCGGGCTGCGCAGTCGCTCGGTTCACCTCAGTCCTGAGACGTACTCGACGATGCGCGGGGACACCCTCTCCGCGCTTCGAACACTTGGCAAGGTCATCAGCGGGCAATTCGGCTATTTCGGCCGTCAGCCGTGGTTCACCGAGAACACGCCAGGCGCGCAGTTCATCAAACGCGAATGGGAAGACGGACCATTTGTGCGCGCCTATATCATCCCGCGTAGCGGCTTCGTCGGTCCGGGGTACGGAATGGATCATTCACCGAACGGCCTGTGGCAGCATCTCGATTACGATGATTATGGCGACCGGATGATCGAAGACGATCAATTTGTTAAAGCTCACAGAGAGCGCGATCCCAACATGGTCGTCACGCACGAAATGCTTGAGCGCATCCGGCAGGTGTAAATAACAATCTAAGTTAACCCGGGCTCGGGTTTGCGGGCACCTTAACACGTTGTGAATCCAAATAGATTCCTCCGACCGGATCTATCAGACGCTGCGGAGGCACGCATGTTTGATCGGCTTGTGAAGAGATTTTGCGAGTTTGATGACTTTGACAAGACGGTGTGCTCGGAATGGAGGGCGAGGCTTATACTAGACGACACCTCGCGAGCGAGTGCTTCCTCATTGATCTTGGTTACAGTTCGTCTCTTCATTTAGATAGCCGGCTAATAAATGTTCCATGATGTTTATTATCGGAATCAGCCCTGTAGAACCCCTTTAGACGGTCACACCTCTCCTCATTAGACATGTCACTTTTTCCTCGGTCTGGTGAGCGGCTATGCGCCATTTGCTGACATTGGGGCCGCTCCGAGAACACGACATTCACAGCGACGCCGGAATGTGCCTGAACGCCCAGGCGCAAACGCCGCTCCCCCTTACTGGATGCCGAGAAGCCTCCTAAGGCGCTGGATCCGGATTCCCAATTCATCAGCAGGAAGGAAGACAACAGGGTCTGCTTGCAGACGTAGGAGCCCATCGAGCAGATCGGCGTAGGCTGCAATCTCGCCCTCTTCGAGCCGGTCGCTGACCCAGAGCACGCCATGGACTTCGACGCCCAACTCCGTGGCATGAGTTCGAAGGCGACGATCGCCGGTCAGAAGGATCACGTCCTCGATGCTCTCCGCGAGCGACATGCTAAGGCAGTCGTTCAGCGAGAGCGTGGCGTACCGCGCGCGAAACTCCAACGCCCGTCGGACCCGGTCAGGGGGAAGATCGACGACCTCAAGACCGCGCGCCTTGAGGTCTTCCATCTCGGCCGCCGTGAAGTCATTGAGTTCACGGCGGACGAGCGGGAGCGCGATCTGAAATTGGAACGGAAGGAGGAGCGCTGCATGCAGCACTCCCGCCTTCCGAAGATCAATCAAGCATGATGTATCATTGACTATGATACGCATCTGAAACGGCCGGCCCGCGAATAGCGATTTCGACGTCGTGCATGGGCTTTTGAAGCAGAGTCGAAGCCTTTGGCAAGGCAATCAGTTGTTCTGCTAGTGCTCGATACACGAGACGTTCGAACCGTTCGGGCTGTTCGGCGCGCACAGTACCTGGCTGAGGCTGAAGCGGGTCGGGTTCGACAGTCCGCCAATTTCTCCCGTAGGTCTGGAACACATAAGCCATATAGCCATCACGAATAATGCCAAGATCGCGCAGACGGTAAATGAGCGCGGCGGCGGACACGCCAAAGAATTGTTTGACGCGTTTGATCTCCTCATAGGCAAGCGCATGCCGGCTTTCGCCGAACTCAGCCCGCATACTCGCAGCCGGCATCAAAAATGCGGATGAGAACCTGTGCATGACCTTCTCATGGTCAATGTTGCCCTTGGTCCCGCCGCCGATGATCCGATGGGCCAGCTCATGCAAAATGGTGAAGCGCCGCCTTTCAATCGAGAAGCCGGTGCTCACGACGATAACCGGCAGCGAAGGCAAGCCGCCGGATCTCTTCACTTCGCAAGTAAGGCCTGAAAAGGTCGACGGCATTGGAAGGGCCAAGACCTTCATGCCCTTTTCTTCCAGCAGCTTGGTCGCACCGGGCAGCGGGTCGAGGCCTAACTTCCACTCTGCCCGCAACTCATCCGCGACCTTCTCGGCTTCTTCGTAGGAAGAAACGGTGACCGGCTCGCGGCTTTCGAGGGCGTGACTCTCACTCGGCAGATCGAGCACAGCCTCAATGGAGAGGTAACGCTCAACGCTATCGATCACCGCGGCTTCGACGCGCGCGGCCTCCTTAGCCTTCGAACTGGCGTTCTTGCGAAATTCGACTCCGCACAGCTCGGCCACCTGGGCGCTAGTCAGAAAGTCCGGATCGACTTCAAGCGCCTCGCTGAGCGCCAAGAGGACACTCGAGCTCGGAAACATCTGGCCGCCCTCGTACTTACCGATTGCCTGGGCGGAGACCTTGTTATCGAGCCGGTCGGCCAGCCCGCGCAACGACAGGCCCGCGCGCTTCCGGGCCAGTTTCAGCCTTTCTCCAAACATGCATCCCTCCGCTCCTTCTAGGTTGACAAAACGAATTCCACAATATAATTTGTAAACCACCGGCGAGGAAAAGTCAAGTGTTTTCAAGCCTCCGCCGCGTTTCAGTTCTCATGAAAGAGCTTACGAATCAGGAAGTTGCATGAACGTAGCAAGAGTCTCTCATAGCAGGAAGCCGATTCGGTGAACGAAGTTTGTAAACCCAGGGGCGATTTGCCCCCGTCAGATTGAACGGAGATAGACATGACCGGTGAGGTGATCGACGAACAGGAACTTGGGGAAGGCCAGGCCAAGAGCCTGCACCTCCCCATCAAGATCGGGCGCGACGACGAACGCCAGATCGAGGTGCTGCACGGCGTCGAGCTCGTGACGGTCATCCAGATCGTTGCTCTCGAACGCGGTTGCACCGTGGAGGAGCTGATCATCGTCCGTGAAGGCGAAGAGCTGCCGCTCGACCCCGGCACGGTCATCGGATCGGACTACCCGCACCATCGCCGCCACCACATCCACCATCGCAGCGAGGTGAAGGTCGTCGTCTACTACAACGCCGCGACCCACCACCACGAGTTCAAGGGTCACGACACGGTCGAGGACGTGCTCACCTGGGCGATCAAGGTGTTCAACATCGACCCGGCCATGGCTCCCGAGTTCGAGCTGGCGCTGCACGGGTCGAAGGACGAACTGCCCGGGACCGAGCACATCGGCCACCTGGCCGGGCACCACAAGGAGCTGGACCTCGATCTGATCCGCGGTACCCTCGTCAACGGGGCCGCGTGATGGTCGACGATCCCGCCGCGCTCAGGGTCGCCGAGGACCTCGAGGAAGCTGAATTCGTCAGCGGCCTCCAGGCGGGCCACTGGCGGGTCATCGCCTTCAACTTCCCGCACCTGGACTTCGCGATCTCGGCGACGGAGCCGGACGGGACGGCGTCGGAGTACGGCTTCCGCGCCGAGCTGACCAACTTCTCGGCGCTGGCTCCGATGGTTCGTATCTGGGATCACGCCACGAATCAGCCGCTGGCTCAGGACAAGCGGCCGAAGGGCGATCGCCGCGTGACAATCACGTTTCAAGTGTGGGGGTCGGACACGGTCTACCGTCCGTGGGATCGAATGGCCGGGCCGCATGACACCACCCGCCAGAACAATGCCCACATGGCCTGGCGTCCCGAACGCCGGCTTTCCTACATCTTCAGGGACCTTCATGGCATTCTCAATAGTAACGCTCGCACGGTTCGCCTTCGGGCCTCGGCCTGAAGTCATCTGCCGCGCCGATGTATGGAACACGGGCGTCCTTGAACTCCGCAAGCGCACGCTTGGCGGCCGCCGCGAGAGCGGCGCGTTCTTGCTCGGCTCTAAGGCGGGTCCCCTGCGGCGAATCGAGGAGTTCGTCTTCTACGACGACATCGACCCGCAAAGCCTCAGCACTGGCATCGTCGTGATCGACGGCCGCCGCCTCGGCGCACTCTGGACCCACTGCCGCAACAGCGGCCGCGAGGTCGTGGCCGACATCCACGTGCACCCGGGCAGCTATCAGCAGAGCCAGTCCGACAAGGCAAACCCGATCATGGCTGAGATCGGCCATGTGGCGATGATTCTGCCTGACTTTGCCCGCCGCGCTACGCGGCCCGGCGGCATCGGCGTCTTCGAGTACAAGGGATCGAGGCGGTGGCGCGACAGGAGCGCCGAGAAGCCTTCCCCCTTCCATGTAGGGTGGTGGCCGAAATGACCCTCAACCGGCAGATCAGCCGCATCGCCAAAATCCTGGTCGACAAGGAAGGCATCACCTTCCCTGAAGCCGAAGCCAGGCTGAAATCCCTCACGCTGGAAATCGTCGTCGACCCGAGGGCGACCTCCGCAGCCGCTCACACCGCCATTCTCACCGCCGTCAATATCGGCCATCGCAGTTTCGTAGGCGGCGTGAAGGTGACCGGCGCGGTGACGCAGTCGGTGCACACCGCGCTTCCCCTCAGGGGCCAGACGCTTGAGGAGGCCGCGCAGGAAGTTGGAGCATCCGCGTTCGACGGGCCCGCGCTGCGCCGGATCGTGGTCGGCGGCACCCGCAAGGACAGCGACGATCGCTCGATCCTGTTGTGGTGGGATGGTTGGCGCGCAGGAGCCGCCGCAGAAGGCGACGTGATGTTCGGCAACGGCGACAATCCGCTCACCGGTATCGCGGCGGCGGCGCTTGGTGTCGGCATCGCCTTCCTCGAAGAATGCGGCCTCGGCTGTCAGGACCGACTCGAAATCGCCCTGTGGGAAGAAGGAGATGAGCCGCCCTTCGAACAGGTGTTCCTGCCCGGCGCTTTGTGGTTGGTCGGGATCGGCAATCTCGGCCAGGCCTATCTCTGGGCACTGGCATCGCTGCCCTACAGCGCGCCGTCCGAGGTCGAGTTAGTTCTGCAGGACCGTGACCACGTCACCGAAGACAATTGGGGCACCTCCGTTCTGGTATTCGAGGAAACCTACGGCGTGCTCAAGACCAAGGTCGGGGAACACTGGGGCGAAGCCAAGGGCTTCACCATTAGGAGAGTCGACCGGAAGCTTGTCTCCACTGACCGGCTGGACGACGATGACCCGCGAGTGGCTGTGTCGGGTCTTGACCGCGTCGCCCCGCGCATTGCGATGGGCCAAGTCGGTTTCGCCTGCATTGTCGATGCTGGTCTCGGCCGCACCGTTCAGGATTTCGATGGGTTCCGCGTGTCGGTGTTCGACGACGTGAATCCGATCGATCGGCGCTTCGCTTCCGAGACGGATGAATCGCCGGACGAAAGCATCCGTGATAAGGCGGCCTACCAAGATCTCGAGGCCCGGATTGGACCGTGCGGAATGGCCGAGATCGCGGGAGCGAGCGCCGCGGTGCCCTTCGTCAGCGCACTAGCTTCAGCGGTTGTTGTCGCCCGCCTGATTGCCCTCGCTTCCGGCAAAAAGCACGCGGCCACCGAAGTCGGGAAGATTTCGAAGCTCGGCGCACGGCGGAAATCACCAGCGGCGCTGGCAGCGGTTCGCGGGACCAAGCACGCTGGACGGCCCGACCGAAAGCCCAGTTAAACGTGGACGAGGTCCGGCCTTCAGCCCAAGCGTTTTGGCTTCGCTGTGTGAGAAGGTAGTGCATAACCAGCCAACCCGAGGATCTGCCCGGCGCATTGCGCGCGGATTCGATCCGAACTCCCCGAAACGAACCTTCCCAAGGTCAGCGAAGGGTCAACCGCAGACGCCTCAGTTCAGCAAACTCACAAGGCGTCGAGGGGGAGCACGTCCTTGTGGGCTAAGATGCAGCCACTACGACACGCTTGCGGCGGAGTTGAAGAATGATCGGATGCACCGCCGCCTGAGATCCTTCATCCGCGTCCACTCGGCTAAGGGGTCTGCGCTACCCGCTTGAGCCCATCGAGCACGCAGGCGGCATATCCTTTTCGAGCAAAAGGCTCAGGTCGGAAAATCGCGGCATGGGTTCCCAGTCCAGGTTCGAGGCCAACGAATGAGCCGGCTAATAAATGTTCCATAAGATAGGTTATCGGAATCGAACCTGGAGAACCCCGTTAGAAAGGTCACCACTCTCCCCATTAGAGCGCGATGAAATTAGCTTCGGCCATACCCGTCATGTGTGAAGTAGTTTGAGCATTCCTTGGCTGAGATGGCAGCGAGAATGGGAGCGACTGCATCCGTCACCTCCGTGACGGTTCGTTTTGCGGCCTTACGGAGCCAGTGTTTGAGCTTTGCGAAGAGCTGCTCGATCGGATTGAGATCGGGCGAGTATTTGGGCAGGAAGAACCGGTGGGCGCCGACCGCTCGAATTGCTTGACGCACGGCCTTGCTCTTGTGCGAACCCAGATTGTTCATGACGACAATGTCTCCCGGCCGCAAGGTTGGGACGAGAACCTGCTCGACATAGACCTGGAAGCTTTCAGCGTTGATTGGCCCGTCCAGGAGCCAGGGCGCCTCGACGCGATCTTGGCGCAGAGCGGCCAGGAAGGTCATGGTCTTCCAATGGCCGTGTGGCACCTTGGCTTTGAGCCGCTCGCCGCGCGGTGCCCAACCCCACAGGGGTGCCATATTGGTCTTGACCCAGGTTTCATCGATGAACACCAGACGCGAGGGATCAATCCGATCCTGATACTTCAGCCATTGCATCCGCCGGCGTGCAACATCAGGGCGGTCCTGCTCGGCGGCGATCAGCGTCTTTTTTTGTGCGTGAGCTTTTCGGCGTGGACGAAATTCCACACCGAACGATAGTCGACCTTCACGCCGCGCTCGGCCAATTCGTCCACAAGCCCGCGCAAGGTGAAGGCCTGGTTCCGGCACCGTTCCACCAGCCAATCACGGTGAGCGCCTACAAGCCTCTTGGGCTTGTGGCCGCCCATCTGCCCCGGCTTGACACTCCCGGTGCGCTCCACGCGCTTCAACCAGCCTATCGCCGTCGCGTAGCCCACACCAAATCGAGCCGCCGCCTGGCGTCGAGACAGGCCTTCCTTCTCAACCGCCGACACAACGCGCTCACGAAGATCCATCGAATAGGGTCTGCTCATCCAGCCTGGCCTCCCTACCAGCCTGGATCTTGAATCACTTCAACGCTGATTTGGGAACATCCCCCGCGACTCAACTTCACACCATCACGCTCTAGAGATGTCACTTTTTCCTTGGCGTTGTGCCGAGGGAGTTGGGTGTGCTGACGGTGCTGTCGATCAGCCGGCGAGGCACCGCAAACCGAAAATCCCATAGCGCAACGCTTGCGGTCCGCGGGTTCCTTCCTCGGAGACTTTCGTACACCTGCCGGCGCCCGAAGCTCTTCACGTAAGCGGCCAGTATGCTTCAGGATGCCTGGACAAAAATGCACACAATAGTCCCGGGGGGCCGGTCTGCAGTTGTGTTTCCTACCAGCCCCTACTGGTGCTCGTGAGAGCGAGGTGAATTTTGCCGATTACCTACATTTCGTTGTTACCAAGCCTCACCCGCTCAAGGCCGCGTCGAATGCCTTCGCCAGCCTTTTCATTGCGCTGTCTCATAAGGGCGACGGCGGCCTCGCTGACCTTGCTCGGATGGCCAGCATTGAAGGGCGGAGAGGGATCGTACTCGATGCCGAGCTGAATGGCCCGCGCAACTTCTGGTCCGGCCAATTCAGCCACGACGTGAAACGCGAAATCAATTCCCGATGACACGCCGGCCGCTGTGAACACATTACCGTCGCGAACCACCCGTTCGTCCTCGTGCCGGGCTCCGACCAGAGGCAGCAAAGAAACTTGCGCCCAATGCGTCGTTGCTCGGCGGTTCTCCAGGAAGCCTGCCGCCCCTATAAGAAAAGCGCCGGTGCAGACCGAGGACACATATTGCGCGCGCCTGCCTTGGCGGCGAATGAATTCGAGCGTGTAGGCGTCGCCCAGCGCATCCACGACCCCTGCTCCCCCCGGCACACAGATCAGGTCGAGCGGCGTACAGTCCACGAAGGTGCAAGTCGGCGCCACGACGAGCCCGCGATCGCTCATGACTGGCGAAAGCGACTTCGCGACGACATGAACTTTCGACGACGCGAATTTGCTCTGAACTGAAATCGAGGCCGGCGTACCAAGCCTGCTGAGGACTTCATAGGGGCCTGTAAAATCGAGCTGCGTGATTCCTGGGAGGATCACGAATCCGATGTTGAAATCAGACATACCCTCTCCCTAATTGAAGCAGGGATCCAAGTGCATTCCTCACGTCAGATCTCTCGTCCCGATACACCACAATTTCAAAACCCTCATTTACGCGAGGCGTTGTCGGAGTAAATCGAGCGCTCCGGCAAGCGCGCGTTGCGTGGCCGCCCATTGCAGCGGAACGCGCGTCTGGGTCTGTTCCTCCAGGGCCGAGCGAAAGGCAGCTACCGCTTCCTCAAGCCGCGCCGTCCCGCTCTCGCGTTCCCCGAGTGCGTGGAGCGCGTTGCCAAGGTTGTTCTGCGTCATCGCCCAATCAAGCGGGACGCGCGCCTGGGTCCGCTCCTCCAGCGCCGCGCGATAGGCCGCCACCGCTTCCTCAAGACGCGCCGCTTTGCTCTCGCGTTCCCCGATTGACCGGAGCGCGGTGCCAAGGTTGTTCTGCGTCATCGCCCAATCAAGAGGGACGCGCGCCCGGGTGTATTCCTCCAGTGCCGCGCGATAGGCTGCCACCGCTTCCTCAAGACGCGCCGTCCCGCTCTCGCGTTCCCCGAGTACCTGGAGCGCGTTGCCAAGGTTGTTCTGCGTCATCGCCCAATCAAGAGGGACGCGCGCCTGGGCGTACTCCTCCAGTGCCGCGCGATAGGCCGCCACCGCCTCCTCAAGACGCGCCGTCCCGTTCTCGCGTTCCCCGATTGACCAGAGCGCGTTGCCGAGGTTGTTCTGCGTCCCCGCCCATTGCAGCGGAACGCGCGCCCGGGTGTATTCCTCCAGTGCCGCGCGATAGGCCGCCACTGCTTCCTCAAGCCGAGCCGTCCCGCTCTTGCGCTCCCCGAGTGCCTGGAGCGCGTTGCCGAGATTGTTCTGCGTCCCCGCCCATTGCAGCGGAACGCGCGCCCGGGTGTATTCCTCCAGTGCCGCGCGATAGGCCGCCACTGCTTCCTTAAGCCGAGCCGTCCCGCTCTCGCGCTCCCCGAGTGTCTGGAGCGCGTTGCCGAGATTGTTCTGCGTCGTCGCCCATTTCAGTGGAACGCGTGCCCGGGTGTTTTCCTCCAGTGCCGCGCGATAGGCGACCACCGCTTCCTCAAGCCGAGCCGTCCCGCTCTCGCGCTCCCCGAGTCTCTGGAGCGCGTTGCCGAAATTGTTCTGCGTCGTCGCCCATTTCAGTGGAACGCGTGCCCGGGTGTTTTCCTCCAGTGCCGCGCGGTAGGCGACCACCGCTTCCTCAAGCCGGGCCGTCCCGCTCTCGCGCTCCCCGAGTTTCTGGAGCGCGTTGCCGAAATTGTTCTGCGTCGTCGCCCATTTCAGTGGAAGGCGTGCCCGGGTGTATTCCTCAAGTGCCGCGCGATAGGCGACCACCGCTTCCTCAAGACGCGCCCTCCCGCTCTCGCGTTCCCCGAGTGTCTGGAGGGCGTTGCCGAGGTTGTTCTGGCTTTCGCACCTTTCATCAACGGACGCTGCAAGCGTCAGTATTTTTCGCCTCAATTCGATTGAAGCGACGAGGTGAACATTACTTCCGTGATCGTCCCCATATTCGTAAAGCTCTTCCGCCTCGGAAGAGAAAAGCGTCCTCATCAGTAGCGGGTCGGCGCCGTGAATAGCCTGTGCGAAGGCGAAAATCGCGTCGGCTGCTGCGGCTCCATCGAAGGTTGCCAGCGCGATGTCGCGTTCACGGTGATACAGGGCCTTCACGCCCTCGAGATAACGCTCACGCCGCTCTGCTTCTTCACGACGCATGGCATCCGCCGCCCGCCGCAATGTCGCCCTGGCAAGACCCGATTGCCCCTTGTCGACTTGGATCCTTGCCCTTGCCAAGGCCTCATCGACGATCGCGTCGATGTTTGTCTGGATTGTCCCGCCGGCGATTTCTTTCTCGTAAATGTCTATCGCCGTGCGAACGGCTTGTTTCATTCCGTCGAAGTCAAGGTTGCGATCAGCCGCAACCTTGCCGGCCATCTCCCGAATAAAGCCTTCTGCCACTTCCCGAGCGCGGGCTGCCTCCTCCGCGTAGTCCTTGACGAGCAAGTCAAGAATGGCTGTATAGGCAATATGACGGGCGAGATCGCCGGGACTGGCGAACGCGCATCCCGAGTAGCGCCGCACCATTTCCAGTCGCTTCAAATGTGTCGCCTGGGCAGCGCGAGCGTCTTGCGTCGGCGCGAAATTTGGCCCGCGCGGCGCAGCGGATTGCGCTTTGGCGGTAAGGAGGAGCTTGCCGTGATAAAGGGCGAGCCAAGCCTCCCATTGCGTATAGGAAATATGGTCGCACCCTGCCAGGGCTTCGGCAAGGGGGGGCAAGGCCGTCACCAGGTCCGGATATTTCTTCAAAAGTGCCTGCTGCTCGCGTTCGATCGCGTTCGAGCCTGTCATCTCGCCGACGAGATGCACGACAGCGTCACAGTGCGCGATATAGGCATCGAGCTTGTCAAGCGTGTCTCCGCCCAGATCTTTGAAGTCCTCCTGGATTTTTACTTCGACATTATGTCGCGTGAGATCTCCGCGCAGCTGGTCGCGATAGGTGCAGAACTCATCTGAAACGGTCGAAAGAAAAAGGCGTATCGACACAATTCGCACCCCTTCGACGAGGCGATTACCTTACACACTGAGCGGGTCTCTCTCAATCCAGGGGGGATTCGGGCTCGAAATTCGCCTCACCCGGTATATGTCGCTTTCACTTTGCAGAATGCGTGTGTTTTTTTGATGAAGAGGTTGGCTATCCATCCATATGTAGTCAGATATTCCACAACGCATATTATCCTAAAGCGGAAACTCCCCCGATCCGTTTCGTCCAGGTCTGCTCGGTCAGCGGAGCGGACATCACACTGCCCAGCGCGGTGCTGCGTTCGTCGGCGATCGAGCTCATGGGGAGCGGTATCGGCAGCATCCCGAAGGAGCGTCTCGTCAATTCAATTGGATCGCTCTTCAACGCTGCCGTGTTCGCCGGCTTGAAGATCGCAACGAAAACCGTCCCGCTTTCGGATGTCGAACAGGCGTGGGATAGCGATGACAGCAGGCGACGCACGGTGTTCACCACCGGCGCCTGAAGGACGTGTTCACAGTCCCGGTTCGAGGCAAAATAATTTGCCGGCTACTCAATGCTCCAAAATGTCGATTATGCGAAGACACACACATGTAGCTGCAATATAGAGATGACACCCCTCCGCAAAGTTAGAATGTCTCACCGTAGCAAATTAGGAATGTCACACTCCCCCGGACGGATGTGCATGCGAGTTTGGCATGGGCTTGGTGGAGATGAGCGAACGGGAGCTTCGCCGCGCTGAGATGCTGGCATCAGTTTTTGCAGGCCGATTGACGATGGCCGCACATCCTGCCGAGCACGCGCAACCAGACGCTACGCTGCGAACGACGGCGCTCGGAACGTTGATTTTGAATGCTTTCTCGGTTAGAGCGGCACCAGGCCGCTTCATACGATGCCGCTGCAGTGCCATCCAAAACAATGTGCAGACAAACACTTGCGACCTCCGACGGCCCGGAGCGACATCGTCGCTTTTATCTTGCCCTTGTAATCGGGCGCGGTCTGCGCCCCGCCAATCGTCAATCCTGATGACAAGCACGCGGCGCTCGGTCGGTTATGTCGGGTCTTGTTGATAGCGGACGAGACAGCGGACGCGGCAATATCGACGCGAATGACCCCGAACGGACCTGAGAAGGCGGCGAGCGCAGTAGCCGCCGTGATTTGCTATCAATCATTCGGGGCGTCCACGTATCGGTTCTGTTGCCGGCTTGATATTCTGGTTCAGACGGAAAAAATTGGTCGGATCGTATTTGTTCTTGAGCGCGAGCAGTCGCGCATAGTTCTCGCCATAGGCCGCTGCAACGCGTTCAGTTCCTTCCTCGCCAAGATTGTTGGCATAGACGCCACCAGTAGAGAATGGCCGCATGGCCTCCCACAACTCGCGTGCCCAGCGGATGTGCGTCGCATCCTGTTCGAGATCGTCCCAGATCGAAATGGGAAAGCAATCGTAGAGCGCGTCGCGATTTGCGTAAGGCGTATCGGTAACGGGTATGCGAGCGATCGCTCCGCCGACATGTTGCAGGACAAGAAGCGAACCGGTGGGAGCGCTTGCATAGGCCCTCAGGAGCGTATCAATCGCCGGGTCAGACAGCTCGCGCAAGAACTGCGCCTTCCAGTAGTAACGACGTCCGCGCGGAAAAATGGCATCCCCAGCGGACTGTATTTCCGCATAGGAACGAGGCCCGATTTGATGCTGGATCGGGGCTCCGTATGCGCGCAGCGACTTGATAGCCCGCTCGCCTTCGTCGATCGGACCGACATAGCAGGCAGAAATGCTGAAGACGCGCTCGCCCGAGGGAGTCGTCGCCAGTGCAGCGTCCAGACTCAACTCGTCCGGGGCAGTGCTCGCAAAGGCTTGGTAGAAGTGCATGGCGTCGCGCGCCCGATCGTAGGGGTAGGCGATCGAGCCCGCCAACAGCTTGGGGCCGACCGGAAACAGCCGGTACTCAAAGCTCGTAACGATTCCGAAATTGCCGCCGCCGCCGCGAATCGCCCAGAACAGATCGGAATGTTCCGTTGCGCTCGCATGCAACAGTCGGCCATCTGCCGTGACGATCTCTGCTGAGACCAGGTTGTCGCAGGAGAGGCCGTACTTGCGGCCGAGCTTGCCGAAGCCACCGCCCAGCGTCAGCCCGGCAATACCAGTGTCGGCGTTGACACCCATCGTGGTAGCAAGACCGTGCGCCTGTGTTGCCGTATCAAACTCGCCGAGGTTCAGGCCGGCCTGCGCTCGCGCGGTCCGTTTGATCGCATCGACCTCGATTTGCTTCATGCGGGAGAGATCGATGACGAGTCCGTCGTCGCATACCGAAGCGCCTGCGATATTGTGGCCGCCGGCGCGCACGGCAACGAGCAGGGATCGCGACCGCGCGAAGTTGACCGCCGCAACAACGTCATCCGAGCCGACGCAGAAGACGATCGCGCCTGGGTGCCGATCGACCATGCCGTTCCACACCTTTCGGGCCTGGTCATAGGCGACGTCGCCCGGCACGATTACTTCGCCGCGGGTTGTCCGCCTAAGGAAGCCGATGTCATGAGCTTGCAGGGCGAATGTACCGCGGCCTCTTTCCCTAACCAAAGTGGTGCCCATGGCGGTCTCCCGATCTGTTGGTGCTGACCCAGCGCTTAAAAGCCTCTCACGCTGCCCTATCACTGGCAAAATCGAATTTTTCAGTCGCAAGATGAATTGAATTCACCTACATTCACGCAATGCGAAAGCTTCCGCCTTTGGGATCGCTACGCGCCTTCGAGGCCGCCGCACGGCACATGAGTTTCCGCGAGGCGGCCAATGAACTCGGCGTGACGCCAACAGCGATCAGCCACCAGATCCGGATCCTTGAGGACAATTGCGGTCAACCGCTCTTTCGTCGCCGCCCGCGTCCTCTTGAATTGACGAGCGCCGGCGAACGGCTTTTTCCCGTGATCAGGAGCGGCTTTGATATGTTTGCCAGCGCGATCGCTGCTGCGTCCCCGCGCATCAGTCACAAGCGCTTGCGAGTGACAAGTCCCAATGCCTTTGCCAGCCGGTGGCTGGTGCCGCGACTGCCGAAGTGGCGCGACGTCTATCCCAAGATTCCATTGGAAATTATCGGGACCGACTCGGTCCTGGATTTGCGCGCTGGAGAAGCCGACATCGCAATCCGCTACACGCGGCGCATGCCGCTTGACCTAAACGGCAAGGAGATCTTTCGCGATACGTTCTTTCCGGTGTGCAGTCCCGAACTATTGGCTAGGGGAACTCAGCGGATCAAACGCGCCGCCGATCTGTTGCACTATCCATTGATCCACTTCGATTGGATGAACCGAGACCGTGACGCCCCGACGTGGTCGCGTTGGCTCGCGACCGCGCGATCAATCGATCCCAGCATTCCCGAAACAAACAAGGCGTGGGACCTGAGTTTCAGGGAAGAGCTACACGCAATCGATGCAGTTGCCGCTGGTCAGGGCATCGCGATGCTTAGCGACGTTGTCGTCGGCCGCGAACTGAAGAGTGGAGTCCTCGTCAAGGCCCATGATCTGTCTCTGCCGGGCTACGGCTTCTATGTCGTTCACGTCGCCAATCATCCCGAGCAGCCGAGCATCGAAGCATTCTCTGCTTGGTTGCGGTTGGTCATATAATTTTCCGGACAACCTCGTGCAAGAAGTCGATGAGCTGCTCAACCTATGCGCAGCTTGCGCAAGCCGCATGCGCTGCAAGGTGATAGTAACACTCTCGCCAGTCAGCGCGCAATACAGCCGGTGGAAATGAAACGGAGAGAAATGCGCTACGGCGGCCAGGCCTTCGGCCGAATGCGGCGCCCCTGGATCCGCTGCAACTGTTCCAATCACTCTTGCGATACGCCGGCAATAGTCATGTTCCGTTCTGCTCTTCATGAGATCCTCCTGGCTGAGCGTGTAGTGCCGAATTAGATCGGCCTCACACTTAGGCAGGGCAATTTTCTTTCTGATCCTAGCTGCCACGCGGTCGAGAATGCCCGAAAGAGGCGTTCTGGCTGACCTGAAATTGCCGAGTCTTTGAACAACTTGGGTTAAGTTGACAGTACCTTGCCAACTCCTTCAAGCGCGGCGCCTAAGCCACCGATCGATAGCCTTCGGCCTCCATAGAAATTCGCGTACCAGCGGGCACCACGTCATTGCGTGCCAAGAGATGGGAGAGCGTGGAGGTACTTTCGATCACTTCCATGCCGGCCGTTGTGAACGTTCCCGCATGATAAACGTTCGGGGAAAGCAGCGGGTTGGTCAGCGCGTGGGAAAACGCGTCTACGGATACCATCCGACCAATTAACGGCGGCACAGCTGCGCGCGGCCGCAACTCCTCGGCAAAAAGTCCGGCAAAATATTCGATCTGGTCCACGTCGGAATATATCCGACGAAGCTCGCTCACAACCAATGGATCGCCGTTGATCTGCTCGAACCGGGTCACTTTCGGATACTTCATCAGCGCCCGATAGTCGTTGTAGCTGGCCAGCCGGTTGTCCCGACCCTGCTGGATAGATGCAACCTCCACCACGTCAAGCATCGGCGCCGTGTTGAACAGTCCGATCCGCCATGCGCGAGTTTGGCTGGCGCCCGCAAGGGCCGTGACCAGCCCATCCTGCAAAAGTGTCCGATTATCGAAGCGCAACCCGGCTATGTCGACGGAGGTCCCGCCCCACATCGCGCCAGTCGGCACGAGGCTGTGCCAGCGGTAGAGCAGGTTAAACTCGACCGGGATCCAGTTCTCTCGGTTCCACCTTGCCGCGTAAGCGGGCGTCGGGTCGGCCAGCAACCTAATCCAGTAGGGAGAGATGTGATTGATGTATTCCTCGACCACCAATTTAATGAGAAGGACGATGTTGATGTTGCGAGCGGTCTGGAACACACGTTCGTCGTCCCAGCTGGGATTGTTCCGTTCGAGCATGGTGCAGAGCCGATTGTGCTCGCGCAGGAACAGCGTGTTGATAGCCGCAGTGAATGCCGTGGAATTGGCGCGCTCCCCCCCGAACGCGAAGAGCGCGGCACGTTTCTCGATCGGCCAATTGCCAGGCAGCTTCGTCGGTTCCGGCACGAGCGCAAAGGCCGGATCGCGCACGCCGGCAGAATCATACATCGGCGGTGCCCATTCGCCCTTGTCGGAAGTGACGGATTTGAGCTTGCCCTTCTCGCCCGGCACATCACTGCGTCGCCGCAGTACGGCCGTAACGGTGTCATCCAGCCCGTAGAGTTGAGAGAGGTCGATCTGATGGTTGGTGCGGGTGCGCCGGCGGTCCTGGTCCGTCATCAGGAACCCGTCCGTGAACCACTGTGCGAAACTCGGGAACAGCAGGGTGGAGCGGTCGGAGAGCACCGGCGGTCGGTCCAGGCGCAGCTTGAACAGGCTGGCCACCTCAACCACCGGCGGTAGTTGGTCCTGCGGCGCGGGCGGCAGATAGCGGCTGAACCAGGTCTTGTCCGTTAGCGTCGCCCAATTCGTAGTGGGCGCCTGCGTGCTCAGAGCCAAGGGCCGGAACGGTGCCTTCAGCACGGCATTGTTGATGACCAGCCTGTTGGCGATCCGGGCAAGCCATGGCGTCTTATTGACGAATTCCCAAAATGGCCGCAGGCCGGCTAGTAGGACGTCCTCGACCTTGTTGCGCAAGCCGTCGCGGCTCGTGTCCCGCTGCTGGCCCGGCGCCGGCATCAGGGTACTCCAAAGCCGAGCTTGAACGACTCCGCAAAGGGTCCGCCCGCGTTGTCCACGTTGCTCCCGCCCTGCGGCAACAAGTGCAGGCCGGGCACCAGCAGGATTTGCCGCACAGTTTCCGGAATGATCTCATAGGCGACGTACTGGCCAAGGCAGATATGCGCCCCGAAGCCCACGTGCAGATAGAGGTTCCGCGGGCGGGTCTGGAAATCGTCGGGCGCCGGGAACACAGCGGGGTCGAACATGGCCGAGCCGATGCCTGCCGCCACCGCCCGCCCCGCCGGCACCGTGACCTGGTGGTTGGAGCCCGGTGCAATCACCGCCGCCGCCGCCGCCACCCTGAGCACGAGGGTCGTCATGGGAGAGAAGCGTAGCGCCTCCCAAACGATGGCGTCCAGCGCGGCGTCATCCCCCGTCTGCGCGGCCTTGGTCGCCAGGTCCGCTTGCACCGGGTTCAGCAGGATCTGCTCCGTCGCGTTCACGATCGCCTGCGACGCCGTCTCGATTGCCCCGACCAACAGGCCGCAGACGTTGCTGATCACACCCTGTCGGTCGAGCCCGGACAGCCCCAGCCCGGTCAGCCGCAGCAGGCGCGAGACGGTGTCCTCCCCCGACGCTTCGGTCCAGGGCTGGCGCGCATCGACGAAACTCGCCACCCAGGCTTGCATCGCCTGCCCGGCCGCGATGTTCGACTGCAGTAAGACCGGATCGTTGGTGAGATTGTGGAACATGTCGGCCTGTGTGGCGCGGGACCAGGCGAGCATAGTCGCATCATCAGGGCCGGGGAACCCGAAGCAACGCTGTACGATCTTTAGCGGGACAAGCCGTGAGACGGTCGCGACAACGTCGAACTCGCCGCCGGTCCCTTGCGTGGCAGCGCGCAACGCGTCTGACGCAACCTCCCCCGCCGTGGCGCGGATCGCGGGCAGGTCGTCCCAGCGCAACAGCGTGCGCATGGCCGACTTGTCTTGCCAGTTCTGCACCGCACCGTCCCGCCCCAGCATGAACGGCCCGACCGACGGGTCCATGTGCGGAGCATAAGTCACGCGGAAGGTCTCGTTGCGGGACAACAGATCCACCACATCCGCCCACCGCGTCACGACCGTCATCACCGGCAGATCGAGCACAGGCCGTGTCTCGCGCAGTTCGGCAAAGAGAGAACGCCAGTCCGCCTGAAGTGCATTGAAAAAGAGCGCCATTCGGGCGGCGGGATCGGTGACGCTGTCGAACGTTTCCAGAAAGCTCATCTTCCAACCTCCCCAGCAGGCACGATTAAAAGACCGGCTTAGTCGGAGGATGCTCTGGATCTTGAGGCTCGATATTCACCTCATAGTCCAAAGGCCGAGTCGTAATGACTTTCAAGCGGCCATCCTCAATTTTGATAGAATAAAGACCTGCCTGGACTCCCCTGGGCGGCACGCATGCCGCCGTCTCGCCAACTCGGCGGGAATTGGTATCGATTGTTCTAAAGGTACTGTGCATGTAATCGATATTGGCCTTGGTCATTAGAGCCGTACCGATAGCGGTGCCGAAACCCGCATTCGTATCTTTCACGCAAGCACCATGGTTGCCGACTTTGCGTGAAGTCACGTCTTCATAATGGCAGGATCCATCCCGAGATTTTGCCCACATCTTGTGAGCGTAATCAAATACACCATTCTCATATTTGATGAATGCCAGGGCTAAGCACTGGTAGTGACCCATTGGCTGCATGGTTCGCGGGTTAACGTTTCTGACTTCCCCGTAGTAGACCGGATTACCTGCGTCCTGCGCCCAAAAGTGGAGATGCGAGGCAATTTCTTTTGGATCCGTGATTGCCTGGGCAGCGGCTACCGACGCCATGAATAAGAATAACACAATCGAAACAACTGCTTTCAGCATCGAATTGTCCCTTCTCATTGCGATCTGGCGGCCATATTTACTCACTTAAGCTAAGATTTCGCAACAAAAATATTGGCCGGACCAGGCGTTTAACGGTATAAAACTTCCGAAAGCCTACGGGCCGATCTCAATCAGCCCGCTACTTGGGGTCACGACAAGTGGCCGGTGAATTGTACTTAATTTCTCCAAATACTGGTATCTTGAATCTGCTTTCAACCTGGAGGAGTTAGCCCTCAGGCGCTGTGGGGGCAGGGCGGCTCCTTTCCCTGGCCAGGGGTTTGTGCTCGTGGAAGATGAGATAAGTCCCGGGATTGTGGCCGATATCGTGAAGGCTTACGTTTCCAATAATTGGGTCGCGGTGGCAGACCTTGGAGGACGTCGTGTAAAAGTGATGTGCTATACTGGCTCGTGTCAGCTGAACGACAAGTTGCGCCAGGCTTTCGGCATAGGGAACAGTGATCTGCGAATTGTAGGCAGAAGTGGCGATACATACAGATATATGAGGCATTTCGAGTTTCCAACCGTCGGATATTGAGGGAAAGGTGGTTCGGTCCTGCGCCTCGGCAACCACGCACAGAGGAAATTAGACTGGGGCCGCCTTCGCAAATGACCTGTGGACCATAAGCGTAGTGATGACGAAGCCGGCATGCTGCCGGCGGTCCCTGGCGAGTGGAGCGTTGAAAAAGAAACATGGAGTGCGCGAGAGTTGGACTTCCATCCTCTCGCGCGCCGGAGCGCCACCGCCACCAATGAACATCACAAGGAACGGTCGTGGTGAAACAATGCTCCGACGAACTTCAAGGCACCCGAGGCGATGCAAAGCGTCGCCGCGAGGCGAGCGCCGGATGTGCTCTTTGGTCCGTCCGCCGAGCCCGGAAGCCGAGGACCGGCGACGCCTGCCGCGCGAACGCGAAGCCTGGTCGACATTTCTGGGCAGCATCGAATTTAGCTGATCGCCATTGAGAGCCATGGGACAGTTTGCTTCCTTCCGCGATGGGTCGGAAGTTGCCGGTTCTGCCGGCAAGAATAATCGACAACCTTCCGGGCTCCTACGCCGCTGACCAAACATTCCGCTTTCGGCCAGAAGCTGCGGCCAGTGGGTTAGGTTGTGTGGGAAGGCAGCTTGATGGCTGGCCTTTTTCGCCTATTTCAAGTTACTGAAAACGGCTTGAAGCGCCGCCGAGAGCAATTGGCCGGAGATGCTGCCGACTTTTGTCGCCCGGACCGCATCACAAGTTGCGATCTTCACCGGGCGAATGATCGAGGGAAAGGGCAGTCCAGCAGCCGCGAAGGCGGTAATCTTAAGGTCACCGGGCTGCGGCACCTTTCCCGGGCTGTCGCTGGTGATCATGACCACCCAGATAAGCTCGCCATTCTTGCCGATATTGCCTAGTGAGACGACTAGAGCAGGGCGATATTTCTCAGCAGCCTGATCGGTATAAGGCAACGGGAGCTTGACAATATCACCCTGCTTAAAGACTGGCGTAGGCGTCGTCGTCGTCTTCGCTGTTCCACTCCGTGAACGTTGCGAACGGATTGTCGCGGACGTCATGTTGTTCCTGTTCAGGCGCCTTCTGTATATGCACTTGTGACCCTTCGATGACATACAAGATGGCATCCCCAGGATTCAGGTGCAGCGCGGCCCGGATGGGCTGCGGAATCGTAGTTTGCGCCTTTGTTGTTAGTTTACTGATGATCACGGAACTGCCCGACGTTCTGGTTCATGGGTAGCATCTTCGACTCACATCGCGTGCCATTGAGTGACAATGTAAGGAATTTCCTTACATGATACAAGGAATTTCCTTACGAACCGTGAACGGGGCGATGGCTGGCGTCTGAGAGTGGGCGCAACTGCGAATGGGGTACAGGCTCGGAGGAAGTCGCCGTTCATGAGTAGTGCTCACCTTGGAGAGGGAATGGGCGGTGCCGGAGCGGCATGGCGGGAGGGTGAGCCCGCGAGGATCCTATTGTCTGTCCCGCCTTGCGCTCGCCACGATGCTCCGCATCCCGCGGCTGCTTCGCGTCCACGCCATTGTTGTAATCGACGAAGCGGGCAGATGCCTGGGCGAAGCGCAGTTGGCCATCCGCGGGCAGCGAATTGATAGCCTGCCTGCGCGCCATGGCGATCGCCACCTCGGCGTCCTCGCGCATCTCGTAGGGGTCGCGGGCTTGCCCCGCGCCATATCGGCTGTCGCGAAGCACGGTGACTAAACTGTCGACGGCCGCCGGCTTGTGCGCCTTGACGTCCCGATAGGCCTCCGCATATTTCGCGTCGCGCTCGGCCTGGAGCAGTTCGGCATAGGGCGTGAGTGTAAGGATCTGGGCGCCCGGCCTCGGTTCCTGGGACGCCTGCTGCTTGCGCAGCTCCATCTCCTTCGGGAAGGGGCCCTTCGAACCCGGCCCGGTTCTCACGATTGGCGGCAATGCGGGCTTTATCTCTGCCTCAAGTGACATCAGACGTGGCGGCGCATCGCCTCAAAGCACTTGACCTCAACTTGCCGAACAGTGAAGCGGTTCAGGTCGCCCGGATCAGCGCAACTTTTTCTGTCCGCTCATGCTGCCGTCTGCAACATCTTCAACGTCGAACGTCACCTCATCGCACGCAGATCTCTGAAGCAATTGCGAGCCGCAGCACTGAAGCAGTGGCATCTCTCAACTGCGATCTCCCAGTGAAATCGGCCAGAAACCTGCCTGGGCCGTAGCTCCGACGAGTTTGCGTGATAGCGCCGTCCTTGGCGTGAGGCGAGCGCCGGATGTTCTCTATGGTCCGTCCGCCGAGCCAGGAAGTAGAGGACCGGCGACACCTGTCGCGCGAGCGCGAGGCCTTGCTGAGGGAGCGCATCCACCACCCAGATGTTCAGGTGACAGTGCCCCGTTTTCGCTCTCTTGCTCTTTCCGGGCACCCGCATGTGGAAGTTCGGCAACGGGCGTGCTTTATATCTGACTAGCTGATTAGTTTTGGACCGATGGGCAAGCACGCAGGACTGACGAAGATAAAGAGGTCCGGCGGCCGGATAGCGGCCGGACGATGGAAACTCGAGGATGCGAAGGCGCGGTTCAGCGAGGTCGTACGGCGCGCTCGCGAGCACGGGCCGCAGCGCGTGACCGTGCGTGGTCACGATGCAGTCGTGGTGATGAGTGTCGAGGAATTCGAGCGACTCGCTCCGGAAAAGCCTCGGGCAGCGTTCGTCGAATTCATGGAGAGTCTGCATCTTGGCGGGCTAGATGTGACGCACGAGGCAGATCACGGCCGGGACGTGGAGCTTTGAGAGACTGGCTGATTGACACCAATGTCGTGGCTGCCCTGATCAACCCGAAGGGTGCGCCATCAGTAAAAGCCTGGGCCGCCGGGCAGGACGAAGAGACGTTCCCCATCAGCGTTCTCACGCTCGCCGAATACGACAAGGGCATCCACAACCTCCCTGATGACCATGCCGATCGGCCTCGCTACATCGCGTCGCGTGAAGCGCTCGCCGAGCGCTTTGGCACGCGCGTCCTGTCGCTCGATGACGATATCGTTCGACGCTGGGGCCGGATTTCCGGCGAAGTGAAGCGCGCGAGCGGCCATCCGCCGCCGGTGATAGACACCATGCTCTCCGCAACGGCGATCGAGCACGATCTCTATCTAGTTACGCGCAACGTAAAGGATACGAAGGCGTCGGGCGCGATGATATTCGATCCGTGGAATGACGACGTGCAGATTTTTCCATTGAGCCTGCGCGCCGGACGCCGTCTATAATAGGCTGTTGGCCGTGGACGTGCGGCTCGACCTCGCCAACCGCGGTCGACTGGCAGGCAAAGACGTTCGAGTCTACTTCACGTGCTACAGCCAAAACCCCGAGTATCACGCTCGGCTTTTGGCGCATACGACGGGGCTGCGACTTATGATGCCATCCTCGGCCGAAATCCGTCCGCCCGTTTCATCGTACCGCCCTGCAAGGGTTCGGTGCCGGGGCCGAGCGCGTCCATCTCGCCAACCCAGCACGATTTGCATATTCTTGCCGTGGACGAATATGGGCGGATGAATTGGCAGAAGGCGTCCGGCTACAACAATCGCTCAGAGATGGAGACCGCCACATGCCCCTATAAGCGCGTCATCGGCGACACATTGAGATCCCGCCATGACGCCCGCCGCGCTAGCGAAGTTGCAATCGCGGTCAAATCAATCAACCGGATGAACGAACTTGGGCGAGCGAAATTCGTCCCAAAGGCGTGATCAAAGCCCCTTCAGCACCCAGACAGATCGTCCAATGCCTCCATACATAAAGCTGGCTAGCCGCCGTCATTCGTCCTTGAGGCAGGACTAAACGCTCATTGATAGGCACACCTGACAGGAGGCGGGGATGCCAGAGTTACTTAGACCCACTCCCACGGATTTATGACCGGCACCCCCGCTGCCTTGAATGGTGAGGTGTCGCGTGTAGCCACAAAAAAGCTATGGCTGGCCGCTATAGCCGCAATATATCCATCGGGTGCCCGGAACCCTCGGCCTGCAGCGCGGCTTTCACTGCCAAGACGGTATAATAGCGCGCCGTGTCGCTATAAACGCCAAGGCGCGACTACCGAAAAGGTCCAGTAGACCGTCTAGCGTGTCGGCCCGGCATTTGTTTCCCTCGCCCATCCGGCATGATACCAATGGCGAACAGAATTTCCGCCAGTGTCACACTGGACAGGTACAAGGTCTCTGCCGCTTGTTCATCAAGCCAACCCTGCACAGTCGGAAGTGGCTCGACCTTCATCGCCTCGGAGACGACATTGGTATCCAGGATAATCATAAGCCAAACTTGATCGGCTCTTCAGGCGTCCTGTCGCGAGCCTGATTGGTGACCTCAATATCCTCGTTGCTAAGACCGACCCGTCGACCCAGAGCTGCAAGAGCCGTCCCCAGGTGGATACGGTCAGGTGGCCGAACGGCCGCTTCCAGAATGGCGCGAATTTCGGCCTCTGTGCTACGGCCGTTTTGGGCCGCCCGCACTTTAAGCGCGCGATGTGTCTCAGAAGGCAGATTTCGTATCGTGATTGTCGACATGGCTATATCGTCACATTGATATTGACGGCGATGATTTCAGTTTAGGCTTTGCGAAGTCAACGGCAACCCACCGACCGCAATTGGAAGTCCTGCCTTAAGTGGAAATCACTTTTGGCTTTTTATTGAAACAGCCCGTGCCCATGAACATCTTCGCAACAATATTAATCTGCGCACCTTCGGTCCCCATTCAGGCCTGCGATGAAAGTGCGGCTCTGTCGGTGATAGTCGGACCGAGCGCCTATTCACAGCCCGACCAATGCCAGATTGATTTATTGGCCTACGTCGCCAATTCGGGCCTGGTTCACAAGGATGATGTCGCGAAGGTTTATTGAGGCCCGCGCCAGCAGATTTTTGCCCGGTTCTCGAGTGACCGAGATAATCTGATCCATGTCGGGTAGGCGCATTGATTTTCGAGCCCAGCGGCAAACAAATCGGCCGCAGAGCGTTGATTAAAAGCCAATCACCCACCTAAATCTTTGCCACATAGGTCAAGTTGCTTCAGCCTCATGACCGGAGCGGCCCTTTGCGACGTCGGGAATGGAAGATCGCCATCAAGCCCGATGCGGATCAGCCAAGGACGCTATGGTAACCGGCAAGGCGTACTTCGGATCCGGCGCCTGGTGAGTAAGTATCGTGTGCGTGCAACGTTTTTCTATCCTGCACGGTGGACGACGCCGTGACAAACGAACGGAGGAAAATTGGCATGAATGAACCAATCAATTCCGGAACCGAGCCATGGCAGTGGGATGAAGCGGTCTGGCGCGAGATCGTTGGGCGTGCTCGGGCAGGCCGAAGCTTGAAGCCGGACCGTTGGCCGGGTGGAGCGCGCTGTGCGGTGGCACTTTCCTTCGACGCCGATCACGAAACGATACCACTGCGGGACGCCGATGAAAGCCCGATGCGGATTAGCCAAGGACAGTACGGCAACCGACAAGGCGTACCTCGAATTCGACGCCTGCTGAGCGAGTATCGCATACCTGCTACGTTCTTCTATCCTGCCGTTTCGGCGATGCTGCATCCAGGCGAGGTTCGTAGCATTGCTGACGAAGGACATGAGATCGGCATCCATTCCTGGATTCACGAGAAAAACACGGACCTATCCTACGAGGACGAGCGCGATCTGACATTGCGTGCGGCGGATGTTCTTGAACGCGTGTCCGGCATTCGTCCGGTCGGGATCCGAACGGCAAGCTGGGACTTCTCTATCAATACGCTGCGCATTATCCGTGAGATGGGACTGCTCTACGACAGCAGCCTGATGGCAGATGACGAGCCTTATGAACTGCTCGCTGCGGATAAGGCGACCGGCGTCGTCGAGCTGCCGCCAGAGTGGATTCGGGACGATGCGGTCTATTTCAACATGCTGCGCTTCTCCAGCCTGCGTCCTTACACGGCACCATCGGCCGTGGAGGAGATTTTTCGCGCCGAATTCGACGGCGCCTGGGAAGAGCGGGGCCTTTTTCTATTGACGATGCATCCGCACGTCATCGGCCACCGCAGCCGTATCCCGCTGCTTCGGCGGTTGATTGAGCACATGCAGGAGAAAGGCGGATGCTGGTTCGCCACTCATGCTCAGGTCGCGGCCTGGTGTCGGGACGGGGCGGGCGCTGTGCGATGATCGTATCGCTTCGGGCCATTTCCTGTCCGGGTCTGCAAGGCCCCGGATCGGTCGGTGTCAGAACACCCGCGTCCAAGGCGATGCCGATCGACATTGCCTTTGTCGACTGGCTATGACAGGACCTCGGGATCAGGACCTCGATGTCCGATCAGGCCGACGGCCTGGAGCAGGGCATTGGAGACTGCCTCCAGTAGCTTTAATTCAGATCAAGAACCGATCGTAATATTTTAGCGGCGACGTTGACACTCAGCGGCCCCGCGCTATCGTGCCTGTCCGTCTTGAAGCAGCTTGTCATTTCGATATCGGCCGTTCTTTCAAGGGTTTGCGTTTTTGCGGGTCTGCATGCCCAAACCCTCAAGACGGCCAGGCAGCACCTCTTCCTTGCTGCGTCACGATTCATATTCGGGGAGCGTCAGATGAGATTGAAGCTATTGTTGTGTGCGGCAGCATTGGTTCTCGTCGCGCCAATGGCGGCCATGGCCGAGACTACGCTCGTGATCGGCATGGCGGCCGATCCCACGGGTCTGGATGCCGAGGCGGTGGAGAACAACACCTCCGGCTTTATCATGTCGACCGTCTATGACAGCTTCCTGCGCTACAAGCCAGGAACGACGGACGTGGCGCCGGGTGTTGCGGACAGCTGGACCACTTCACCCGACGGACTGACGTACACGTTCCACCTGCGGCCCGGCGTGAAATTCAGCGACGGTACGCCTCTGGACGCGAAAGCCGTAATCTGGAATGTCGACCGCCTGTTGAACAAGGCCAATCCCCAGTACATTTACAATACCGGCCCGGTGGAGGGGTATATCGACTTCACTTATGGCGACGTGGCCAGCTATCGCGCGGTGGACGACAACACGGTCGAGTTCAAATTCAAGAAGCCTTCGGCGGCATTCCTGAACAGCCTAGCCATGGTGTGGAACGGTCTGGCGAGTCCCGCGGCCGCGGCTAAATGGGGCAAGGATTATCGGAACCATCCCGTCGGCAGCGGTCCTTTCGTCTTGCGTGAATGGCGCCAGCGCGACCAGGTTATTCTCGATGCAAATCCCGATTATTGGGGTGGCAAGCCGAAGATCGACCATCTGATCTTCAAGGAACTGCCCGATGCGCAGGCGGCGGTGCTTGCACTCAAGCGCGGCGATATCCAGCTCCTCGCCGATCTCAGCACCCAGTCCGTGCCGGCAATCAAGAACGACCCAAATATCACACTTCTCACTCAGCCCGGCCTCGCAGTCTCCGGCGTTGCCCTGCCCGTCGACGTGCCGCCGTTCACCGACAAGCGCGTCCGGCAGGCCCTCAATTACGCGATCGACAAGGATGCCATCAACAAGGCGCTGTTTGCCGGCCTCGCAGTATCGATGACCTCGCCGCTGCCTCAGGCACAATGGGGATTCGACAAATCGCTGCCGGGCTATCCCTATGACCCGGCGAAAGCCAAGGCCCTGCTTGAAGAAGCCGGCGTGAAACCGGGCACCGAGATCGAACTGGCAACCTACAATTCCCCGCGCGGCTACAATCCGGCCGGCCCTAATTTGGCGATCGCGATTCAAGGCTATCTGGGCAAAGTCGGCATCAAAGCTAACGTCAAACAGGTTGAGGTCGGAGCGTTCTTTACCCTCGTCCGTTCCGGCAAATATACCGGAATGATGATGGAGGGTTGGACTGGCGACAACGGCGATCCCGACAATTTCTTGGGAGAAATGTGGAGTTACAAGAACTTCCCGGTGGTCGACTGGTCACGCTACAACAACCCGGCCGTCGAGTCGCTGCTATCCCAGGCGTTGGTGGAAGCCGATCCCGCCAAGCGCACGCCTTTGTATGAGCAGGTTCAGAAAATCATTCTCGACGATGCTCCTTGGATTTTCCTCAATTCGACCCTGCAGATCCGCGCGATCCGCAACAATGTCAAAGGCTATCAGCTCAATCCGACCCAGATGTTCTTCGGAATGGAGAATGTATCTGTGGAGTGATCTTTACTCACGCAAGGACCTCCCGGTTATGGCCGGGAGACCGTTGCCCTCCATGCCTGCGGCCCGTTACAGGATGTCAGTCCTGATGCATGCGCTCGCATGGCCTGCCGCAACCTGGCGAAACGCTGGCACCGCTTCCCCACAAGCTCGAATGGCATAACGGCAGCGTGTGCGAAATACGCAGCCCGAAGGCGGCGCGGTCGGGCTCGGCAGATCGCCCTGCAATATGATCCGTCGACGGGAACGGTCCGGATCAGGATCGGGTTCCGGAACGGCCGACAGCAAGGCTTCTGTATAAGGGTGCTTTGGCCTTCGCACCAATTCTCGCGCCGGCCCGATCTCCATGATGCGGCCAAGATAGAGCACAGCAACACGGTCGGAAATATACTCGACGACAGCAAGGTCGTGCGAGATGAAGATCATCGTCAACCTGAGTCGGCGCTGCAGGTCCCGGAGCAGATTGACGATCTGGGCCTGAATAGACACATCGAGTGCCGACACCGCCTCGTCGGCTATGATGAGATCCGGCTTGACTGCCATGGCGCGAGCGATGCCGATGCGCTGGCGTTGCCCGCCGGAGAATTGGTGAGGAAAGCGCGCAAGCTGGCCGGCGTCCAACCCGACCATTTCGAGAAGTTCCACCACACGCTGCCTCCGCTCCTGCCGACCGCGTGCGAGCCGATGGATAATCAGCGCCTCAGCTACTATCTGCTCGACGGTCATGCGAGGATCGAGCGATCCGAAAGGATCCTGAAAGATCGGCTGAGCACGGCGGCGAAACGCGCGCAGCGCGGACTCCGAAGCCTGCGTTATGTCTTGCCCATCAAAGACGATACGGCCCGCGGTGGGCCTTTCCAACCGTAGGATTAGATTGCCAATCGTGCTCTTTCCCGAGCCCGATTCCCCGACCAGGCCGAGAACCTCGCCAGGCTGAACCGAAAAGGACACCCCATCCACGGCCTTGAGCGGGGGGCCGGGCCGAAACAAGGTTCCGGGCGTCCGAAAATGCTTGACCAGATCGGTGACTTCGAGCAGCGCGTTCATCGCAGTTCCAGTTCGCGCCAGCGAGCGCATCGCACGGCGTGCTGATCGCTGACCTGTTCCAGATCCGGCCGTCGATCCATGCAAGGATGAGACCGGACATGGGAACAGCGCGGGTGGAAGACGCAGCCATCGGGAATGTCGGACAGGCGCGGCACGCTACCTGGAATGGTCGGCAGCGGCCCCGAGTCGCGATCCATGCCGAGGCGAGGTATCGAGGCCAGTAGGCCTTGCGTGTAAGGCATGCGGGTTTGATTGAAAATCGCGCGCATAGGCGCCGATTCCACGATTTGCCCGGCATACATGACGAGGATCCGGTCGGCGATTTCAGCCGCGACACCGAGATTGTGAGTGATGAAGATGACACCCATCGAAAGTTCGGTCTGCAGTTTGCGAATGAGGTCGAGAATTTGAGCCTGCACGGTGACGTCGAGCGCTGTGGTCGGTTCGTCAGCGATCAATAAAGACGGCTTGCAGGACAACGCCATAGCGATCATCGCGCGCTGACGAAGGCCGCCCGACAATTCATGCGGATAAGCCTCGAAGCGCCGCGCGGCATCCGGCACGCCGAGCCAGCCGAGCATCTCCACGGCGCGGTTGCGCGCAACCCGGCGGCTCAGCGGTTCATGCAGTCGCAAGGTCTCGACGATCTGTTCGCCGATCGTATAGACCGGATTCAACGCGCTCATCGGCTCCTGGAAGATCATCGCGATCTCGGCGCCGCGTAGCTTTTGCATGCTGCGCTGGTCTTCCTTCACCAGATTTGGGACTCTCCCGTCGCGGGCATGGAATAAAATCTCACCGGTGATAAGGCCGGGCGGTGGGATCAACCCCATTAGGGCAAGGCTCGTCACCGATTTGCCCGATCCTGATTCACCAACGATAACCACCGTCTCCCCACGAGCAACCGAGAACGAAACCCCGGATACCACCGACACCGTGCCGGCGTCTCCCGCGAAGCCGACGCAAAGATCGCGTACCTGCAAAAGGGGGCTCGTCATAGCGACCGCCGGGGATCAAAATGATCGCGCAAGGCATCCCCCAGAAGGTTGAAGCCAAGTACCAGCAGGAAAATCGCCAGACCGGGGAAGGTCGCAATCCACCAAGCCGTCAGGAAATAGCTCTGGCCCTCCGCCAGTAGTGCACCCCAATCGGGCGATGGCGGCTGGGCTCCAAGGCCGAGAAAGGACAGCCCGGCGGTTTCCACAACCACGGAACCTGCCTGAAGCGTCGCCATGACGAGGATGGGCGGAAAGCTGTTGGGCAGCACATGCCGCAACATCAGCCTCAATTGCGAGGAGCCGAGCGCACGCGCCGCGCGCACATAGTCAGTCTGGCGTATGGACAGCACCTGTCCCCGGATCAGCCTGGCATATTGCGGCGTATAGACGATGCCGATGGCGATCATCGAATTGGTCAGGCCGGGGCCGAGTGCCGCCACGATGATGAGGGCCAGCAGGAGATAGGGAAAGGCCAGCAGCACATCGACGAGCCGCATGATCACCGCTTCCACGGCGCCGCCGAAGAAGCCGGCGACCAAGCCGAGCGCGCAGCCCGCCACCAACGCCAAGCCATCGGCCACGACGACGGCAAGCAGCGCGGTGCGCGTCCCGTAAAGGACGCGGCTTAGGACATCGCGCCCATATTGGTCCGCCCCTAGCCAATGATCGAGGGAAGGGGGCGACAGGGCGCTCGAAAGATCCTGATCATATGGATCATAGGGTGCAATGATCGGCGCCAAAACTGTGAGCAGCAGGAATGCGATCGTCAGCGCCAATCCGACCCGAGCCGAGCTCCGGCGGAAGATCCTGAACCTGCCTGCCGACCGGCTCGCAGGAGCCGTGATCAAGGCTGAAACATTGCTCATGAGCGACGGATCCTCGGATCAAGCAGGCCGTAGACAAGATCGACCACCAGATTGACCGTCACGAAGACAAAGGCGATGAACAGTGCGCCAGCCTGAACGACTGGATAATCGCGCGACAGGATGCTGTCGACCATGAGCCGCCCCAGGCCCGGCAAGGAGAAGATCGTCTCGGTCAACACAGCCCCCGACAGCAGCAGGCCGAGTTGCAGGCCAATCACCGTTACCACTGGAATGAGTGCGTTGCGTAAGATATGGCGCACGATCACGCGCCGCTCCGGCATGCCCTTGGCTCGGGCGGTTCGGACATGATCCAAACTAGCCATGGCCAGCATCTCCGAACGCGTGATGCGCGCGATCATGGCGAGCGGAATTGTCGCGAGCGTAACGGTGGGCAGGATCAGATAGCTCACGCTTGCCGCAATCAGATCGGGCCTGCCGCTGATAAGGCTGTCGACCACCGTCATGCCGGTAACGCGTGGCACGTCCAGCCCAGTAGGCATGAGACCGCCGATCGGCAGCCAGTCGAGCCATGCACCGAACACCAGAAGCAGCATGAGACCGAGCCAGAAGATCGGCATAGAGACGCCGAACAATGTCGCGGTCATAAGGAAATTATCCCAGACGCCACCGGACCGCATTGCCGCCACCACTCCGATCGGTACGCCAATGACGGTCGCAAGCAAGAGAGCTGCCAAGGCGAGCTGCAATGTAATAGGAAACGCGGTCCATACGTCTGCAAATGCCGGGTGGTTGCTGCGAAGCGAAGTGCCGAAATCGCCACGAACCATTTGCGCCATGAAATCGAAATACTGCACCACGATCGGTTGATCGAGACCAAGTTGGTGACGCAAGCTTTCCAGTTGGGCCATCGTGGCTCGCTCGCCCAGCAGCAAGGTTGCGACATCGCCCGGCAAAACATGCATCGTGAAAAACACGATAATGCTCACGCCGATCAGCACAATGACAAGCTGGCCTAGGCGGCCGAGGATGAACCGGGTCATTTTGCCGGAACGTCGATGCGCCGCTGCAGCCCTCGCCGCCGGGCAGGTCTTGCGGATACGGCCAACCGATCGCTCATGTTGCGTCTCCTGTCTTACCGCACTCAATGATGAGACAGCGGACCTCACTAAATCAAGGCTTTAGGCTTGTAGCTAATCTGAGAATTTGTACTTAAAAGATTGTCGGTTGGTAAGTTCCTTGCGCAGATGTCTGAGCCGTTCGATTGGGTCCTGGATGCCGCCGAGCGGTTGACCCGGTTGTCCACCGATCTTCGTTTGGAGACGAACGAGCACGATACTCGCATACTCCGGTTAGATTTTGTCGGTTTCCCGGGTCGTGACCGGCAACACGCCGTTGGGGGCGATGTAGCCGTCGGGACTTGCCGATTGCCTCCAATTCACTTGAGGCCATATATCGTCTCGAGTGAATTGGAGGCAAAAATGCGCGTATTTGCCAACGTTGCTGATGTGCTCGGACTTCCGGCCAAGGAATTGGCCGCGCGCTCGCCAATCGGGTTGATGTCCGATATCGAGGATGGTCTACCGATGGCTGCGCTGGAACGGGTCGCTCATCTTCTGGCGCCAGACGATACCCAGTTCAAGTATCGACTGGTTCCCAAAGCCACCTATGATCGCCCCAAGGTCGGGCTTCGCCTGTCCTCAGACGACGGAACGCGGTTGGTGCGGGTGGCGCGGGTGTGGAGCCTGGCGTTGGATGTTTGGCACACCGAGGAGGAAGCCCGTGATTTCCTGTTTCGGCCCCATGCGATGCTGGAAGACCGACGTCCGATCGATGTTGTCATCCAGAACGAGATCGGCGCAGAGCTGGTCTTAGACGTTCTGGGAAGCTTGAAGTATGGCAGCGCTGCGTGACGGCGCAGAACCTTGACCGCACGTTGACCAGCTACAGGATTGGCGATCCAGGCGGCACCTACCCGATTATCGATAAGACTGGCTCGACCATCGCTCCCGCTCGGCACTCATTCCCCTGTATCCCAGGGGTTGATCACCGAAGCGCGCGTGTCATCGAAATCTTCGACATTGCGCGGGACGATGATGAGATCATGCACGATCGCCGTGGCCGCGATCAGCCCATCGGCGTCACCCCGCGGACGCAGGGCGGCAATTCGCTCCCACTCGATGGCGATTTGGTCGGTAATTCCAAGAATGCGGTCGGCATGATCGTGCCGAAGCTTTTGCGGCCATTCTGCGAGCAGTGCCGCGCCCCGCGGATCGGATTTCTGCTTCAGGGTGATGCCGCGCATGATTTCGTCCAGCGTGATAACGCTGAGATGGACGGTCAGCGGATCAATCGAACCGCAGCCAGTTCACCGCTTGGGGTGTGCCGCGGCAAGCCTCCAAAACGACGTTGGTATAAACGAGGTACATTAAAAGCTCACTTCGCGGCTCGGCCGCTTGGCCCGCGTCTCAACCGCCTTGGCCATATTGCCGTCCCAGGCTGGGCCCGACAGCAGGGTGTCGACCAGCGTCGGCCGGTCGGCGCGCAGGGCGTCGTAGTCCTGCGCTGAGAGAACGACGGCCGCCCGTTCGCCACGCAGCGTGACGATCTGTGGCCCATCGGTCCGCGCCCTTTGGACGAGTTTGGAAAAATGGTTCTTGGCGTCTTGCAGCTGCCATACCATCACAAATACTCCTAGCTAGTCTGGCTAGCTATACGAGACGTCTCCGGCACCGCGTCAACAGGAGCCACCATGACGACGAAAAGCCCATCTCACATTTAAGAGCAGCACGACAACGGCCAACACTGCCTTATCTTGGCCTAACTGGCGGAAAGCGGATCTCTGCCCTCAGTCCGGGCATGTTGTCCGTCAGGGTCGCGGACGCATCGTGAAGTTCCGCCACGGCCTTGACTATGGCAAGCCCGATCCCGCTGCCGGGCGAATGACGGCTGGCATCCGTGCGGTAGAACCGGCGGAACACCCTTTGGTGTTCTCCGGCAGGTAGGCCCGGACCGTTGTCGGCGACAGAAAGGACGGCGCCCTTGGCAGAGTGGGTGACGTCGACAACTATTTTCGTTCCTGGCCCGGTATGTCGCATCGCGTTCTCCACCAGGTTCACAAGCATCTGGGTCAGCAGTTCACGATCCCCCCTTATCGTGGCAGGGGCTATTTTACCGGTCAGAAGTACCTTGCCTTCTTCCTCCGCCGATGGGCCGAAGGTTTCTACGACCAGCCTCACCACCGCAGCAAGGTCGACATCGTCGAACCGCGAGCGGCGGGTACCGGCCTCGATCTGAGCAATGCCAAGCAGAGCGGCAAACGTGGCCAGTATCGAATCAGTTTCCGCAATGGCGGCTTCGACAGCTCGCGCATATTCCTCAACCGTCGATGATCCAGTGCGGGCGAGTTCGAGCCGTTGACGAAGGCGAGCAAGGGGGGTGCGCATGTCATGAGCGATATCATTGGATACCTGCCGGAGGCTGTCCATCAGCGCACCTATACGGTCGAGCATGCGGTTCAAGGTCATAGCGAGACGGTCGAAGTCGTCGTCGACGCCTCTGAGCGGCACGCGGCGCGTCAGATCTCCGTCGATGATCGCCTCAGCCGTGCGGCTTACCGCATCGACCTGCCGAAGAAATGCCAGGCTGAGAAGGAGCCCCCCGCCAAGAGCGACGATTAAGGTGGCACCGAAGGTCCAGCCAAAGGCCTGGAGCACTTCCCTCTCGATCTCTTCTAAAGGCTCCAAGCTGTCTCCCACCATAAGCACGGCGCCATTGCCCATGCGCGTTGCGAAAGCCCGAACGACATGTTCGCCGTCATCGGAGTGTGCCGCGTGGGGGATGACAACATCATGCCAACCCGGCTCGGTCGAGCTGGCAGCGAGATCGCCGCCGAGCCGACGGCCATCGGGAGCGAGCAACAGATAGCGCAGTGAGCTGCCGGGGCTACTGCGCTCTCGGATTGTCTGTGCCAATTCATCGAGCGTTTCTTCGGCGTGGTCCTTGCCGTAGTCCTTTGTTAGGACCGCGATCTCCGAGGTCACCCGCGTCATCATCTGCCGTTCAAGCGCAGAGCGGGTGGTGTAAAGCATGATGGCTCCCAGCACGACGACAGATGCGCCGAACAGGAGCGCATACGCCGATGCCAGCCGAAAATTCGCAGTGCGGAGAATCCTAGGAAGCGCCACGAAGCATATATCCCGAGCCGCGGACCGTATGGATCAATTCGAAGTCCTGCCCCTTATCGATCTTCGAGCGCAAGCGGCTGATATGGGTCTCCACGACATTCGTTCTCGGATCGAAGTGGAAATCCCAAACACCCTCTAGCAGCATTGTGCGGGTAACCATACGCCCGGCGTTTCGTAGCAGGAATTCGAGCAAGGCGAACTCCCTCGGCTGGAGGTCAATGGGCACGCCGCGCCTCGTGACCGTCCGCGCGATGAGATCCATCTCAAGGTCCGCTTCCTTGAGAACCGTCTCGATCTGCGAAATAGGGGGGCGGCGCGCCAGGGCATTGAGCCGTGCCAACAACTCGGCAAAGGCAAATGGCTTTACCAGATAATCGTCGCCTCCGGCCTCCAGACCGTCGACCCGGTCGTCGATGCCGCCAAGGGTGGTCAAGAACAATACGGGGGTCCTAACGCCGGCTGCCCGTATTGTCTTGACGATCGCCAGACCGTCGAGGCCCGGCAGCATCCGATCGACAACCATCACGTCAAACGGCTCGCCCGCCGCCATAAACAGCCCATCGCGGCCATTGGCTACCCGATCGACGAGGTGACCCTGCTCCTTCAGGCCATTGGCTACATAAGAAGCCGTTTCCGCGTCGTCTTCGATCAGCAGAATCTTCATACCCTCAACCATCCTCCTCTTCGATTGGATTTTATCTTAGGAAAGGATGGATTGGCAGAAGCTGTCCGGGACTATACGGTTTGGTAATATCGACCCCAACTAGGTAGCTCAGGGTTAGGAGTAGCCATTCCGGCCTGGCGCCAGGGTGTTGCGCTCTTTCTTTCTCATTGGACGCCGAGTCTTTTGATTTGAACCCTACTCCCGTCCCGGATGTCGACAGCGACAAGCCAAAGCGAGCGGCCCTGACCCTTTGTGCCATGTCCCCACTTCTTGGCGGCACGAACAGTCAGGATGATCTCGCTGCGCTCTTCGTCGAAGCGCAAGCCAACAACGTCGCCCCCGGCGGCTTCTTGAGCAATGGCTATAACTTCTCCGAGCGTCGGCGCGCCGCCGCTTGCGGGTGTGGACGAACATGATACGCCGCCGACGGAGCCGATAGAAAAGCCGCTCTCATTGAACGAGCCCAGGCGAGGAACCGCATGCATGACAAAATTTTCCTTGTTTCAAGAAGAATGAAGACCGGGTTCGGGCTCGCGATCCCTCGCGAGCCGCAGGCGTAGACGGAACTATCGACCGTTCTGCTGGCCGTTCCCACTTTGCCCCCCATCCTCTTGGTCGTTCTCCTGACCGCTTTCGTTCTGCTCGTTGTCCTGCTGCTCGTTGGCGGCGGTGATTGTCTTCACCACCTGGCCGGACTGGGTATCGACGAGCACCTTTTGCTGCACGCCGTTCTTCAGGATTTCGACCTCGAAGAACGCCGTCCCGTCCAGGTTCTCGATGTCCGAGCCCACGG
>Ga0207101_1009_pt1 | contig 48897 bp, 40 predicted proteins | sample Alteio_BWMinHeat_83_FD_153581 | JGI IMG/M metagenome (GOLD analysis project Ga0207101, IMG submission 153581) | Enriched cells from forest soil in Barre Woods Harvard Forest LTER site, Petersham, Massachusetts, United States -... | ecosystem: Environmental > Terrestrial > Soil > Temperate forest >...
ACAGTCCTGATGGATGGCGGGCGCCGGGTGGCGCGTGTTGATGGTCTAAAGGGGTGCTTACAAAATGCGAAAACTCATGGCAGATGAGGTCGCCACGAACCTGAGACAACGCATTGCCTCGGGTCGGTGGGGCGAGGATCTGCGCTTGCCTGCCGAGCGGGACCTCGCAGCCGAGTTTGGCGTGTCTCGCAATACAATCCGGCTTGCGCTTCAACGGCTGGAAGAGGCCGGCGCCTTGGTGAGGCAAGTTGGTCGAGGTACGTTTTTGGCGGCAGAAGAATCTCCAACGCTCGCCGCCATCGTCAAAAGGATGGAAGGCGCAAGCCCAGCCGATGTCATGGAGACCCGCCTGCTGGTAGAACCGTCAGCTGCTGCATTTGCCGCGACGAATGCCAGTTTTACAGAGCTTCAACGTGTTCGTGACGCGCATGAGCGCGCCGTAGAATCAAAGGATGTAGGCACTTTCGAAAAGTGGGACGCTGAGTTTCACCGGCGTGTGTTTGCTTGCTGCGGCAATAGCCTGCTCAAAGATATTAACGATCTGATAGGGATCGTTCGCACCCAGCCTTTGTGGTTCGATTTGAAAGCTCGAACATTCTCGGAAGAATCCCGGCAACGTTATTGCGAGGAGCACGGTGCAATAGTTGATTATCTTCTGAGCCGGGATCCCAATGGGGCAAGAAATTCGATGTTGGAGCATCTGCAATCGGTGAAACAGAACTTACTGCGTCGCTGATCCTTCTGCGAAAGCCGGCTGGGCGCGTCGCGAGGTGATGCAGTCCTTGCGGCGACTGATCGTCGCTGGCGTCATGACCCAGAAAGAAAACACCAAGTTCGAGGCGCAACTGGCGATCGCTAGCGCGATAACGGGCACCTGCGACACCAAACGATGCGACGATCTCCACTCGCGCTGGCGGTTAATGCCACATGGGACTCGATAGTAGGCTCCCAGAGGCGTCGAAGGCGAGTTGAGTTTGGGGATGACTCAAGGCCTCCTTCTGGCGCGTTGCCGACCACCAGTAAGTCACGACCGCGAGGACGATAGTCGGTCCCATTGTCTCTGCCCGATTGTCAAAATTCGATGCGAGGCGGCCGCTGACGTGCGCCTCCTCATTTATGAAAATCTCGCACTATCAGCCACTTGGCCTTTTACTGACTCAAGGATGAGTCAAGTCGATGCTGGTCCACCCGCTTCAAGGTCGGCTTTTTCTTTGATCTCAATTTTTCCCTATGGAGAAAGTTCCACACTGTTCCATAGCTGACATCTACGCCGCGCTCGGCAAGTTCGGCCATCAGCGTCCGTAACGTAACCTTGGCTTCCTGCCCAACGCGATCGAGAAGCCAGTCCCGCTGACTTGCCAATTTAGGCTTTATATGGCCACCGATCTTGCCTGGCGCCAGGCTCCCTGTTTCCCGCACGCTTCGGGTCCAACGCACAATGGTCGACGGCGCAACCATGAAAATTGCACCAACGGCACGCACTGTCTCTCCCGCCTTGATTTGGGCGAGCACCCGCTCACGCAAATCACTTGAATAGGGCTTCGGCATCTACACCGCCTCCGTCTGATTGCTAAACCGAGAGTTCCTGCGATTGAGAAATTCTCGCGTATTGACCAGAACAATACCGCCAGAACGTCAGTATTGAATTTTATATCTCATTGTACGTGTGGAATATTTTCAGGTCGTGCACAGTATTGGTCTCTCCCTGATAAATAACTGTCGTGCTCTCCTAGGGTGGATCAATAGTTGACGATCGTGCCGAAGTGGAAAGCTTGCGTCTCGTCGCCTTTGGCCTTGCTCAAAACAAACGCGTAGTCGAAGCGAAGCGGCCCAAGGGGCGAGGCCCAAAGTAGGCTGGCGCCGACCGAAGAGCGGATTTTCAAAGATGTGTTTGTAAGGTCAAATTGGGCGGGCGTACCGTCGGCATTGGTGAAGCTCTTTTGTCCGCCATAGCCGTAGACCGTACCGGCATCGGCGAAGACCGCGCCGCGCAGACCCAACTCACGCGGCAGACCAAGCAGCGGGAACTGCACTTCGACCGTGCCCCCGAAATAGGTCGTGCCGCCCAGGCCGTTGCCCTTGCCGCCGCCGGCGAGGTCGCGAGGCCCGATGCCGCTGGGTGCAAAGCCACGAACCAGATCCGGGCCCGGATTGAATTGATCGACGATGGCCAATTTGTCACCGCCAAGGGCGTGCATGTAGCCGCCCTGGCCACGCAGCATCAAGGTGAGATCGTCAGTCATCGGATAATAGTAGCGACCGTCGATGGTCTGCTGGATGAAGTGAGCATTGCCACCGAGACCGGCGACATTCTGCTTGAACTGAAGGTAGATGCCTTCGCTCGGCTGCTTGAGATCGTCCAGCGTGTTGTAGGTCAGCGAGTAGCCGACCATCGACACCACGCGGTCCTTACCGGCGAGCTCCTTGATTGCTGCCGATGCCTCTCCATCGGCGTAGTTGCCGTTGTCATAAGCGGCGTTCGGGATGGTGACCTTCTCGTTGTAGATTGTGTAGTTCACGCCCACGGCGAAATTGTCGGATACTGGGAAGGAGGCTCGGATGGTGCCGCCTATTTTCTCATCCTTGTAATAGGAATAATCGCTAGCGTCTGTCGTTTTGGCAAAGAGATCAAAGCCCCCAGCGATGCGCTCTCCGAAAAGATATGGCTCGGTGAACGAAAGTTCTGCACCTTGCGTGTTCTGACCAAGCTCCGCCGAAACCTTCACATACTGGCCGCGGCCAAGGAAGTTGCGTTCAGTCAAGGACACGTTGGCAAGCAGACCGTCCGAGGTCGAGTAGCCGCCGCCGACCGAGAATTCACCCGTCGACTGATCGACGACGTCAACGTCGACGATGACGCGGTCCGGTTCCGAACCCGGCTCGTTGGTGATCTTGACGCTCTCGAAATAGCCAAGATTGCGCAGGCGACGGGCCGCGCGGTCGATCAGTGCCTTGTTGTAGGGGTCGCCTTCACCGATGTCGAACTCGCGGCGGATCACATAGTCACGTGTGCGGGTATTGCCGCGGATGTTGATGCGCTCGATATAGACCTTCGCACCATCTTCGACGATATAGGACACGCCCACGGTGTCCCCGGCATCGTTGCGGTCCGCCCGGGGGCGAACCTGCGCGAAGGGATGGCCAGAACCGGCGAGCTGGATCGTCATGTCCTCGACGGTCTTGTCGACGTCTTCGCCGCGATAACTCCAGTTCTGCCAGGTATGGATGTTATGCTCAAGGTCGGCCGGATTCACGCCCGCAACGGACGATTCAACCGTCGATGGACCGAACTTGTAGTATTTGCCCTCGTCCACCGTGATCGTGATGATGTAGCCCGTCTGCGCTTGGTTGAGCGAGGGCACCACCGACACCACGCGGAAATCCGGGTAACCGTGATTCACATAGAACTGGCGCAAGCGCTCTTCGTCATTGGCAAGGCGATCGGGGTCATAGGTATCGGTGGTGCGCAGCCAGGCAAAATAACCCGACTCGATCGTCGCCATCTGACGCTTCAGGCGCCAGGCGGAATAATTATTGTTGCCGACGAATCTGATTTCGTCGATGCCGATCTTCACGCCTTCAGCAACCGTAAAAACCAGGTCGACGCGATTGTTGGGCAGAGCAACCGTGCGGTATGAAATCTCGACCGTGGAACGGCCAACACGATTGTAGGCTTCCTTCATGCGGCCGATATCGGAATTGATCGTCGCCTCGTTGATGGGGCTGCCAGCCTTGGATTCGATGATCGAGGTAAGCTGGTCCGAATTGACCTTCTTGTTCTTCTCAAAAACGATGCGGTTGATAATCGGTGCCGAGCGCGCCGCGACGTGCTTTTTCGGCGCGGCCTGCACCTGATGGACAATGAGAGATGTCGCCAGGGCGCCGAATAACGAAGGAGCCGCAAAGGTAGTCAGGGCGACGCCCAGCTTCAACTTGTACACGGCTGACGCCATCAGATCCTCGTCCTACTCTTTGTACCAAACCAAATATCACTGACGTCGCCCCCCAATTTTGTCCCGCGCTGAGATCGCTCCAGGTGTCTTACGTATCCTCGGTGGTTGATAGTAATATGTACTAAAACTCACAAATATTTCTGAATTTCTGTCGAATAGTCGAGAAATACATAACAAAACGGAAGATATGATCCATTTAATTTAGAACAACGGAAAAATACTTTCCAACAAGCTTATGGGGCGTGCTCAAAGTCTTTCCCCGCCCTAATCAACTCACCGCCAGTTAATTCGCCTATCCCAAGGAAAGTGCCCCGGCGCTGGTCTGCCCACAGCGCCGGGTTCACCTGGATCTGGAGTAAACCGATCCCGGCCAGGTTGGCGTGGCTATAAGTTCACACCATCCTTGCTCAGAGGTCCGACGCGGCGTGTCGAAGCCCCCGACGATCCGGACGCTAATGAGCAAGTGTTTCCTGGTTGCACCACGTGTGTAAAGAAGTTGGAGCCTGCTGGCGCTGCGCCTGGCTCGGGTCCTTTTCATTCGCCAGGGATCAGGAAAGCGAGAGCGTCTCTATGCGTATATGCGGGCGCAGAAATTGAACGTCTGAAGCCCACCGACCATAACTGAGGTCATGCCAATCTCGGGTTCGGAGGGGGTGCAGAAGCGGGCGAAGGAAATGCTGGCGATGGGCCTGACCGATCCCATGAGCTTGGCGCGAACCTGACAAATCCCATAGGCAGATCACAAAAAGCGCTTGCCACATTGCAATTTTTATAATTCTATAATTTTTATAGACATTATATATTACTGATGCGAGCGGGAAAATTCGCAGATGGGCAAGATCGGACAGTTGAAGCTTGGTGCATTCATGTACCCAGCCGGCCACCATGTGGCAGCGTGGCGCCACCCGGCTACTGCAGCTGATGCAACAACAAACCTCACGCAGCGCATCGCATTTGCCCAGGCGGCCGAGCGGGCGAAATTCGACCTGATCTTCCTTGCAGATGGAGTCGCGGCGCATACCGCTGATCTCAAGGCTCTTGCCCGAACTGACGAGTGGGCCATCGGCTTCGAGCCGTTGACGCTGTTGTCCGCCCTTTCGGTCGTGACCGAACGCATCGGCCTTGTTGCGACCGTTTCGACCACCTTCAACGAGCCTTTCAACCTGGCACGCAAATTTGCCTCGCTCGATCAGATTAGCGCAGGCCGCGCCGGCTGGAACCTTGTGACCTCCTCCAATCCGCTCGAGGTGGAGAATTTTGGCAATGTCAGCCAGTTTGCCCATCAGGACCGCTATGCGCGGGCGGAGGAATTCGTCGAGGTCGTGCTCGGACTTTGGAACAGCTGGGAGGATGATGCCTTCCTGCGTGACAAGGAGAGTGGCCTTTTCTTCGACCCCGAGAAGCTTCACGTCCTCGATCATCGCGGCCGGCATTTCAGGGTCCGCGGGCCGCTCACCGTGCCGCGTTCGTCCCAGGGCCATCCCGTGGTGGTCCAGGCCGGATCGTCAGAAGCTGGGAAGGAGCTCGCGGCGCGCACGGCCGAGGTGGTCTTTACGGCCCAGCGCACGCTTCACGAAGCGCAGAGCTTTTACTCAGACCTTAAGGGTCGCCTCGAAAAATATGGCCGCCATCCCGATGACCTCAAAGTGATGCCGGGCGTTTTTCCGGTGGTGGGCCGAACCCAAGCCGAGGCCCGTGAGAAGTTCGAAGAAATCCAGTCGTTGATTCACCCCGATGTCGGGCTGGAGCTGTTGTCGAACCTTTCGGGCGGTGTTGATCTGTCGAACTATCCGCTTGACGGGCCGCTGCCGGACCTGAGCGAAACTGAGCGCGGTAAAAGCCGACAGCAATTGATTATCGACCTCGCCCGGCGCGAAAACCTGACCATCCGCCAGCTCTACGAGACCATCGCCGGAGCCCGCGGTCATTGGCAGCTCGTGGGCACGGCACAAACCATCGCCGACCAACTGGAGGAACGCTTCCTCAAGGGCGGCGCCGATGGTTTCAACATCATGCCGCCGACCGTGCCGGGCGGGCTCAATGACTTCATCGAGTTGGTCATCCCGGAATTGCGCCGCCGCGGCCTGTTCCGCACCGACTATGAAGGGCGGACCCTGCGCGAAAACCTCGGCCTCAAGCACCCCATTCATCGTGCCCCACGCCATGATCACGTCGAATCTGCAAACCAGGCGGCCGAGTAGCCGAGCCAATCTCTTTACGAAGAAAAGTCCTCAAATCCCACCCAAACCCGGCATCGGGCCGAACCAAGCCGGCGGCCCAAACAAGGAGCAGTCCACCATGACCATAAAGACGCATGCCAATGGTTCCGCCGCCTCATTGACGATCAAACCGGTTTCCGCGCGGATCGGCGCGGAGATCGCTGGTGTCAACCTCTCGGGCGATCTTCCTGAGGAGACGATCGCAGCAATCAACGCCGCTCTGCTGCAGCACAAGGTGATCTTCTTTCGCGATCAGGAGCACCTGACCGACGCCGAGCAGGAGCGCTTTTCCAAGCGTCTGGGCGATCTCGTGCCGCATCCCACTGAACATGTTCGCAGCGGCACCACCTCGATCCTTGAACTGGATTCGTCGAGAGGCGGCCGCGCCGACGCCTGGCATACCGACGTCACCTTCGTGGATGCCTATCCAAAGATCTCGTTGCTGCGCGGCGTCACCATTCCCGATGTCGGCGGGGATACTGTTTGGTCCAATACCGTGGCAGCCTATGACAGCCTGCCGCCGGCCCTCAAAGCAACCGCCGAGCAACTATGGGCGACTCACAGCAATGCCTACGACTATGCCGCCCAGCGCCCTCATGCCACGCAAGCGGATCGTCGCCATTACGAGGAGGTCTTCGCCTCGACCGTCTTTGAGACCGACCATCCGGTTGTCCGAGTCCATCCGGAAACCGGCGAGCGCTCCCTCATCCTTGGTTCCTTCGTGCAGCGCTTCGTGGGCTATTCGAAGAGCGATTCTGAACAGCTCTACGCCTTACTGCAGTCACACGTGCTTCAAATCGAGAACACGGTGCGTTGGCGCTGGCGGGCGAACGATGTCGCCATCTGGGACAATCGCGCTACCCAGCACTACGCGGTCAACGACTATGGCGACCGGGCGCGCATCGTGCGGCGCACCACGCTCGCCGGCGACGTACCAGTGAGTATCGACGGACGCCGCAGTGTGACCCGCAAGAAAGTGGTTCGCAACGCCGTTGCCCAGGCCGCCTGACCCCAGTTCCAGGATCCTTTGTCATGAAATTTTTACATATCGCTGCCCTCCTTGGAGGCCTGCTGGCCGCCGCGCCGGTATCGGCCGAAACGCTGATACGTGTCGGCTATCCTGGCACGGGTATCGACGACAGACCCTTCGCCTATGGCGACTACATTGCCGTTGGCCACGTGAAGCAACTCGTCGAGGACGAATTTAAGGACGTTCCGGACGTCAAGGTCACCTGGACATTCTTCCGCGGCGCCGGTCCAGCCCTCAATGAATCACTCGCGGCCGGGCAACTCGATTTCGCAGCAGGCCTGGGCGACCTGCCCTCGATAGTCGGGCGGTCACGAGGCCTGCAGACGCGCTATCTGGCTTCTGCCGGCAGCCATGATGCACTCTATCTCGCGGTGCCGACGAATTCCGAGCTCAAGACGGTGGAGGCTCTGAAGGGGCATAAGGTGGCGCAATTTCGCGGCACCAACCTGCAGATCGCTACCGACCGCGTGCTCGAAGCCCATGGCCTGACGGAAAAGGATATTCGTTTTGTCAGCCTCGACTCGAACGCGGCGACCGCGGCTCTCGTCTCGGGCAATGTCGAAGCTTCCTTCGGTGGCTCTGAGTATCTGGATCTAGCCAAGCGCGGCGTCGTCAAGATCATCTATTCGACCAAGAACGACGATCCCACTCTCGGGCGCAATTCAGGCCTTCTCGTAACCACGGATTTCGAGCAGGCTCATCCCGACTACACTGCCCGGGTCGTGCGAGCCTTTGTTAGGGCATCACGCTTTGCCTCGGATGAAGCCAATCGCCAAGCCGTCTTTGAGATCTGGTCCAAGGCTGGACTGCCTGTCGAAAGCTTCGAGGCCGACTTCAAGGACGAGCGCCTGTCGCATCGCCTCTCCCCCATCGTCGATGCGTTCATCGTCAGCCGCTATAAGGACCAGGTTGCCCGCGCCAAGGCCTATGGCCTGATCAAGAAGGACGTCGATGTCGACGGCTGGTTCGAAACCAAATACCTGGAGCAGGCCCTCGTTGACCTCAAGCTCGAAAACTTCTGGTCAACCTTCGACGCCAAGGGCCAAAAGGTGACCGAGGGCGAGGTCGAACACACCAAAGCGGCAAGCAACTGAGATGGGCGGCGGCCAGACAGCTGCCTCAAGCGGGCATGAGAGCAACATCGATGTTGCTGCCCTTACCCGCCGGCGGCTTCTTGCGGGGGCTGGCAGGCTCTCCCTCGGGCTCATCGTGCCGGGGGGCCTCCTGATAGCGTGGGTCATCGCGGCTCTCCTTGGCCGGTTACCAGAGCAGATCCTGCCGCCGCCTTGGGTCGTGTTGGATACGATCTCCCAGAGCATCCAGGATGGTACTCTCCTCTCCAACACCGTGACGAGCCTGCGACGCGTTGCCGAGGGCTTTGGCGCAGGCGCGCTCGCCGGTCTGGTCTTTGGGACCGCAATTGGTCTGTCGAAGATCGCGCGAGACCTTGTTGATCCCCTATTCCTAGCGCTGAGCCAGGTCCCTACTCTTGGCTGGCTGCCGATTGTCGTCCTCTTCGTTGGCATCGATGAGGGCCTTAAGATCATCGTGATCGGGTGGTCGGCCTTTATTCCAGTCGTGTTGAACACTTGCCAAGGCGTGCGCGACGTTCCCCAGACCTACATGGAGCTTGGACGTGTACTCTTGTTCAGCCGATGGTCGAAACTTACGACAATCGTAATGCCCTCGGCCGTGCCGTCGATCTTCACGGGATTGCGCGAAGGCATTGCCAACAGCTGGCAGACGCTGGTGGCCGTTGAACTTATCGCCTCTTTCGAAGGGCTCGGATACCTGATGGCCTATGGTCGTCAACTCTTTCAATTGGAACTCGTTCTTTCGGCAATGATTGCAGTAGGGCTGGTTGGATTGCTCATCCATGGCCTGCTCGCGCTTGTCGAAACCCGTCTGCAGCGCTGGCGCCCGGAGATCTCACGATGAGCCTGATCACGATCGCAACCCGCGAGCCGCTGTCGAGCAGCAGCTCCCTATCGCCCCTGCCCCTCAGCCCGGTTGCCCGGTACTTGCGGCCCCTAGCTATTCCGGCCTCACTGCTCGTACTGTGGGAATTGCTCGCTCGGTTCGGTGTGGCCGATCCACGCTTCCTGCCGGCCTTAGAGCAAGTGGCGGCTCGCGGCGTGGCGGAATTCAACCATGGTGGGCTCGGTTCCAATCTCCTGGCGAGTCTGGAACGGGATCTGATCGGCTTTGTCTTCGGCGCCGGCGCCGGCGTCGCACTTGGACTGGTGATAGGCTTTTCTCGCCTTGTCCAGCGTCTGCTCGGCCCGCTGCTGCTCGTTCACCGGCAGATCGCGCTCTTTGCTTGGGTTCCGCTCATCTCCCTGTGGTTCGGCGGCGGCGAAACCGGAAAGGTCGTCTTCATTGCTCTTGCGGCGTTTCAGCCGACCCTGATCAACACCTGGCAGGGGGTTGACAGCATTCCGCGTCACTATCGCGAACTTGCTGACGTGCTGATCTTCGGCTGGCGCGATTTTGTCTGGGTCATCGCCATCCCCGGCGCATTACCGCAGATCTTCACCGGACTGCACGCGGGCCTGATCTATGCCTGGACTGCGACGGTGGGAGCCGAGCTCCTGCTCAATATCGCTCCGGGCCTTGGCGGGCGCATGAACGAAGGCCAACATTTGTTCCAAATGGATCTTCTGCTCATGTGCATATTTCTGCTCGGGGGCGTGGGCGTGGTCTTCAACATTGTTGCAGGCACGCTGGAACGCCTCCTGATGCGATGGAGGATGCCATGAGCGCCCCCGTTACTGCTACGGACGTTGAGCACGGCGAAAACCATGCACCAGAGATTGTCGACGTAAGCAAGAAATTCAATGTCGCCGGCCGCCAAGTCCACGCCCTGGCGCATATCGATCTTACGGTCGATGAGGGTGAGTTTGTCAGCATCGTGGGCTCGTCAGGTTGCGGTAAATCCACCCTGCTACGGCTCATCCTCGGTCTCGACACCGAGTATGATGGCGACATCCGGGTGAACGGCAAGAGGGTCGAGAGGCCGGGCCTCGACCGCTCGATCGTGTTCCAAGAGCACAGACTGTTGCCCTGGCTCAGTGTCGAGGCCAATGTTTCGGCAGCCTTACGTCAAAGCCGATCGAGCGCTGCCGAAAAGCGCGAACTCGTCCGCGAGCATCTCCATCTCGTCGGCCTCGATCAATTTGCCAAGGCCTATCCGGCCCAACTCTCGGGTGGCATGGCGCAAAGGGTGGCGATCGCTCGGGCATTGGTAACCAAGCCGCGTTTTCTGCTGCTAGACGAGCCACTGGGCGCTCTTGACGCCTTGACCCGCCTGCGCCTGCAAGACGAACTTGTGCGCATTGTCCGCCACGAGGGTACGACAGCGGTGCTGGTGACCCATGATGTCGACGAAGCGGTCTATCTTGGCAACCGTGTCATCATCATGCATCCTCATCCGGGTCGGATTGCCACGATCCTGCCCGTGACCGATGCGGTGTCGCGCGACCGCTCCGACCCAAACTTCATCCGGCTTCGCGACGAAGTGCTATCCTGGCTCGGTGTTTCCAAAGGAGGGAGCCAAGCCAATACTTTGGCGGTGGTCGGGTAAGTGCCCTATTGCCTGGCCCTGCAGATGGGCCAGCACGTCAGCCCACCGGCCTTGCGGCCATCTAGGCATACGGAGAGCCGTGTGGGATCCGTCTACTTGCGTGAAAGTTATCGCAAAGTATCCTTTCCTTCCTATTTCCTTATACCATTGAAGACGCTATGCGAATCTGCCCGCTCGTCAGTCGCAGCGGGAGCGGCAAGTTCTGCAAGGTCGCGCCAGCACTGAATCCGGTGGTCGGCACCGTCGAGATGCTGGGGGGGTGTTTGGAGCCTACAGCGTGCATCGGCGAGCGGGCAACGCTCAGCGAAGACGCAGCCCGCGGTTCCCGATTGCGATTCGGCAAACGCAGACCCTTGCGGGATAGAGGTTCCTCCCTCCGCGTCGGTCTTGAAGGCCGATCCAAGCAGCAGACTGGTATAGGGATGGTTTGGCCCCTCGAAGATGCGGTCGGCGGCCCCAATCTCAACAAGATGGCCGCGATAGAGCACGCCGATGCGATCGGCCATGTAGCGCACGACCTTCAAATCATGGCTGATAAAAAGATAGCTGGTCCCGCTCTCGCGCTGCAGATCGTTGAGCAGATTGAGGATCGTCGCCTGCACGGAGACATCGAGTGCTGATGTCGGTTCGTCCAGTACAACCAGGCGCGGGGCACCAGCAAAGGCTCGGGCGATCGCCACGCGCTGGCGCTGTCCTCCTGATAGCGCGGCCGGCCGGCTCGCCGCTAAATCCACGGGCAACCGCACCGCCTCTATGAGGGCGTCGGCACGTCTCACGACAGCGCTTCCCCGCAGCCCGGCCAACCGCCGCAGCGGTTGGGACAGTATACGTCGCAGGCGATGCCGCGGATTAAGCGTCATATCGGGCGACTGGAACACCATCTGGATCGCCCTCCGCTCCGCCGATCCGCGGCGCTCGACCACTGGCTTCAACACGGAGCCAAACAGTTCGATGGTTCCGGCCGTCGGCCTCTGCAGGCCGGTGATGATTCTGGCCAGCGTTGATTTGCCGGAGCCCGATTCGCCAATCAGGCCAAAAGTCTCCCCGGACGCAATGTCGAGGTCGATGCCCTGGAGCACCACATGCCCGCCAAAGGCCTGGGCGATGTCGCGGCAGCGCAAGGCTGGTGCTGAACGATCCGTTGGGGCCGTCAAGGCAGGCGACACGCCCTGCCCGGGCTGCATCGTACCTTCGCTCAAAAAGCCGGCCCCGCCAGCCAGGCGCCCGTCCTGCTTGGTGAAGTTCCACCGGGGGATGCTGCCAATCAGCCCACGCGTATAAACGTGGGCTGGCCTGGCGAGGACGTCTAGCGTATCGCCCTGCTCGATCAGTAGGCCCTCCTGCATGACCCCGACCCGGTCGGTCGCGCGGCGGATAAGGCCGATATCGTGGCTGATCAGCAGCACACTGGTGCTGTGGTCGCGGCGCAGATCGTCGAGGATGGCGACGATCTCGGCCTGGACGCTGGCGTCGAGCGCCGTCGTTGGTTCATCAAGCACCAACAGGGCTGGCTCTAGGGCGATCGCCATGGCGATGGTGGCCCGCTGCTGCATGCCGCCGGACAATTCATGGGGATAAAGATCGAGTACGGCGCGGGGATTTCGCACTCGAACCCGCGCAAGCAGCTCCTCTGACCTTTCGCGTGCTTCAGCACGTCCCAGCGAACGATGCTCCCTCAGGGTCTCTCCGATCTGGCGTCCTATGGTTAGGCTCGGATTCAGAGCCGACCCGGGATGCTGGTAAACCGTCGAAATGCGGTCGCCGCGAAGAGCCCGCAAGTCTCGCGTCGGCAGAGAGACAAGGTCCGTGCCCTCGAAAGCCAGTGTCCGGGCTGACAATCTCGCGTGCTGCGGCAAATAGCGCAACACCGCCATTGCAACCGAACTTTTTCCGGACCCTGATTCGCCAACCAGCCCGTAGGCTTCGCCTGGATCGATCCGGAAAGACAGATCCTTTGCGGCCGGTCGCCATTGCACGCCCTGCCGGTACCAAACCGAGAGATCCTGGACTTCCAGGACCGGATTGTCAGGCAAAGTAGCGGAACGCTCCTCCAGTGTCAGATCGGGTACCACACAATCAATCCTATTTTCTACTTGATTTATAGACTAATTGGATAAATTAATAACGCAAGTGGGTTGTCGCGGATCATCGGTCCGACGGCGGCCGGTGGCGCTGGCGGGCCAATCATTGTCGAGGAGTTTGTCATGTCCCTTGGGCACATGATCCTAAGCGCGTTTTTCTTCAATCCTCAGGGCGACCACCGCATGTCCTGGCGCCATCCCCGGGCTCCTTCGCGGGAGATCTTCGGGCTCGACTATTACCGGCAATTGGCTGAAAGCGCCGAGCGGGCCAAGATCGACGCGATCTTTGTCGCCGATCACGTCGCGATATGGGATTCTGTCGAAAGCGGCGTTGCCCACTACGCCAACGCCCGGCTGGAACCGCTGACAGTGCTGACAGCCCTATCAGCGGTAACCAAGCATATTGGCCTCATCGGCACCGCCTCCACCTCGTATTACGAACCCTATAATCTTGCGCGGACCTTCGCTTCCCTCGACCATATCAGCCAGGGACGCGCCGCCTGGAATGTCGTGACCTCCGCCATGGACGAAGAGGCGCTCAATTTCGGGCGTGACGGCAATATTGAACACGGCTTTCGCTACGCGCGCGCCGGCGAGTTTCTCGATGTCACCACGGCATTGTGGGATTCGTGGGAAGACGAGGCGGTGCTGATCGACAAGGAAACCGGATTTTTCGCCGATCCCGACCGCGTTCATCGCCTCGATCACAACGGGCCGCATTTCAAGGTTCGTGGTCCGCTCAACGTACCTCGCCCCGTGCAGGGTCATCCACTTATCGTGCAAGCAGGCTCTTCGGAGGCCGGCAAGAACCTGGCCACCCGCTATGCGGACGTGCATTTCGCCATCATCCGCAGCAATGAGGAAGGCCTTCGCTACCGTGCCGACATCAACGCCCGCCTGGCAAAGTACGGGCGCTCGCCGGAGAGTTTCAAAATCCTCCCGGGTATCTTGCCCATCGTCGCCTCCTCCGCGGATGAAGCAAGCGAGAAACAGGCCTTCCTTGACACGCTGCTGCTCGACAAGGTCGGCATCGATCTTCTTTCGAGCTGGGCCGGCATCGACCTTTCCGCCTATCCGCCGGACGGACCCTTGCCTGCGCTTCCCAAGGAGGAGACCTTCAACGGTGGACGTACCTCGCTCAACCGGGTGAAGGACTGGGCCAACCAGAACCTCTCCATCCGCCAGATTGCTCGCCGGCTTGCCAATACTGGATCCGTCCCCACCGTCGCCGGTACCCCCAAGGCGATCGCCGACCAGTTGGAGGCGTGGTTCGTGTCGGGTGCCGTCGACGGCTATAACCTGATGTTCCCCTTGCTGCCGGAAGACTGGGTCAGTTTCGCTGAGACCGTCGTACCCGAACTGCAGCGCCGCAGCCTCTTCCGGCAGGACTATGAGCCGGGAACGCTGCGTGACCGCCTCGGCCTCCCCCGCCCCGCCAATCGCTTCGCCCTCGCCCGCCAAACGCATCGCGCCGCGTCCTGACTTCTTTTGCCCGGAGTAATCCAATGAACATATCCGTTGCGCCGCCCTCTGGCCTCCAGCCTCGCGAACTGCACACGCCAAGGCTCGTCAACGTGCTGCACAGCCCCAAGCGTGTCCGGGTGATCTTCAACGGCGAGACGATTGTCGATAGCCGCAACGTCCTTGTCTTGCGCTCCAATCAGTTTCTGCCGGTTTACTACTTCCCAAGATCGGATATCCGGCTGGAACACCTCGTTCCTTCCGAACATCGAAGCCATTACGAACTCGGCGGCGAGGCCGTCTATTGGAACCTCAAAGTATACGGCAAGCGGGCAGCGGACGCGGCATGGTCGTTCCATAGGCCGATCGACCCGGCCCTTGCACCTTTGACCGGCTATATCGCCTTTGCGTGGAATGCCGTAGACCGATGGCTTGAGGAGGACGAAGAAGTCTTCGTCCATGCTCGCGATCCCTATGCCCGCATCGATACGCTGGCCAGCGCCAGCCACCTCCAAATACGGCTCGATGGTGACCTGGTTGCGGACAGCAAACGGTCTGTCTTTGTGTTCGAAACACATTTGCCGACGCGCTACTACATTCCGCGCGAGGACATCCGTCTCGATCGCCTCATCCCGTCGGATACACAGACACGTTGTCCCTACAAGGGGATTGCCTCCTATTGGTCGGCAAAGCTCAAGGGCGGCATCCTTCGACGGGACGTTGCCTGGGAATACCGGGACCCGATTGCCGAAGTCGCGAAGATCAAGGGACTGATCGCCTTCTATCCGGATGGGGTCGACGATATCCATGTTGACGGCAACAGGATCGTCTGACCCGCCAGCCCCTCATCCCCTCTCATATCGCGCCCGGTTCCGTCAGTGCAACGGGGCCGGATCAGCATTCTCAATCCAAGAGGACTCCCATGCCCAAGCGCTCCGATCTCGATCCCGTCCGCAGCCTTTCCGGCGATCTTTGGAATATTGCCGTCGATGAATATAGGGATGGATTCGTCAGCCGCCGCGACCTCATCCGCTATGCCAGCCTAATCGGCCTCACCGCCTTTGCCTCATCACAGAATTTCGGTGTGGTTGGCTCCGCAAGGGCCGCTACCGGCACTTCAGGCGGCACCATCCGCGTCGCGCTCGACCAGCCCACCGCCGCCATCGATCCGGTGACCGTTACTGATCCGGCCAGCATTGGCGTTATCTCTCAGGTCGGCGAATACCTTTTGTTTGACGATTCGCAAAAGGGCCTACGTCCGGCGTTGGCCGTATCATGGGAGGCCGATGAGGCTGCAAAGGTCTGGACCTTCAAGTTGCGCGAGGGCGTCAAATTCCACGATGGCCGCGTCTTGAGCGCCAAGGACGTCGTCGCCACCTTCGAGCGTCTTGTCGATCCCGCCTCGGGCTCGTCGGCGCTGTCGGCCTATAAGGGCCTTCTGTCGAAGGGAGCCATCAAAGCGGTCGACGATCACACCGTCACCTTCGCGCTCGACGTAGCCAACGGCAACTTCCCGTTCTACGTATCGTCCGACGTCGTCAATGCCGTGATCCTGCCGGCCGACTATGCCGGCAATTTCGAGAAGAGCTTTGCGGGCACCGGGCCGTTCAAGCTGGAGGCCTTCCGCCCCAAGCAGGGCGCCAGTTTCCTGCGCAATCCCGATTACTGGGGAGAAAAGGCTCTGCCCGATCGCGTCGAGATTTCCTTCTACAATGACCCGCAGGCCCAGCTTCTCGCTCTGCAGGCCGGCCAGGTCGACGTGATCCCTTACACACCACGTACCGCGCTTACGATCGGCAACAGCCCGGCTTTCAAGATCCTCAGTGTTCAGGCCAGTTCGCACGACCAACTGCATTTCAGGACCGACCAGGCCCCGTTCCAGGACAAGCGCGTTCGCCGTGCCCTGGCATTGACCATCGATCGCGAAGCCATCGTCAAGGGCCTGTTCAGGGGTCGCGGCATTGTCGGCAATGACAGCCCCTTCGCGCCGATATTTCCGTCAACGGATCCTTCAGTGCCGCAGCGCAAGCAGGATATCGCTGAAGCCAAGCGCCTGCTGGCCGAGGCCGGTGTTCCCAACGGCTTTGCCGTCACCCTGACGACGGAGCGGGCCTACGAGATCCCCGATTATGCCGTGCTGATCCAGAACTTCGCCAAGCAGGCGGATATCGCCGTCACCCTCAATGTCGAGCCGCAGGACGCCTATTACGGCGACGCGGTCTTCGGCAAATCCGATTGGCTCGACTCCACCTTCGGCCTGACCGATTACGGACATCGCGGCACGCCGGATATCTTTCTCAACGCAACGTTGAAGAGCAGCGGCACCTGGAACGCGGCTCATTTCAAGAATCCGACTTACGATGCACTACTGGCCGACTATGGTGCTGCGCGCGATCTTAAGGCTCAGCGACTTACAGCTAACAAGATCCAGACCCTGCTGCTCGACGAAACGCCGGTGGTGATCTCCTATTTCTCGCAATATAGCCGCATTACCTCTGCCAAGGTCCAGGGCGTGCGCTTCACCGCCATCTCGCACATCCTGCTCGATCGAGCCTCCTTCGTCTAAAGGCGGCCGGAGGATATGCGATTGGCATTCGGCCGTTTCATATTGGCGCGAGCGGGCCTGCTGGTTTTGACGCTATGGCTCGTGAGCGCCATTGTGTTTGCTGGCGGGCAGGTGCTTCCGGGCGATGTCGGGCGCACTTTGCTCGGCCCGCTGGCTGACGCTCAAGCCGTGGCGGCGATCAATCATCAATATGGCACGGACCGTCCCCTGGTCGTGCAATATTGGGATTGGCTAAGCCATGCTGTGACGGGCGACTTAGGCACCTCTGTGGTCCTGCGCGCGCCGGTCGCACCCTTTGTCGCCGCGGCGCTGAAGAATTCAGCCGCGCTCGCGGCCATGGCACTGATGCTCGTGGTGCCGATAGGTATCGGCACCGGCGTCTGGGCCGGGTTGCGCGCGGGATCGACAACCGACCGGGTGATTATACTGACCAGTGTCTCGGCGGCTATTGTGCCCGATTTCGTCACGGCTCTCGTGCTGATGATGGTCCTGGGGCTATGGCTCGACTGGTTTCCGATCACGGGTGCCGCCCCCGAAGGCTCGGGCTTGCTGGTGAGCGTCTATTATCTCATCCTCCCTGCCCTGCCACTCGTGCTGATTTACAATGGCTATATCGCCCGCATGGCGCGGGCCGGCATGGTGGAAGCTCTCAACGCGGACTACACGCGCACGGCCGTTCTCAAGGGCCTACCTATGCACAAGGTGCTGCTGGGCCATGTGCTGCGCAATGCCCTGATGCCGACGATTGCCGTGATCGCCACTCAGATCGGCTATCTGCTCGGCGGTCTTGTGGTGATCGAATCGCTGTTTCATATCCAGGGCCTTGGCAATCTGGTGCTGAGCGCTGCAAAGGCGCGTGACTTCCCGATGCTCGAGGCTGGAGTGATGACTATGGCCGCAGTCTATGCGATCAGCGCAGCTGCCGGCGACCTGCTGCAGGCCCTGCTCGATCCGCGCCTTCGCCGATCGGGTGCGCTGTGAGCATCGTTCCAGCCCAAGCGGCAACAGGCGAGACGCCCACTCGCCTGGTTCGCACCGCGGCCGAGCGATGGAGCTGGCGCGCCACGCCCAGTCTGATTGTAGGCGGCGTGATCCTGGCGTTTTGGGTCATCTGCGCCCTTGTAGGGCCGTGGGTCGTGCCAATCGATCCCTATGTAGACGACATGCTGAACAGCCTCATCCCACCCGATGCCACCCATTGGTTCGGTACAGACCAACTCGGCCGCGATGTGTTCGCGCGCGTCATCGTCGGTGCGCGCGACATCTTGACCATCGCCCCGCTCGCCACCCTGCTCGGCGTGGGCGTGGGTGCCGCGCTCGGCCTGGTACTTGGTTATGTCGGCGGCATTCTCGATGCCATTGTCGGCCGCCTTCTCGATGCCCTGATGTCGCTACCTCTCATCGTACTGGCGCTGATGACATTAGTGGCCGTTGGCTCGTCCAATCTTGCGGTCATCGTGGTGATTGGCCTTGTCTACGCACCCTTGGTGGCACGCACGGTGCGGACCGCCGTGCGGGCGCAGCGCGAGCGCGACTATGTCGCTGCCGCACGGCTTGGGGGCGCGGGGGCACTCTCGATAATGCTGCTCGAAATCCTGCCCAATGTGCGCCAGCCCATTCTTATTGAGAGTATCGTGCGTCTCGGTTATGCCTTCTTCACGGTCGCCACCCTGAGCTTCCTTGGCCTCGGTATCCAGCCCCCTTCGGCCGATTGGGGGCTCGCGATAGCCGATGGCTATGGCTTCCTGACCGGCGGCTTTTGGTGGGTGGTCACCTTCAACGCCGGCGCCATCATCTCGCTGGTGATAGCCACCAATCTGGTTGCCGATGGGTTGGGCACCTTCGAAGCCTGAGGGGCTAACGGGGTAGATGTCGGAATTAAAGATTATTGTGGTGCTTTGAGTGTAGCCCAAGTGCCCTTGCAAGTGCACGAATGCCAAACCAAACCTGGGTTTAGGCCGCAATAGCCCCCACTCAGCCAGGGCAACGAAGCGTCCGTGCTTGTAGATTTTCCGCGTGGCGCAGATAAATGACGGTTTGCTCTGAAGCCGCCAAAGTCGCGCCTCGCGGTCCGGCGTTCGACAGGCTTTTGGCCCTGGTCGAGCCTTTGGGTTCGACCTCTATAGCGGATCCCTATGTTCAAAGATCCGACAGCCGCCAGTGTATCACATTTTCACGTTATTCTGAACGAGGAGTTATCAAGTGCCTTTATCGGGCGAGGCGCTGGCGCAAGGGTGCAAATCAACACGGGATTTGCGCTCGACTATAGCCCCGTCATGGAACTTGAAAGACCACGCAAAAGCGGTGCTTTTGTCCGATCTTAGATCGGAAAAGATCTGGTTCAAAAGCTTAGCCCGAGAGGCCGAATTGCGCGAAAGTTGGGTTTATGAACAAAGCGGGCAGTGAGCTTCAGCGGCCCTTGCGTCGATGGTTCGTCAGCCATTCTCGCAGGGCATAATTAACCCCAGACTGCCAGCCTCGGCCAGCCGCCTTGAATTGGCGCAAAATGTCGATATCGAACTGAATGGTCGTTGGGACTTTCGGGACGCTGGGTTTTGATCTGGTTTGCTGGAATCTCGATGGGGCAACCTTCGTCTGCCTCTCATGAAACCAAAGATCCCGAGCATTGCCAGGATCAGACCAATGGGGATCGTCGCGCTTGTTAGCGGGCATTGGCTACCTCGCTGTGTTCAGGGCCAGCCTCAGCCTTTATAATACCAATATTCTCGAAATGGTACGAGCCCGAGCGTCGCGAGGGCAATTGGCGCCGCGCCCAGGTCGTCCGTTGCTGAAATCCGGGTCGCTGGCAGCACGCGGCTGATTTGTACAGCGAAACGGGATTGCTTTGAATCGGGTCAAATAGTTTCGGTCCGGCAATAGGTTAAGGCACCAACGCCGCCTGCACCGTGTGATTTGCCTTAACCGAAGCGTCAGTGGTCAGGTCGATCTTGGCAAGGAGCTCGGATCTGTCGGACCATTAATCGCGGTCAGCCCGATCGTTGGAGGGGCGCCCATCCCGCCATTGGCCGCAAGCAAGTGATTTCGGCAAAATCAGGTATTCAAAAATCGTGCTCAACCTGCGAGTGTGGTACTAGGCGCGGATCGATCGGGCTGGGAGAGCTTAAGCAAAAAAAAGGGGAGTAATCGTGGTGATGGAACCAAATCCAAATACGACGATCGCCGCCGAAATCGTCGCGGCCTACGTCTCTAATAATTCAATCGCTGTCGCTGATCTGCCGGCGTTGATCGGAGACGTTCATTCTGCTTTGCAGCGCATCGCAAACGGGCAAACCAACCCAAGGCCGGTCGCTGCGAAACTGGTGCCCGCGGTTCCGATCAAGAAGTCGGTGACGCCAGACTTCATCATCAGCCTGGAGGACGGCAAAAAATTCAGATCTCTGAAAAGACATCTGAGAACCACGTTCGGCATGACCCCGGACGACTACAGGGCCAAGTGGGGCCTTCCTGACGATTATCCGATGGTGGCCCCAAACTATGCAGCCAAGCGCTCCGCCATGGCAAAGGCAAGCGGCCTGGGTCAAGCAGGAAGGCTAGCGGCCCGAAAGAAGCGCCGCTCGTAGAGGTCGGCTTTCGCACTGACGCTGATCACTGCTCCCAGGCCTTCGGGTCCCAGGCCTTCGGGCTTGGGAGTGCTTCGTTATTAAACTTCACATTGCACGACGTACAATATAACCACTCTAATACCTCTCCAACCTATTGAGATAAATCGTTTCACGCGTTATTTGTAAACGTGTAAGTCGGTAGCGCCGCTATCAATTTACGGACGTTCCAGCAGCCAAGCGCCGTGGTTACTTTGGTACACCGCAGCCAGCGCCGCTCTTGCGATCCGCGATGGATATAGCAGCCAGAACAAATTAGGGGCGAGAGGTCATCGGACCTTTCGCCTTTTTGTTTGTGCCAATACCGGAACTCATCACACAAAATAAAAGGGCCATCCCCTAGGAGGACAGCCCTTCCGGCACACGTGGTAAGTCGGTAGCTCCCGCACGCACCTGTAAACTCTTGCTCCAGCAATCTAATAATATAAATTTGATTCTCCGCATATCGCTTTTTGATGTAAGTGGAACAAATATTACATGACCTCAGCGGTTGAATTGATTCACGTCGAGCTTTGACAAAGTGATTGCAGTTCCCGTGAGCAACGTCGTTCATTGATGTGCGCTCAACAAAGATCGAGCAGGCATTGTCATGTCTTCATTTTATTTCGCGAGCCGACGCTGACGCCTCCTCGTGAGCAGCCGGCATGCGGGCACTGCCGCGAAGAACGCTTCCCATAGCACATCCTCTTTCTGACCACTCAGGATCGATGATGCAGCATCACAGTCTGGGACTAAACACCTGTTAGGGCATCACCTTACGAAAGCCAAACCAGCCGCCATCGGCATCAAAAGCCACATCATAGTCGCGCAGCAGATACCGTCCGGTATTGACGAAAGCCGGCGTGCCCCCTCGGGTGATCAGGACGACGCTGGGGGCAGTTTCATTAGCGTTGTCGCCCACCGTGAAACGGTATTGAGACACTGGGTTGTCCGCGTCGGGGAAAGAGACGGTGACCTCGACACCGGACGCCAGACCGGTGGAGATAGCGCCCTTCCGGCTAGGGTTTGGCACCAGCTGTGTGGGCAGTTGCGAGGGATCTGAGACGGTCAGGTACATCTGGGCAATGCCGGTATCGATCAGCACCGGGCCGGATTGGTTGAGCTGACCGTTGACCGATACCGCCATGCTGGCCTGTGGCCAATCGCGCGCGTCGTCGGATGCGGGCTTGCCTGTCTTGTCGAGACTGCGTCCATAAAGCTTCACCCAGGCAAAGTCATGGCTGTTGGTCGCGCTCAACCCCACATGCACACCACTTGGCGTGACGATATAGCCCGCGCGGTAGGAGCCCGGCCGGATGGATGTGCCATCGATTGTGGTCAGGTTTAGCAGTGGGTTCTTGTCCGGCGTACCCTGGGGCTGGCCGTCATGCTCGCGCCCGAAGCCCACGCCCATGTAGGCGATGCCGGTGGGCATGGTCACCGTCTTTTGCGCCTGCGCACAGGTGGGCTGGTTAGCCTTTTCACTCCAGTCGGGACAGGTGTACTGGGTCTCTACAGCCAGCACCGGCACCTTGGCGGTAGCCAGCGGGTTGCCCGAGGCGTCCTGGAAAACCAAATCGCGCGGAATCCAGTGACCGACCCACAACAACTTGCTGCTGGACAGGTATTCCCAGCCCTGGGGATAGCCGGTAGCCGAATAGCCCGGCAGATCGGTCGCAGAGATGACCACTCCGGTCGTTCCGGTGTCCATCGTCATGGTGAACTCACGCGAGACGCCCCCACCCGGTGCCTGGACAAGGAAGGACAGTTTGGGTGGATCGGTGAACGCGTTTGGTCCCTTGCCGGCATTGACGTAGGGCACGAAGCGCGCCGCCTTGTAGGCGTGCAGGTCCGGCCCCGACTGAGCTGAAGCCCTAGCAGCCAGACCTAGCGCCAGGCCGGCGGCTAGGGTGATGGAAACGACGAGGGGCAGCGTGCGCATCGGGATTGCTCCTTCGACCGTTGGCTGAGGGTTTGGGCATCACGTTATGTGAATTTAACCGGGCGCGGGAAACGGTCCGGTCGCGGTCCACACGACGCAAGCACCCGATGGGCGGAAATCCCAGAGCGGCCGCCATGGACACTCCAGGATCATCGTCAAGTGATTGAAATCTGCTAACTCAGCCAAACGTCTTTCGAAGCGTTGCAACTGAAACGGGGGCCAGCTGAGATTTTTAGCGGTGCCTGGTATCGGGAAATTCAAAATAACCGTCTGGACGTATTGGAGCTGCAGGACGTGCCCAAGCTCATGTCTGATTTTCTCAATCCACAAGGTTGCGAAAACCAAGGCGGTATCGGCGTTTGTTACCAGGAAGGGCATATTCTCGATGCCTCCTGCGCCAAATTTCACTGGAACCGCCCCTGATGTCACATCGATGCTGTCTACCGTGGCGATGTTGAGCACCACCATGCTCTCGATGTACTGGTGGCTAATGGCATGCTGAAGCAGCCGTATGGGATCGTTTATCACATTCTGCATGGCAATGGTGTCGATCGATGCAGGCAGAGGGACCGCCGGATTGTCGCCGGAGGGAGTTCTGAAGTTGACGGCAGCAGAAGTGGTGTCGGCAAGATTGTAGGCTGGAAAGCCATCCTGCGTGCCCCCCACGGGCATTGGTGAGCCAACCCCAAAAGGAGCCGTATTGACGGGAGTGATGTTAAAAGTCCCAGTCGTGAGTGCAGGGACAGGAATTGCCGAGCCTTGTGCCAAAAGTGCATTTCCGAGAGGAATGGTAGCCATCCTCGCAACGATTTGCGTTCCGGCAGCCGGTGTCTGTGGAGGGGGGGTTGTCGCAGGTTGAGTTACCCAAATTCCAGGCTCGATGTGGAGCGCGCCACCGGTTACGGTATCACTGATCTTTTGCAGATATGTCAGACCGAATAACTCGATATCGTCCTGCGCAAAGCCACAGTTGGGGATTGATGACGAAATCGGATCGATCTTTAAGGTTTCCTGTATTTGATTGAGTTCAAGAAAGAGGGGACCGCCTCCTTGCTTTTCCGGCCTGGCGATAGGTTGAACCCCCGGTCCTCCCAGGTGCCTGTAAGGTCTCCAAGCAGGCCTAGTTGCTTTGAAAATGCTTGGCGCTCGGGGCTCAGTCGGATTGAAGGAATTCTGGACGGCAAGGCTGTATCAGTCATCACTTATTCCTTGGGTTTGAGTGAGGCTTACGCTGTTACCTCCCCCCAGAGATAATTGCCCAAATGAAAACAAAGCGCGGAGATGAGCCAATATCTCTGCAACCACGGATTGTTTAAACAATCAAACAAACCAATATGTATTGATATTAATTGCAGAAGAGCCAAAATTTGTTGTGCCTGGCCTAATCAATTAGCCGAATACAGTAGGATTTCGCTGGTGTGTAGTGCGATTATTTGAACCAAACATGTATTGCGTGAAACCACCGTGATACCGTCGAGCGTTTGCTCTGGAGTTGACACAAGCACGCAAGAGCACGCGCTGATCGGGCCTTGGCTCTTGGGTAACCAACATGTTCAACCAAAGGCCCAGGACGCCAAACGCGAAAAGCCAGGCACTGCGTAGGAGATCAGTTGCCCCATCACGTGTGATATGTTACCGCTTATGCATTACCTATATTCGGCCTGTTCTGGCCGATTGCGGCGAGGAGCGGTCATGAAAATTGCGGCGATGGATGTCTTTGGATATGGCCTGACTTACGCGCATGGCGAATATGTCATGTCGAAGGGCCGTGCGGCTCTCAGTCAGGATTCAACGCTCGTAAGAGTGCGCACCGACGACGGGCTGGAAGGCTGGGGCGAGACATGCACGCTTGGTGGAACTTACTTGCCTGCTTTTGCCGAAGGAACCCGTGAGGCCCTTCGCGTCCTGGCCCCCCACCTGATGGGTCTGGATCCATTGAACATCGCCAAAGTCCACCAAGTCATGGATATGCTGCTGCTCGGGCAGAACAGTGCAAAAAGCGCGATCGATATCGCTTGCTGGGATATTCTGGGAAAAGTTGCCAATCTTCCGATTTCGACGCTTCTTGGCGGAGCGACACAACCCGATTTTCCGCTTTATGAGGCTGTTCCTCTTTCCTCGCCAGAACAAATGGCGGAGTTCGTCAGATTGCGCGGCAAGGCTGGCATCAACCGGTTTCAGGTTAAAGTGGGCAACGATCCTTACGAGGATGCTCAAAGGACGCGTAGTGTCGTTGAGGCTTGTCCAAATGATGCCGTCATCATCGCTGACTCCAACGGGGGATGGAATGTTCAAGCTGGCATCATCGCCGTCCGGCGGATGTCGGGGCTGAACATCTACATTGAACAGCCATGCCGGGAGACAGCCGATTGCGCTATCGTTCAAAGAATGAGCGACCTGCCACTTGTCATGGATGAATCCGTGGTCAACAGCGGCGAACTCTTTCGCGCCAAATACGAAGCTGGCGCGGGCTCTGTGAACATCAAGCTCGCGCGCACCGGCGGCATTACCGGCGCCTCGCGGATGCGCGCGTTGGCACAAGATCTTGGTATGACCATCTGCATTGAGGACGTTTGGGGGGGCGATGTCACCTCTGCGGCAGTGGCACATGTTGCGGCAAGTACTGCACCGGATGCCCTTCTGCACGCGTCGTTCTTCAACGACTGGACCAAAGAGCATGTCGCCAACTATGAGCCGCGATCGTCAAGGGGACGGGGGCAAGCGCCGACGGGGCCGGGGCTTGGCATAAGCGTTGACGCAAAGGCACTGGGCGCGCCACTTTTCGAGGTCGCCTAAGATGATCGATTCAGTTTCTGGCTGGCCAGCCTCTGTTGGCGAATGGCTTAAAAAGGCGGATCGGCAGACTATTCTGGCAGTCGATTCCCATACAGGGGGAAATCCGACCCGGATTGTCATGTCAGGCATTGAGCTGCCATCAGGCACCCGGACCGTCGATACGGCACGCGCGTGGCTGCGTGATCAAGCCGACCATTGGCGCAGACGGCTGGTTCACGAGCCGCGGGGGGGCGGCCTGACCTGTGCGGTCCTGCCGATCGCGACGAAGGAGGATGGCTGCGACATTGGAGCGGTTATCCTCGAACCGGGATCTTACCCGCCGATGTGCGGCCATTGCATGATCGGCTTTGCTTGCGTGATCGTCGAACTCGACCTTCTCCCCAATCTTTGGACAAAGAATGATAGCGAGGCCAACTTCCGGATCCGCACACCGGCAGGCCCTGTCGGAGTAACCGCCCATAGGGAAAACGGGCACTTGACCACCATCACCTTGACGAATGTTGCGTCCTATGTGGTCGAGCGTGGAGAGACGACAGTCGCTGGGAAAACCATACCTGTCGAACTGCTCTACGGTGGTGATTACTATATTACGGTCGATGCCGATGCGATTGGCCTTTCCCTCGATCGGGATAACGCAACCGAGATCGTCCATTTCGCCCGACAGCTAAGAACCGCTTATACCAAGGACGGGGTCCGTGACCCCGTCACAGGTGGCCTTCTCGATGTTTATCAGGTCATGTTTTTCCGCAGGCTTTCCGACCAGGATGGCAAACGTGCGAAAATTGTCGTGGTCGCGCCCCCTGGCGTCATCGATCGTTCGCCTTGCGGCACCGGTTCGAGCGCCCTTTTTGCAAAATTCGTCACTGATGGCGAGATTGCACCCGACGCTATCCTGACGACGCAAAGCATAATTGGCTCAACCTTCACTGTGGCGGCGCGAGATTTGAGCGATCACGGCGGTCGGCGGGCGGTCACGCCTCTCCTGACAGGTCGCGCGTACATCAATGGTTTTCTCACAATTGCAGCCGACAGCAACGACCGTCTCGCCGACGGTTTTGCTCCCCTTTGACCCAACCAAGATAATGACGGAGACCAACATGACCCTGAGCGGTGTGTTATCAGCTATTGTGACGCCCTTTACGCCCGATGGCGAAGAGGTTGACGAGGCTGCGCTGCGTGCGCTTGTCGACCAGAATATCGACGATGGTGTGGATGGCTTCGTTCCAGCCGGGGGCACAGGAGAGTTTTCCGTGCTGTCGCATCAAGAGCGTCTGCGGCTCGTCGAGATCGTTGTCGAGCAGACGTCCGGGCGTGCGGGGGTCCTGGCGCACACTGGTGCGACATCCACGCGCGAGGCGGTTGCATTGTCAAAACATGCTCAACGCATCGGCGCGACGGCCATCATGCTCGCTACGCCCTATTATGAGCTGATTGGTTTTGAAGAAGCTTTTGCCTATTATGCTGCTGTGGCAGACGCGACAGATCTTCCGATCTGCGCCTATAATTTCCCGCCCTCGACCGGCCTCCACCTCGATGTCGATTTTCTCGTGCGCCTTGCCGAAAAGATCCCACAGGTCAAATTCGTCAAGGATTCCTCCGCCAATATTGCCCAGATGAACACGCTGCTCTCAGATTATTCGGACAAGATCACGTACTTCAATGGCGAGGACGTCCTTATCCTGCCAGCGCTCATGCTTAGAGCGCCAGGCATGGTCATGGGCATTGCGAACTTTCTGACGCCAGCGCTTTCGAAGATGCATAAAGCCAGCCAGGCAGGCGACGACGCGGCAGCCGTCGCAATGTGGCGGAAGATCAACCCGGTTATCCGTATCCTCGGCACCGGTTCATACAACAGTGGCGTAAAGACCGCCTGCGAAATTCTCGGCCTTCGGGTCGGTCCTACGCGCGCACCTGTAAGCCCCTATACGCCCCAGCGCTATGAGCAGCTAAAGACGGCGCTCAAGACACTCGATCCACAACTGGTGACGGGCGCAGCAAGGGTGCGATAGACCGGACATGTCACTCAAGATGGCGCCTTTGTAACGGCGTCATACTTGGCTCGTCAAAGCGGCGCGATCAGATCTCACCGGCAGGCGTTCGCACTATCAGGGGCGTTAGCCTGCCCAATCCCCGACATGGTGACCAAGGTGTGAGGTCATCAGTTTTGTCGTTTTTTCCGCATCACCTGCGATGATAGCATCGAGGATGGGCTGATGCTCCTCGGCAGATTTGACCAAATCGCCTCTTTCCGACAGAGCTTTAAGACCGTACTGGCGAGCCTGGTCCCTGAGATTTTCGACAATTGCTGTCAGTTGTTCGTTTTCGAGGATACCGAGTAGACCAATGTGAAAGTTTCGGTCTGCTTCCAGATAGCCGACGATATCGCGCGATTTTGCCGCCTTGACTATACTGGACGCTGTTGCCGTGAACTCTTTCTTTCGCGCGGCCACTTTGTCATTCAAGCTGGCTAGGCGTGCCATCGCCGGGACTTCCAACATGATCCTGATATCATAGTTGTTGCGACGTTCCTTGGCGCTCAGCGGAACTACACGAAATCCGCGATTTCGGACCGCTTCCATAAGACCCTGATTGACCAAGGTCAGCATGGCTTCCCGAACGGGGCTGTTCGACACGCCCAGCTCTGTTGCAAGAGCAGCTGCCGAATAGATCTGACCCGGAGCAAGATCACCCGAAACGAGACGCAACTTCAACACCGCCAATGCCTGGTCACGCAGATTGGTCTGCTGCAGGTGATCCATCTGGTTCCTTTGCCTTTCGCGCCCACAAAGGCTATCGATAACATGCGATATATGATCTGATTCTGGCATCAAATGCCTGGCGATTCAACACCGCAGCATCGCTCATGAACAGGCAAGCTGCAGTGTATGCGGGGCAGAAGATACAAATTCAGACCATCCCATCTTCATAGGGTTGGTTAATCCGCAATCAGGGCCTGCGCGCCTTCCGCGGCCGAGCGATATAAAGCGTCGGACACTTGAAGTGCACGGAGCATCTGCGGCTCGTCGACTTCGCCGGCATGATCGGCCGCTATCAATGAATCGGTGATTTTCTGCAATTGTATACGCTGACCGGTCGTCGGATATGCCCTAGGATCAACCGGGTCAGCAAAGGAAAACTCGCCATGATAGTCTATTGAATCATCATCATGCTGCGAAGTGCGAAAGATGATCTGGTCATGTTCGCCATTGAAGATGATGCTGCCTTCCGTCCCGGAAATCGTGACCATATGGCGCAAGCCCGGATAAGCGGCGGTCGAGGATGACAAGGTTCCAAGAGCGCCGTTCGCGAACTTGAAAACGGCGACTGCCGTATCCTCGGTCTCGATCGCGTGCAGGGCAGTGTCCGTATACGCAAATACCGACGCTATCGGGCCTGTGAGATACTGCACAAGATCGATAAGATGCGTGGATTGCGTGATTATACACCCGCCCCCTTCGAGGTCCTTTGTTCCACGCCAATAGTCCTTTTGGTAATATTCAGGTTTGCGGAACTCGTTGTCGACAATGTTGACGAGGACAATCTTTCCAAGCCTTCCCGCGGCGATATCTTCTTTCGCCTTGCGGGCCGCTTGTGAATACCGGCGCTGGTAGATCACGAAAAGACGCGTTCCTGCTCTCTTGCATGCAGAGATGATGGCTTGCGCGCGCTCGGTAGTGATTTCAAGCGGCTTTTCGACAATCACGTGCTTTCCCGCAGCGCAAACAGCCAAGGCATAGTCGCGGTGGAGGCCGTTGGGCGTGGCAACGATCACGGCGTCTATGCAGGTATCGGCTAGAAACCGGTCAAGATCGCTATAAGCTTTTGGAACGTCAAAGGCCGAGCGAAATCGCTCCGCCTTGCCATTGTCACGGGCAAACACCGCCTCCAGTCGAGCACCGTCCACTCTGGCAAGTTCGCGCGCATGTGTCTCAGCCGCCACGCCGGCACCGATGATCCCGAAGCGGATCTGGCTTTGGTCCGTCATACCAGCCTCTCCGCAATCTCGCTTTGCCGCGCGCCAGCAGATACAGGCTTTGCCTCCTTGCTCATAAGGCGGACGCGAGCGCGCCGAGCAGCTTCATGCGCCGAACCTGTGGCGATTTCCATATTGCCAATTTCCGCAAAATAGTCGCCAGCAAAATGAATATCGATGTCGGCCCGCTTACAATAGGCCAGCATCGGATCAAAGTTGAATCCTGCTGGGCGGTACGTATTTCCGGGCGTCCATCGTTGGACGACCGTTTCTTTGACATGCCCCCTCAGCTCGGGAAACATCTTGTAGACATCCGCCAGATACCTATCCCGGATTTCCTCATCACTCACCTTCATCAACTCTGCTGCCGGCTTCCCGCCAGCGTAGACCATAAGGCTACCTCCCGGCTTACGTGGGCCGGTGCGCAGCGGATTTGCATGATTGAAGAACATGTCGAAGCATGCGTCCGGTGTGGTGATGGCATAAATGTCGTCATAGGGCATCGGCCCCGTCTCGTCCGTAATGATCCCCATCGTGGGGAATGGACCGTATTGTACATTCTGCAGTGTTCTAGAGACATCGTCGGGGATATCACGCACGATGCTTGCTGCCTGGAAGGCCGGGACGGCTACAATGACCTGCGATGCTGTGACAGTTATTTCCCGGCCGTCGGTCTCATAGGTCACACGAACGCGTTCGCCGGCCTTTGCGACCTGCTTGACCGTCGCATTGTAGCCCACTCGATCGCCGAGGAGTTCCTCCATGGTCTCGCCGAAGCGGCCAGAACCACCATTTAGGTTGAGTGCCATTGAGTCACCTTTGCCGCTCCAAACGGCGCCGAACAACGATACGCCGACACCCGCGTTCTGGTCCTCCATCTCGGCTGCGGCACGGCGGGCGGCGGACTGGAAAAGAGCCTCCACACGTTCGGGCGGCCGCCCGATAAACTGGCGAAACGAAACATCCGCCATATAGCGGGCAACACGGGCGCGCCTGTCCTGGTTCGACTCGCCCAAGACAGGTTGCATTTCCCTTTGCCAGCCACGCACGGCTTTGAGGACACGAAGGCCTATCGAAGCCAGAGAAATGCGCTCGCGCAAAGACATGCGCATAGTCAAAGGAAGAGCAGATACGGCTTTGGGCGCGTAAACCCTACCCCCCCACCAAATTGCAAATTTGTTGCCCGGGATTTGGATCACGTCGAGACCGATGGAATGCATGATATTGCGCATGTGGGATCCAGCCGCCGGGAAAAGGTGGCCACCCAGGTTCAGCCAGTAGTCCCCGCGCGCTATCGAATAGAGACGCCCTCCTAGACGACGCGTCTTTTCCAGCACTAAAATTTTGCGGTCCCGAAGCTCCCATGCTGCTGCCAACCCAGCCGGACCACCTCCGATTACGACGACGTCATAGTCTGTATTGTTCATGATCGTTTTCTAACCTCAACCTGGCTGGATTGTATCGCAAGGGATCGCGACGGGTCGGCTCGCGGAGTTTGACCGACTTTGCGATGCATCGGTCATTGCGGCCCATTCATGTGATTTGACGCCTTGTCTAAGCGGTCGATAAGCGATAATATATTACCTGTAAGCCACTATTGTCAACGCGCTCGCGCCGCTCGGTTGGGGGCTCCGACACATGAAAAACAGAGGGAACATGGGAATGAAGTTAGACAAACGAAATACGCTTCGATTTATCTTCTCGGCAGGCGTCTGCGCCACGATGATCGCCATGATGCCCACGGCGAAGGCCCAGCAGACAGTCGCAAAGGTAGACGCAGTAGCTGCCTTGTTGCCCAAATCTGTTCAGGACGCAGGCGTTCTGCGGATTGCCATTCCCGATGTCGGCAAGCCGCTCGCTTTCAAAGATGGTGACGAACTCAAGGGCATGGATCCAGATCTTGCCAAGGCCGTGGCGGGCGTGCTGGGCCTCAAGGCCGAACTGAGCCTCATTCCATTCGCGGCGGCATTGACCGGGATGCAGGCCAATAAATATGACATCTCCTATGGTGAGTTCTACGTGACCGTCGAGCGCCTAAAGGTCGCTGATTTCGTTACGAACTGGCAGGACTACAGCTCTTTCCTCGTTTCGAACTCCAAAGACTACAAGCCGACGGTTCTAACCGACATTTGCGGTCACATTGTCGGTGCGATGGCAGGATCGGCCGAATTGGAGACGCTGAATAAGGCGGCGAAGTCCTGCACGAATGCGCCGACCGTCAGTGCCTTTCCATCTGTCAGTAACGCGATCCTGGCTCTAAACAGCGCGCGTGTGGATGGCGTACTGATCAATCGGGGCGGCGCCCAGGAGGCGATCAACCTCGATAAAACCCTAAATGCCAGTGGTGAAATCGGTGGCGGTCCGACCGCAACGGCTGTGGCCCGAACCGAGAACTCGGAAAAGATGCTGCAGGCGATCAAGGCCGCCTATGATCAGCTGATCAAGAGCGGCGAGTACGGGAAAATCCTTGAGAAGAATGACACTGTCTATGGCGCGGCCAAACAGGCAGTGATCTACACGCAAGGCTCCACGCCTCCCAAATATGGCTTCTGATCGTCCGCTCCTTTGCCTTTTTGAAAAAGACCCATCCTCAAGCCCGGGGATGGGTCCTGCATTTTGCCGCTACGCCACCTACTCAAGCATTTTATATCGGTGATGAATTTTCATGTATTCAATGAACATGTGAATCTGAGTAGCGGTTTCCTCACGGCTCCAGCCAAGGCTATCGCCTATTGTCTTCGCGGCGAGTTTTAATGTTGGCCTGGTCAAACCAGCTGTCCAAGCGATTCCCGTGCGCGAAAACAAAACCCCTACAAGATCCCGAGCATGCTCGTGATCAATGCAGAAACTGAGATCCGCGAGGGTTGTGGGATAACCAGGCTGGAGCAGCGGGGATGCTCGGGCTGGGAACTGCCTTGGAAGCCAGGCAAACGCATTGGAGGGGCGTGAGGGAGGGATTTTTGCCGCAACGGCAGCTGCAATGCGGCGCGCAGTCGATCGATGATGGACAATGATGCCCCAGCTTAGCGTCATCATACCCTCCAGTCCTTCATCTGCCAGGTCATGGAGGACGTTGAACGGCAAGCGCTTGCCTTTGGGTAGGCCGGGAGCTGCTGTAATGGGGCGCAGACCAGCCCAGGCCAAGACAATATCATCTTCGCCAACCCCGATGCCCGGTAGCAGCCGGTTGATCTCCTGGACCAGGAAGCGGACGTCTTCATCTTCGGGGCGCAATTCCTCCGGGCCGCGCGTAAAAAGCGTTTCGGTAGGGCCAATGTAGTGCAGATCGCCCCAGGGAAGGCAGGTAATCGGCTCTCCGATGCTATTGTGTCCCGCAACTCCCGCCCCGCGATATTTGTCCGCAAGCCGGACCAGAACATAGACGCCCTTCACGCAAACGATCTTCTTTTCAATAGTACCCGCACCCCCGACACGGCCAATAACCTCGTCTACCCATACGCCGGCCAGATCGAGGACCAGTCGTGCTTGCGCCGTTATCTTTTGTCCATCATCAGGTACGTTCGTCAGCTCAGCCTGCCACACGTTGTCGGCCCGCCGAACCAGGCTCCCCACGTTCGTGTAGTTCCGGATGAAGGCGCCCATCTCCTCAGCATCGAGTGCGGCGTCGATCGCGATACGTTCCGGCCATTCGAACCGCTGGTCAACGAAGGATACGACTGAACCGAGAGCCTCGCGGTTCGCAAACATCTCAGCAAGGGCGTGCGGGGCCCCCCCAGGCCTCTTCCAACGTCGATAACAGAACGCGTTTCTCCCTCCACAAAAGCATCTGATAAGCCAAGCCCCCAGGTCGACCTGCCATCCCGAATATCCCCCACCTCGGTAAATGGGAACGGCAACGTGCATGGGGCGTAGGCGCGGCCCGAGCGCTCCCAGCAATTCGGCGTAATCGAGCGCCGTTCGACGAGCCATCCCGATCCGTTCGATAAGCTCCTCAGGCCGCCTTAGATATTCCCAGACAGAGGATCGCGGGGCCAGAAGCTGGAGCCCACAGTGGAGGACACGGCCTGAGCGGGCGGTGGAACGCCCGCCGAAATCTCCTTTGTCTACCAAGAGGACATCGTAGCCGTCGGCGGCGAGCTGGCGAGCCGTCGCACAGCCATTGATCCCGGCGCCGATGATCAATATGTCGAACAGGCGCGAGCTGAGGTCCGAGAGAGGCTTTCGCATTCCTTCGTCTTTTTCCTGCATTCTCAAAATGCCGGGGTGTGGCTACCAAGCTTACGCGAACAACTTTTCCAGGTGCGCATTGAGGAACAGGCTGGTTGGATCCATCTGACGCCTGACAGCCTGGAATTTCTCGAAGTCTGGATAGAGGGCGCGGACTCTTTGAGCGTTGAGAAAATGCAGTTTGCCCCAATGCGGACGGGCGTCGAACGGCTGAAGTGCGCGGTCAACCGCGCGCAGAAACGGCAAATAGTCTCGGCCGATTTCACCGGAGACCGATATGGACGTACTGTCGCGGCCATTCTGGGCAGAAAGATAGCCTTGATCTGCCTTTTGCCAGCGGACTTGTAACGGCGAAACCTCATTAGGAAAGTTCTTGAGCATCAACCCGCGCATCATTTCGACAACTTCGCGGGCGTCCTTTGCTGCAACCATATATTCGAGTTCGTGAAACTCAGCGATTGTCGTACCATCGGGATAAATTCGGTATGCGCGATCCATGCGCCTGTTCGGCTTGCCGACCGGGACCTCCGCCATAGATGCTGGAACTTCCCGTAGGAGCTTGACGAAACAGGAATCGGCGGGCACGTCTCCAAGCTTGTACATGTAGGCCGATCGAGCCGCCGGCATCCACCAGAAAGAGAAATGCCGGTACTCGGTGAGAAAATAATCCCACTGGCGCAGCACTTCCTTCATCGGCAATATGACGTTCTCCTCCTTAAGCCCGTAGGCCGGGACGAGCTTCAGGCCCACTCTTAGCACCGGCCCCAGAAGGCCGATCGAGACCTGTGCCGCCCGCAGAAGCTCTGGTTTGGTTTCGTCGATATCAACTATGTCTCCCCTGCCATCGATTACCCGTAGGCTGGTGAGCGCCGAGGACAACGACCCGAACCCGACCCCTGACCCCTTTGTGCCGGTCGCGACCGCGCCCGCGATGGACTGCACATCGATATCGCCCTGATTGGCCAGGGAGAGCCCCGCGTCCCATAAAGGTTCGCCCAGGGCAGCAATCCTCGATCCGCCCCATACAACGGCCCGGTGTGAGTTCGGGTGGGTAGATATGACGCCGCTCAGATTCGAAAAGTCGAAAAGCGAACCCGATGTCTCCACGATCGGCGTGAATGAGTGGCCTCCTCCGGCAACGCGGACCCGCTTTCCGGCTTTGATCGAGGCGCAAACACGCTCGATGGCCTCTTCTTCGGTAGCGGGCTTAACCATGCCGTCTGGTTGGAACGACTGGTTACCTCCCCAGTTTGTCCATCGCGAGTTTTCCATCGATTGCTTCCCTGCATAGACGCAGCGGGCCCAGATCGCTTGACTCCGCGCGGTCAAATTGTCAGTATGTAAACGGCTACCGGTTATCGATTACAGTATGTCGCACGTGATTGCCAGTGCCTATCCTGAGCAAGCATGAAATCCAGGGGAACAAGAGTGGCTCACGCACCTGATTGGCAGCGCTTCCGGGAATTCGAAAGAATGCCGGTCGTCCCGCTCAAGCATTACGGTCGCTGGGTGGCGGCAGCGCTGCTTGTCATCGTCCTGCTTGGGCTGCTGGCATCAATGGTGACAAATTCGCGCTTCAAATGGGACATCGTCGCCCGGTTTCTTGTCGATAGCGCCATTCTCCAGGGTCTGCTCATGACCATCTGGCTGACGGTTGCCGCCATGATGATCGGTATCGTTCTTGGAACTGCAGTCGCCTTGATGCGCATTTCAGACAATCGTGTGCTCGGAACTGCGGCATCGGGTTATCTTTGGCTCTTTCGGGGAACACCGCTGCTGGTGCAATTGATCTTTTGGTACAATTTGTCAGCTCTCTACCCTCAAATCACGATCGGCTTTCCATTCGGGCCCAATCTCGGCAGTTTTGATGCCAACCGTTACATAACCGTCTACGCAGCAGCACTTCTCGGTCTCGGCCTTAACGAAGGGGCTTACATGTCCGAAATCGTGCGGTCGGGATTGAATTCGGTTCATCCTGGACAGCGCGAAGCGGCCCAGGCTCTGGGCATGTCGAGTTTTCGCGTGATGACACGCATCGTTCTGCCCCAGGCAATGAGGGTGATCATCCCACCGACAGGAAACCAGCTAATCGGTATGCTGAAGACGACATCGCTCGTCAGCGTCATCGCCATGCAGGAACTGCTTTATTCGGCACAGCTTATCTACACGGCAAACTTCCAGACGATCCCGCTGCTGATCGTCGCCTCGATCTGGTACTTGGTTCTGACCAGTGTTTTATCTGTCGGCCAATATTTCCTCGAGCGGCATTTCGGCAAGAGCGATCGCCGGCTCAAGACCACTGCTGCCGCCACCGACCCAACCAATGCCAACGTCACCGATGCTTTCGACATCGGCGAAGGACGATGACCATATGAAATCCGACACTGAATTCGCAGTCGTCGCGTGCGGCGTGGAAAAGTCTTTCGGCACCTTGAAAGTTCTCAAGGGGATTGATCTTGCCGTCGAGTACGGAAAGGTCGCTTGCATTCTCGGTCCATCAGGTTCCGGCAAGAGCACATTCCTACGATGCATGAACCATCTGGAGAAAATCGAGCGAGGTTTTCTCCAAGTGGCAGGCGAACTTATTGGTTACCGCCAGCATGGGGGAAAGCTTTATGAGATGAGGCAGAGCGAGGTAGCTCGCCAGCGCGCCGATATCGGCATGGTGTTCCAGAACTTCAATCTCTTCCCCCACATGACGGTACTCGAGAACATTATCGAGGCCCCCATGGGCGTTAGGAAGAGCAGCAAGGCCGAAGCCGTCGACGTCGCCATGGAGTTGCTCTCAAAGGTCGGCCTCACAGATAAGGCCAAAGCCTATCCTCGTACGCTTTCCGGCGGTCAGCAGCAGCGTGTCGCTATCGCCCGGGCGCTGGCCATGCGGCCCAAACTAATGCTGTTTGATGAACCCACGAGCGCGCTCGATCCAGAGCTGGTCGGCGAAGTCCTCAACGTTATGAAAGAACTAGCGGCCGAGGGCATGACGATGATCGTCGTTACACATGAATTGGGATTTGCACGCGAGGTCGGAGACACCGTCATTTTCATGGACGGTGGCGTTGTGGTCGAACAGGGGAGCCCCTCTGAACTGTTCTCCAACACCCAGACGGCCCGGGCGAAGGCCTTCCTCAGCAAAGTTCTCTAATCGGCTCTTTGTCTTTTCATACAAATGGGGTTTCAATGTCTGTCCTTCCAGCCAATGTTCGCAACCAGGCGTTCATCGACGGAGTTTTCGTCGATGCATTGGGCGGTACTGTCTTCGATGATCTTGATCCTTCCACAGGCAAGGTACTGGCTCAAGTCGCCGCCTGCTCAGGGGAGGATGTAGACAGAGCGGTCAAGGCGGCACGCCGCTCCTTCAGGAACGGTTCGTGGAGCCGCATTGAGCCCAAGGAACGCAAAAGAATATTGCTGCGCTTTGCCGATCTCGTCGCAGAAAACGGAGCCGAACTGGCTCTCCTTGATTCTATCGATGCTGGAAAGCCGATCACCGATTGCGAGCAGCTCGACATTCCAGATGTCGTCAATAATCTTCGCTGGTACGCCGAAGCAATCGACAAGGTTTTCGGCAAGATTTCGCCGACTGGTGAAGGAAATCTCGGTCTGATTGTGCGTCAACCGGTTGGCGTCGTCGGTATGGTCCTTCCTTGGAATTTTCCGGCGGGCACCCTTTCGTGGAAAATCGCGCCTGCTCTGGCCGCGGGCAATTCCATTGTCGTCAAGCCTGCCGAACTTGCGCCGCTTTCTACCTTGCGCATTGCCGAGCTGGGCAGGCAAGCGGGGATTCCGGCTGGCGTTTTCAACGTTGTGCCCGGCCTAGGTCATGTCGCGGGCAAGGCGCTTGGCCTGCACATGGACGTGGACGTCATTTCGTTCACCGGCTCCACCGAGATCGGGCGGCAGTTTTTGCGCTATGCGGCCGACAGCAACCTGAAGAAGGTCGTTCTTGAATGCGGTGGCAAGAGCCCGCAAATTGTTATGGCCGACACCGCGGCCGACCTCGACCGCATTGCTGAGAATCTCGCTGGCGCGGCCTTCTGGAACATGGGTCAAAATTGCACCTGCGGTTCGCGCATTCTTGTGCAGTCGAGCATTAAAGAGGCTTTTGTCGAAAGGCTCGTCGAGGCATCGAAGGCGTGGGTCGTCGGCCTGCCAACGGACTACACCACAAGGCTGGGACCGCTCATCGAAGCCTCTGCCTTGAAGCGTGTCTTGGCAGCTATTGAGCAAGCCAAGATCGATGGCGGCACAGTCCTCGCCGGCGGCCATCAGGTGCTGACGGATACCGGAGGCTGGTTCGTCCAAGCCACAGTGGTCGATAATGTCAGTCCGCAGATGGCACTCGCGCGTGACGAGATTTTCGGGCCGGTGGTTGCGGTTCTTTCCTTCCAGACAGAGCAAGAGGCGGTCGAACTGGCAAACGCATCCGCCTACGGGCTGGCTGCGACGGTTTTCTCCAACGACATCAACGTCGCCATCCGCATGGCCCGAGGCATCGAGGCTGGAACGGTCGCCGTCAACGGCTACGGTGAAGGCGACATCACCACTCCCTTCGGCGGGTACAAAACCTCCGGTTTTGGTGGCTACGACAAGGGGATCGAAGCCTTTGACCAATATACAAATTTAAAAACCATCTGGGTCACGCTCGTCTGATCTCACAGTATGTTCCCGCACAGCCCCAATCGACAGGAGCAGAACTTGGCACCGAAAATTAGCTGGTCAGGTGTATTCCCGGCCGTCACGACCCAGTTCAAGCCGAACTTCGATCTTGATATCGATGCGACCCATAAAGTCCTCAATGGCCTTGTCGATGACGGTGTTTCAGGGCTGATCGTTTGCGGCACGGTGGGCGAGAATACATCGCTCGCCCGTGACGAAAAAATAGCTGTGATGGAAGCAGCAAAGGACGTCGCAAAAGGACGTGTGCCGGTCATTTGCGGCGTAGCCGAGTTCACCACGCTGAGCGCATGCGATGTCGCCAAGGAAGCCGCAAAGGTCGGTCTTGATGGCATCATGGTGATGCCGGCGCTTGTCTATTCTTCCAAGCCGCACGAAACAGCCGCCCATTTTCGCACGGTGTCGAAGGCCACAGACCTGCCTGTGATGGTCTACAACAACCCGCCGATCTACAAGAACGACGTCACGCCTGAAATTCTCGTCTCGCTATCCGATTGCGATACGATCGTGTGCTTCAAGGATTCGTCTGGCGACACGCGGCGCTTCATCGATGTGAAGAACATGGTTGGCGAGCGTTTCGTATTGTTTGGCGGGCTCGATGACGTGGTTCTGGAGAGCGTCATGCTTGGCGCCGTCGGTTGGATCTCCGGAATGTCGAACGCTTTCCCGCAGGAGGGGGAGACCCTTTTCCGCCTGGCCAGGGCCGGCCGTTACGAAGAAGCCAAGGCGCTTTACAGCTGGTTCATGCCTCTACCGCATCTCGACGCACGGCCGGACTTGGTGCAGTGCATCAAGCTTTGCGAAGAAATCATGGGCCGCGGTTCTTCGATTACCCGACCACCGCGCCTCGCTCTTCCCGACGCCGACAAGACTTGTGTCGAAAATATCATGGCCAAGGCTCTGCAAAACAAACCTACTCTACCCGATGTCAGTCTGCTGCGCGCGGCGACAGTTAATGAAACAGGGTGCGTCCCAGCCACTTGAAGCGGGGACGGGCACCAAGCTAGATGCGAAAAATGTCTACATCACCGGGCGACACAGTTACACTTTCGTTGGAAGAAGCCTTTGATCTCAGCCGCAATGCGCTGCTGGGCGCAGGACTGAGTGCCGAACAGGCCCAAGCGGTCGCCGAGGTCATTGTCGCTGGACAGCGTGACGAGTGCCATTCGCACGGTCTGTATCGTCTGATCGGTTGCGCGCACTCAGTTCGTACCGGCAAGGTCAATCCAGTCGCGAACCCCGTCGTTGTAGATACAGCCCCGTCAATTGTGAAAGTGGATGCCGATTTCGGCTTCTCATCTTTCGCGTTCAACAAAGCAATTCCCCTTGCCGCCGAAAAAGCCCGGCAACAGGGGCTTGCGGCGCTCGCTATCAACAACTGTTTCCATTTTTCCGCACTCTGGCCTGAAGTGGAAACATTCGCTCAGCAAGGCTTTGCCGCCATAGCAATGACTCCTAGCCATAGTTGGGTTGCACCGGCGGGCGGGACGAAGCCGGTACTCGGTACCAATCCGTTTGCCTTTGCCTGGCCAAGGCCCCAACGCCCACCGTTTGTGTTTGATTTTGCGACAAGTGCGACGGCGCGCGGAGAGATCGAATTGCACCGGCGCGCCGGCACCTCCCTGCAGCCAGGACTTGCCATCGATGAAAGGGGAATTCCCACGACAAATGCTGCCGAAGCGCTCAAGGGTGCAATGCTGACCTTTGGTGGACATAAGGGGTCTGCATTATCAGCCATGGTTGAATTATTGGCTGGCTCGCTCATCGGTGACATGCTCAGCTTGGAATCCCAGGAGTTCGATGCGGGCGCTGGTGCTGCACCATGCCACGGCGAGCTCCTCCTCATCTTCGATCTAGCAAAGTTTCTCGGTGGGGCGCTCAACGACAATCTCGCCCGGGCTGAACGGCTTTTCGACGCCATTGTCACACAAGGAGCGCGGCTGCCCTCGCAACGGCGATACGAAGCAAGACAACGGAGCAGGAAGTACGGCGTAACCATCCCTAAAAAGCTCTACGACGATCTGGTCGCATTGATTAATGATCATCTTGAAACATCCGATAGGGCGATCAGCGAACGGACCTAAGTTACGCAAAGCGGAACGTATGCGACAGGAGTAAGTCCCGCGGTGAGGGCAGACGGATCTCGAAGCGTCTGATTGTGCCACAAGGGACCAGGCGGCCCCATCCATTGCTCAACGACAAAGCCGTTAGGAAAGGGTTTGGTATGCCAAAATCCTCAGCCTGTCGAAAAGGCTCCCTTTGGAGGATCTTCGCTCTCACCTAGCTGCAATGAGAATTGGCCAGCGCCTCAATTCCACGCCAAGTTTCAGCCTGGACCTCCCATCGGCGCCATGCCAGGCGCTCAGCCCAGAAAATTAAATCCAATCGCTGGAACTTGCGGCTTCTTGCGCCTTGAGCGCAACGTTACTTTGGACGAGCTCGCCAAGCCAGACGGGTTCTATCCCACCCGACAAAGCCACGACTGTGCAGTCGACTAAAAGCCCTTCGGAACACTTGTTGCCATACGTGTTTGATATGTGAGGTAACGGGTATGCGGGATGTCGGCGCAAAAGAGACTTTTGAAAATAGAGTTGAACGGGGCGCAGACGTCGCGTCGGTCTCGACATCCATGTCTCCCGATTGATGCTCCGTCACAATCAAACCATAGCGATAGCACGCTAGGTAATCCGTCAATCGGTCGGCCATTTTCTTCGCCCTCCTCTTAATTACCGGTTGGGGTTGGCTCCCGCTTCGCGCTTTTGGTGTAGCAGCGACGATCCCCTTCTTCTCCGCTTGCAGCCAAGCGGATGCGACTGCGCCGAAGCTACCACCTCAAACCGCGGCTTCGTCTCGGTGCTACGCCTAGGACTTCCAACCGTCAGTCGGGTTGCGCAAGAGTGCCCTCATGGACGGCTCGGTTTAACCAACGAACAGATCGGCCCCGTTGTTATTCGTGACATGTGACATTTTACAGATAGACGATAACCCTCCGGCCCTGGGTGTCAAAACAAAAGTGACTGTTGCGCGGCGCGTTGAAACCCGCTTGCTACGGCCACCAAATCGGTTCGTTCGGCAGTATCCGCTCTGGTTCCCGGCTCGTGGCCTCGAACCGAATGTGCAGCAAGAGGGACCGGCCGAACTCATGCAGCGCTCGCGCGGCGCGCTCCTTCCTGCCAAATCTAGTCAGGCGGCTGCTTCAAGGCCTGGCGTGCAAAGCGAGCCAGTTGCCCCTACTGGTCAATTCGGCCTCTGATCTCTTTGGGAGGCGCGAGTTGATGTCAGATGATTAATCGTCCACGGCAAATCGGCGCGTTAGCCAAATCACCCGTTCCACACCCCCGCTATGCGAATCTGGGGCCGCACTAAAGTTGCATGGACGTGCCGCAAGTGCCCTCGGGGGCCTTCGCGGTAACATGGAGACTTGCGCGATGGTTAGGACTGGGCCCCAGTAGTAATTTGCTCTCGGCAAATTCTCGCCCATGCTCGAAATCGGTTGTCACGCGGCGCATCGTCAGGACCAGACATCGCTTCCAAGATAAAGCGTTCCCATAGGTCTATGCGACAATGCGATCTCTGGCGACTGACAGACGTATCGTCAAGCCGGCCGGCTTCCAATCGCGTGAAATCTCGCCATTCAATTGCCCCTTCACCGTCGCACGCACGAGGACGGAGCCAAAGCCCTCGCCGTCGGTCTGACGATCGACGCGCGGCCCGCCGCGTTCCACCCATGTCAAGACAAATTGACCGCCGGCTTCCGAACAGGTGATGTCAATGTAGCCGGTAGGGGTCGAGAGCGCGCCATACTTCGCAGCGTTGGTCGCAAACTCATGCAGAAGCAATGCAAAAGTTGTAACAGAGCCGTGGGCGATCGGAATATCACAGCCAACGATTTTGACGCGTGCTCTGTCGCCGTCCGTGCGATCGTCGTAGGGCGCAAGGATCGTCTGGATCAACGCGTGCAGCGTCGTCGCCTGAGTTGGCCGAGGACTGTCGTCCGAGGATTCTTGAATCGTAAGCGCATGGGCCTTCGCAAGCGCAGCCAATCGATCTCTCACTGCCACCGACAGGTCTTCTGGCGTTTTTGCGGTACGCGCACTCAGCCCGACCACACCGCTGGCGACAGCAAACAAGTTCTTCACCCGGTGGTCCATCTCCTTGAGTAGCAAGTGCTGCTGTTCCTGCGCCCGCCTGCGTTCGGTAATATTGCGCGCGATCTTCGACGCGCCGATGATCTTGCCGTCCGGATCTCTGATCGGCGAGATCGTCAGCGAAATGTCCACGAAGCTGCCATCCTTGCGTTGCCGGACGGTTTCGAAGTGTTCGACGCGCTCGCCCTGTCGAATGCGAGCCAGGATTGCTGGCTCCTCGTCAAGTCGATCGGCCGGAATCAGGATCGTGACCGGCTTGCCGATCACTTCTTCCGCGGTATAGCCGAAAAGCCGCTCCGCGCCCGGGTTCCAGTTCGTGATGATGCCGTTGATATCCTTAGCCACAACGGCATCCTCGGTGAACTCGACGATGGCAGCGATATGGCGATTGCGAGTTTCGCTCTCGCGGATTCGTAGCTCGGCCTGGTGGCGTTCGGTGATGTCCACCAGCATGTTCACCGCGCCGACCAGAGCCCCTGATGCGTCGAACAAAGGCGTTGGATAAGGAATGAACGGGACGCGCGTGCCGTCCGGACGCTCCGCAATGGCTTCCATGCCCCTTATGGGGCGCCTTTCTTTCAGCGTCAGAGCCATCGGGCACTCATCATGTGCCATGGGAGTACCGTCCGGCCAATAGAGCTTCCATGAACCACAGAATTCCTTCGTGCCGATTTCCGGGCGAACGCCCCACATCTCCGCTGCCGCCTCGTTATAGGAGGTGATCCGCCCAGCAGCATCCGTTGTGTAGACCGCTGCGGGTAAGGCCAGCAAAAGGTCGTCCGCGGTATGCCCGCCTTGGTTCGATGGGAATTTACCGGAATCGTCTTGCTCGGGCTTCTTGCGGAAGACATTCACCGCTCCGATAACGCGTCCAGAGCCGTCACGGATCGTTTCAATGTTCACCAGAGCGACAATCTGCGTGCCATCCGGCCGCTCAATCACAATTTCCTGGTCGCGCAGTCGCTGCCCAGTTGCGAGAACATCGGCCATCGGACACATCTCGTGCGGCACGTATTCTCCGTCCACGCGATAGAGGCGATAGGAGCCGCAGTACCGTAGCGCCGGGTCGCCGATCCTGGGAGAAGATCCCCATAGTTCAGCCGCAGCACGATTGTAGCGCACGATGACGCCTGCCCGATCACAGACGTAAACACCCACCGGCAGGAGATCCAAAAGACGATCCGGAAGCTCGAGGACACGTTCGTCCAACCAGTCCTGTAACGGAGAGGCGTCTGTCTGATTTTGCTGGACAATAGTACTCACTGGGTCACTCCGATAGGTCGCCGCTAGGCCGCGAGCTCCCTATGCTAAATTTGCCAGGATTAGGGCCGTTGTCTCCGGCCAACTGTTGCTCTTCTAAGGCACTGTATCATTCATATAAAGCGGCCGACAGCATGAAACCGCTCTGGGTCCATATCAGTCACGGTGGTTGAAACGACGGCGGCTTCCATGCAGTTGAGTGACTGACGCACCTGACCAATGATCTCGGGCGGGAATTCGTGGCGGGCGTAGACAATTGGCTGCATGCCCCCGCTCTACCCCAGTGCGCCGCTTGGGGTCGAGGTTCCCGTGACAATGCCGAAAGATCTCATTCCAGCTCGTTGTAGAACGAAGTCGATGCGGCCATCACTTCAAATCTCTTGAACGCAAGGAACTGAACCCGGAGCGCCGAAGTTATAGCGGCTGGAAGGGAAAACGCCATGACGACAGAAGATTGGAACTTTGGATTGACGCTGGAAATGGCGCCCGGAAACTACAGATCGGTAACCAACGTCTTGGAAGCGGCATACGTGTTGAATAACGAATGGCCACTCAGCGATGGTGAGGAGTACTGCAAAGCGAAGGAAGCCTGTCGCGCTGCGCTCGCTCGGTACCTGCCGCCAAACCACGCACAGAAGACCTTTATCAGAGCTGCAAAAGAGGCCGGCATGTACGTGATGCCTAGGCCACACGCTCCGTAATCGGAATATGCATTTGCGCCTTCATTGGAAGTGGGGCCGATGAAAACGTAAGCCCAGGGCGCGCAGCGACCTCGGGACAGCAAAACCGCGAGAATCGCGTCGCGCGTCCTTGGCCGGGACCGCGCTTTGTCGCGGCCTTCTAGGCCCCTCGCGGCGCCCGCGGCGATCGCCCTGATCAAATGACCACTGTTTGCTCAAAAACTTCCCGGTAGCTTGGTGTTTCGATCGTCTCCCGGCGGCGGTGCACGACTGGTGAGAGCCGCCCACTGGCACTGAGTAAGCAAGAATTGAGGCCGGCTCTCGAAGATGCTTGAATTCACCCGACCACTTGATCGGAGCGAATGGCCCGGCCTCAACGGGGGCAGGATTCCCGAGGTCTCCAGCGCGCGACGCTTGTGATTGTTCAAAAGGTGTCGGGACGTCAGCAGCCGAGCACGACAGCCCGGCCAAATGCAGGTCGAAGTCAGATGCGGTCGACACCAAGTTGGCCGCTAAGTTCGCGAAGAGAACGCGAACTTAGCTGCTGTCTGCGCTTGGAGGATCTAGCCGGGCGGGCGTTAAGTTTGTGGCACGTCTTGCCAGCGCCCCCTGACTCAGTAGTAGGCCGTGCACACCCGGTTGCCATAATCGTCATACCCGACCCGCGCACACTGGCGCCCGTCGCCATAGTCGGGCGGCGGCTCATTGGTCGGTGTGGTGGCGGCACCAACAGCAGCACCACCAGCTGCCCCAATTGCACCCCCGATAAGCGCACCACGACCCGGATGATGGTTCGAAACAGCAGCTCCGACCGCCGCGCCTCCCACCCCGCCAAGCACGGCACCACCAAGTGCCCGATCACTGGGGTTATCGGTTTCGCAGGCGGCCATGGACAATGCGAGGCCACCTGCCGCTACCAGGGTCAAGATCTTGTTCACGTGCGTTTCCTCCGGTTGCAATTGAGCGAAGAGTCCGCAAAGCCTCACTTGCCTGCAGCGAAGCGATTGGCCCCATTCTTCTTAGCTAAAGGCTGCTGCAGGACAAATTCAGCCCTGGCAAGCGCGGCTTCGGAACGCACATGCGCGGCATGACTATACTTAATTGCCCGGTCGCCTCTATCTGCACAAACTGCAGCAAGACGGTGGGCTTTGGCGGCCAATTCGTGAGCTTCGGCGGCCTGGAGGTGTGCGGCTGATAACATGTGCGATTCCCTGATCTGTGGGAGAACGCTCCGCACGCAGGTTAGTTCCTAGGTATCATTATACTAATTGTATAAACGGGAGGGTCCTATCTAGCTTTTGCCCATGCCGGACAAAGGGCCTGTAGAGCTGGTGATGAAGATAACTTCCAGCCGACGCGCCAATGCCGAAGATTGGGATGGTCGCCGGGACCATATCACTTTCGGCCAGTTCTTCCTTTACGTTCGTTTCCGCCCTGACGGCTTTGCCTGATTGTGGAACGAAAATGGGCTGCTTAAACGACATTTTGCTCCCAACTCGTCCCGCGCCAATGTCGGAAACGCCATAAGATTTGCCCGTGCTCTCATTGCCCGAGGCGACAACGCAAAACCTTGGCGATCGCGGCGGCCAGTTGATCTTGTTGGTAAGGCTTGCCAAGGCGAGGAATATCGATCTCGGACTCTTGCGGCAGTTCCGCGTATCCGGTCGCGATCAATATAGGGAGGTCGGGTCGTAGTTGCCGCGCTGCCTTGGCAAGTTGGGCACCGTTCATTTTCGGCATCGAAAAATCGGTGATGAGTAGGTCGATCTTGCGACCGTCCCGAAGTACATCCAACGCCTGTGCGCCTGAGTCAACGCCGATGACCTCGTGACCGAGATCCTCGAGCATATCAACGGTACTCATGCCGATCAGGCTGTCGTCATCGACGAAAAGCACAACGGCCTTTTGGGGGGCTATATTGACTGCTGTTTCGGGAGTGGATGACAATTTCATCGCGACCTCCTTGAGCGTAGCTGGCAACCATAATTCAGCACGCGTGCCTCGGCCGACTTCGCTCGTTAGCCGGAGTGAGCCGCCAAGTTGAAGTGCCAAGCCATGAGTCATCGACAGCCCGAGCCCTGTCCCCTTGCCAAGCTCTTTTGTCGAGAAGAAGGGCTGAATTGCCTTTTTCAAAATATCCGCGTCCATGCCGTGGCCGGTGTCTGTCACCACAAGCAACACATAAAGGCCGGGTGCAAGCTCATCAGGTTGACGTCCCGTTGCCAGATTGACGCTAATCGATAGCTTGCCACCATCTGGCATCGCATCACGTGCGTTCACGACAAGATTCAGTAAAGCCAGTTCGATCTGATTGGCATCGACCAATGTCGGGGGTACCGAGGGAGGTAGCTTGAATTCGAGTTCGATTTGCGATCCGACTGAGCGCTCAAGCAGATCGGCCATCCCGCGAACGAGTTCAGCGAGATCTCGCGGCTCAGTCTTAAGATCCTGCTGCCTTGCAAACGCGAGGAGACGCTGCGTGAGAGAAGCTCCTCTTCTCGCGCCCTGGAGCGCACCATCAATGAAACGGACCAACTTGGGATCGCTGGGAATCCGGCGGCGAAGGAGGTCCAGATTGCCGATGACCGCCATCAAAAGGTTGTTGAAATCATGCGCGACGCCGCCAGTCAGCTGGCCGATCATCTCCATTTTCTGGGCCTGGCGCAGTTGCTCTTCGGCACGTTCGCGCTGGGTAATTTCCGAAAGAACGATCTTGTGCGTGCGCTCCAGTTCCGCCGTCCTGGCGGCCACACGTTCTTCCAGTGTTTCATTCAGATTGCGTAGGCTTTCCTCGGCCTTCTTGCGATCTGTAACATCCGAAGACACGCCAATGAGAATTTTATTGCCTGCCTTATTCTGCACGAGACGAGCACGTACTTCGGCCCAGTGGACGCTGTCATCGGGCCAGACGGTCCGAAATTCGACAGAGCAATCATAGTGCTTATCTTCGATGAAACGGACGGCTTCCTTCACCCGGCCCAGATCGTCGGGGTGTACGCCCGCGACGACATGGTGATAGGTAAAGGGGTCTTCTTGCCCTCGGCCGAAAAGCGCCTTGGACGCCACAGAAGCCGTAAGAGTCATACTTGATAGATCCAACTCCCAAGATCCGAGACGGCCTGTCATCAAAGCTATGCGCAAACGCTGTTCACCCTCGTGCAATTCCGCAATTCTCGCTCGTGCCTCAAATTGCCGAGCGCGACCTTTCAGCGCCGACCGCGCTACGCTGATGAAGGTCGTGGGGTGGAATGGTCGCTCAAGAAACGACACGTTCCCCAAGATTTGGGAGAGGCGGTCGGCAGTTGGATTGCGCTCGGGGCCACCGCCACCTCGTGTCAGCACGATGAAGGGAAGATCTGACCAGCTGGGCTGTCTTTCGATCCAATCCGCAACACCGCGCATATCGGCGGTGCTCATGTCTTCTTCTGTCACAACAGCGAAAAAAGCGTCATCTCCCAAAGCCCGCTGGAAAGAGCGAAGGTCGGCACACGCTGCAGATTGGATATTGGCTTCAGCCAAAAGAGCTCGTGCAATCTCACTGTCGCGTCCGCGCGAAGCCAATATCAATGCTTTGGAAGCGACGGATTCAGAAGTTGCCATCATCCGCCTTCGCCCTCAAAAGCGGGTCGTTATTCCCAACGAGAGTTGGCACCCCGCGAAGGACCCCCTGAAACTGGTCGAGGGGCGCTCCAAGGCTCAGACCCCTGTCTGTAATCTCATATTCGCGGATTGTGTGTTCGTGGCGGCCGGTACGCTTTTTGATGACAGACACCGCCCGGCGAACTCTTCCGAGCGCCTCAAAGTATCGCAGCAGAATAACCGTGTCCGCTAGATAGGTGACGTCGACCGGTGATCTCATGTCACCGACAAGTCCATGTTGGGCAACGGTCAGGAAAGTCGTCGCGCCTTGCCTGTTGAGATATTGGAGCAACTCGTGGATATGAAGGATGAGAGCATTTTCCTCTGGCATCGCCGCCTGATAGCCGTTCAAGCTGTCAATGATGACCGTCTTAGTCCCGACCTTGTTCACACGTTCTCGAACACGGTGGGCAAATTCTCCTGGCGACAGCTCGGCCGCATCGACTTGTTCGACGTGAAGCGATCCCGCAGCGCGCATGCCTTCGAGGTCGAAACCCATGGGTTTCGTCCGGTCGAACAAGAGTCCCAGCTCTTCGTCGAAGACGAAGAACGCCGCTTTTTCGCCGCGCTCAATCGCAGCAGTCAAAAATTGAAGGACGAATGTGCTTTTTCCGGTCCCCGCGGGCCCAAGAACCAAGGCACTTGAGCCTTGCTCTATGCCTCCACCGAGCAGCGCATCCAGTTCCGCGATGTTGCTAGTCATTTGTGTGCGCTTAAACCCACTGCGATGCTCCGCCGCCACTAGCCGGGGAAACACGGCAATACCCCCGGTGCTGATATTGAAGTCGTGGTAACCGCCTCGGAACGCTTGCCCGCGATACTTCGAGATCCGAAGCCGCCGGCGCTCGGCGCCATAGTCGGGTGCAAGCTCCTCCAACTTCACGACACCATGCACGACGCTATGGACCGTTTTGTCGAGCGTGTCGGACGTCAGATCGTCAAGTAGAAGGACGGTCGCACCTCGACGCGCTAAAAAATGTTTCAGCGCCAGCATCTGACGCCGATAGCGCAGCGAGCTTTGGGCGAGCAATCTAATTTCGGATAAACTGTCGAGCACCACACGTTGCGGCGCCACCTTTTCGAATGTCTCGAAGATAAGTTT